>Ga0265293_10007788_pt1 | contig 16284 bp, 15 predicted proteins | sample Munlanlewell138R_FD_192505 | JGI IMG/M metagenome (GOLD analysis project Ga0265293, IMG submission 192505) | Leachate microbial communities from a municipal landfill in Southern Ontario, Canada - Leachate well 138R | ecosystem: Engineered > Solid waste > Landfill > Unclassified | place: Canada...
CACCCTGGGGGAGCTGCTGGCCAAAGTCGAACCCCACACCCTGGGGATGAACCGCCTGGTGGGAACTTATCAGCGAGGCTGAGGCCGGAGAACATGGGGCCCTGGCGGGTGGCGCAGGGCCCCCGCCCTCCAGCATCCGGGATCGAGGAGATTCCATGGGAAAACCATCTGTCCACATTGCCGCGCTGGTGGTGAGCCTGGCTCTGATGCTCGCCGCCTGCCAGCAATCGTCGGTGAACGACACCGCGATCGATACGCCCAGCGCCGGTTACGTGACCGATATGCCGCGTTTTGACAGTTTTATCGCCGGCCGGCCGACCCCGGAACAGTTCCGTCAGGCCTATCCGGATGTGTTGCTGGTGCTGCCGGGGGATATCACCACACTCGAGCTGCGCGACAACAACAGCCGCTATTTTCCCGAGCTGGACGAGTCCGGGCGCATCGTGGGTGGCCGCTTCCAGTAGTGGATGGCCACCCGCCCCCATTCCTCCCGGCGATGGCTATTCGTCCTGCGGGGTTTGTTCCCGGGCCACGGCGCGGTAGCCGATGTCGCGGCGCAGGTACATGTCCTTCCAGCTGACCTGACTCGCCAGATGATAGGCGCGCTGCTGGGCATCGCTGACGCTGTCGCCAAGGCCCACCACGCACAACACCCGGCCACCATTGGTGAAGGTCTGGCCATCGGCGATACGGGTGCCGGCGTGGAAGATTTTTTCGCCTTCGATGGCGTTCTCGGGGAGACCCGAAATGACATCGCCCTTGCGGTAGTCGCCGGGGTAGCCGCCGGCGGCCAGCACTACCCCCACGGCGGCGCGGTCATCCCACACCGTGGTGGCGGTGTCGAGAGTCCGATCCAGGGCCGCCAGGCACAGGGCCACCAGGTCGGATCGCAGGCGCATCAGGATGGGCTGGGTTTCCGGGTCGCCAAAACGGCAGTTGTACTCGATCACCTTGGGGGTGCCATCGGCCATGATCATCAGTCCGGCGTAGAGAAAGCCGGTGTAGCTGTTGCCCTCGGCGGCCATGCCCCGAACGGTGGGCAGGATCACCTCGTTCATCACCCGCAGGTGGATGCCGGTAGTCACCACCGGCGCGGGGGAGTAGGCGCCCATGCCGCCGGTGTTGGGGCCGGTGTCGCCGTCACCGGCCCGTTTGTGATCCTGACTGGAGGCCATGGGCAGCACATGTTCGCCGTCCACCATGACGATAAAGCTGGCTTCCTCGCCGTCGAGGAACTCCTCGATCACCACCCGGCTGCCGGCCTCGCCAAAGGCGTTGCCCGCAAGCATGTCCTCCACGGCGGCTTCCGCCTCCTCCAGGGTTTGGGCGACGATCACGCCTTTGCCTGCCGCCAGGCCGTCGGCCTTGACCACGATGGGTGCGCCCTTCTCGCGCAGGTAGGCAAGGGCCGGCTCGATCTCGGTGAAGTTCCGGTACTCGGCGGTGGGGATGTCGTGGCGGGCGAGAAAGTCTTTTGTGAATGCTTTCGAACCCTCCAACTGGGCCGCGCCCTGGCGCGGGCCGAAGATGGGCAAGCCTTGGGCCTCGAAATAATCGACCACACCATCGACCAGCGGCTGCTCGGGGCCGACGATGGTCAGGCCGACATTGTTGAGTTTGGCGAAGTCGGCCAGGGCCTTGAAGTCGGCGATGTCAACCTGGACATTTTCGACTCCGGGCTCGCGGGCGGTGCCGCCATTGCCGGGGGCGACGAACACGGTGTTCGCCAGTGGGCTTTGCGCCGCCTTCCAGGCGAGGGCGTGTTCGCGGCCGCCGGAGCCGATGATGAGAATATTCATTCTGTAAGCCTTTCGGTCATGCGTTTGGATTGTGCCCCGTTTATAGTCGACTCTCTAATGACGAAAGTGCCGCATCCCGGTAAACACCATGGCAATGCCGTGTTCATCGGCGGCGGCGATGACCTCGTTGTCGCGCATCGAGCCACCCGGCTGGATCACACAGCTGATACCGGCGCTCGCGGCGTTGTCGATGCCGTCGCGAAAGGGGAAGAAGGCGTCGGAGGCCATCACCGCGCCCGCCACTTCGAGGCCGGCGTGCTCGGCCTTGATGGCGGCGATACGAGCGGAGTTGACGCGGCTCATCTGGCCGGCGCCGACACCGATGGTCTGGCGGTTCCTGGCGTAGACAATGGCGTTGGATTTGACGAACTTGGCCACTTTCCAGGCGAAGATCAGGTCGTGGATCTCCGTCTCGGTGGGCGCGCGCTTGGTCACCACCCGGAGGTCGCCCTCCGCGACCATGCCGAGGTCGGCGCTCTGTACCAGCAGGCCGCCATTGACCCGTTTGAAGTCGAGCGCCGCCGGGCGCCCGTCAGCCCAGTCGCCGCAGGCCAGCACCCGCACGTTCTGCTTGGCGGCGGTGATGGCCAGGGCTTCGGGAGATATGGACGGCGCGATGATCACTTCGACGAACTGGCGGTCGACGATGGCCTTGGCGGTGGCGGCGTCCAGTTCGCGGTTGAAGGCGATGATACCGCCAAAGGCGGATTCCGGGTCGGTCTGGTAGGCCAGTTCATACGCGGCGCCGATACCGTCGAGGCTAACCGCCACGCCGCAGGGGTTGGCGTGCTTGACGATGACGCAGGCAGGCTTGGTGAAGGACTTGACGCACTCCAGCGCGGCATCGGTGTCCGCCACGTTGTTGTAGGACAACGCCTTGCCCTGCAGCTGGCGGGCGGTGGCGACGCTGGCATCCTGTGGTTCGGCTTCGACGTAGAAGGCGGCCTTCTGGTGAGGGTTCTCGCCGTAGCGCATGTCCTGCTTTTTGAGGAACTGCAGGTTGAAGGTGTCGGGGAAGTCGCGCTTCTCGTTTGCCCCGGGCTGGAAATCGAAGGGGCGGGCGCCGAAGTGGTTGGCGATCATGCCGTCGTAGCGGGCGCTGTGCTCGAAGGCCTTGACCATCAGCGCATAGCGGGTGCGATAGGCCAGCTTGCCGCCATTGGCGGCAAGTTCGTCGAGGATCGGCCCATAATCGCCGGCATTCACCACGACGGCCACATCCTTGTGATTCTTGGCCGCGGACCGCACCATGGTCGGGCCGCCGATGTCGATGTTCTCGATGGCGGTGGCCAGATCGCAGTTGGGATCGGCCACCGTGGCTTGAAAGGGATAGAGGTTGACCACCACCATGTCGATGGGCTCGATTCCGTGCTCGGCCATCACCGCGTCGTCGGTACCGCGCCGGCCGAGGATGCCGCCGTGGACTTTAGGGTGCAGCGTCTTGACCCGGCCGTCCATCATTTCCGGGAAGCCGGTGTAGTCGGAGACCTCCACTGCCGCGATGCCGTTGTCCCGCAGAAGACGAAAGGTGCCGCCGGTGGAGAGGATTTCGACACCCTGCTGGGTCAGGGCGCGGGCAAAATCGACGATACCGGTCTTGTCGGAAACGCTGATCAGGGCACGGCGGATAGGGCTGAGCTGGTCGGTCATGGGGATCTCTCGGTTGCGATGGCGTTAAAGCAGATTGTACTGTTTGAGTTTCTTGCGCAGCGTGCCGCGGTTGAGGCCGAGCATCTCGGCGGCCCGGCTCTGGTTTTTCTGAGTGTAGGCCATTACCGCCTCGAGCAGGGGGGATTCCACCTGCTCGAGGACCAGTTGGTAAAGATCGGTGGCTGGCTGGCCGTCGAGCTGGTCGAAGTACTGGGCCATGGCGGTCTGCACATGGTCCCGCAGGGACTGCTGGCGGCTTTCCTTGGGCGGCTCGCTGGCAAGGTCGTTCTCGCTGTGAAGGGTAAATCGGTTGGCGGCATTCATGCTGCTCTGTCCTGGTGTTGTCCGGTGTTGTTGTCAAAGGGGTTGGAGGTTGATCGATCGAAAGCCGCATCGAGGTGGGCGGCGCTGTCGAAAAAGTGCCGGAGGGCGGTGAGTTGTGCGTCGGCGTCTGCCAGGGTGTTGAAATGGCGCACGAAGCTCCGGGCCGCCGGCACCGTGTCGAGATACCAGCCGGTGTGTTTGCGGGCGATACGCGGCCCGGCCACCGCGCCGTAGATGCCGTGCAGGTTGGCGACATGCTCCAGCAGGATGGCGCGCACCTCGTCCGCTGACGGCGGGGCGAGTTCCCTGCCGGTGGCAAGGAAATGATTGATCTCGCGGAATATCCACGGGTTGCCCTGGGCGGCGCGGCCGATCATCACCGCCGCCGCGCCGGTGTGGTCGAGCACTGCACGGGCCTGCCGGGGGGTGGTGACGTCGCCGTTGGCGAACACCGGGATCGCGACCCCGGCGACCACCGCGGCGATGGTGTCGTATTCGGCCTGGCCGGCGAACTTGCAGGCGCGAGTGCGACCGTGGACCGCCAGCGCCTGGATGCCGGCATCTTCGGCGATGCGGGCGATGGTCACGGCATTGCGGTTGTCCGGGCTCCAGCCGGTGCGGATCTTCAGGGTGACCGGCACGTCCACCGCCGCCACCACGGCGTCGAGAATGTCCGCCACCAGCCGTTCGTCCTGCAGCAGGGCGGAGCCGGCGGCTTTCTTGCACACTTTCTTGGCGGGGCAACCCATGTTGATATCGATGATCTGGGCGCCGAGGGCGGCGTTCTCACGGGCGGCATTGGCGAGCATCGCCGGTTCGCCGCCGGCGATCTGCACCATGCGCGGTTCGCTCTCGCCGGCGTGGGGCAGCCGGGTGCGCGACTTGCGGCTGGCCCACAGGCGGGTATCGGCGGTGACCATCTCCGATACGGCAAGGCCGGCGCCAAATCGGCGGCAGAGTTGGCGGAAGGGCAGATCGGTCACCCCGGCCATGGGCGCCAGGATGGTGTGGTTGTCGATGATGAAATTGCCTATCCGAAACAAGGTGCTGCCTCGTTGCCGCGCGGTGCCAGGGGAGGGCGCTATGATACCTGTTGAGGGGACGGGGAAAAAGGCCGCAAGCAGTATCGCAGCGCTATCCATGGTCGGAACAGTGGATCAGGCAGCCGGGCGCTGTCATCAGGCGCGGCTGCCGGTCTCCTCCGCTCAGTCAGCGCGGTTGGCGTTGCCTTTCGCGGCGCTCAAGCGTACCCAGTCGTCGCGCTCCACAACGGGATCGAAGCGAAAATCCGGATAGGCCGTCATGACCTCGCCAGCCTGCTGGCGGGTGATGCCGGACAGGCAAAGCCGGCCGCCGCCGGCAGTGAGACCGGCGAGGCGATCGCCGAGGTTGATCAGCGGCCCGGCGAGGATGTTGGCCACCAGGATGTCTGCCGTGGCCGCAGGCATCTCCTCCGGCAGCCAGGCGGCCAGCCGATCGGCGGCAAGGCCGTTGCGTTCCAGGTTGTCGCGGGTGGCGGTCAGGGCCTGGGAATCATTGTCGACGGCGATGACTTTTGCCGCGCCGAGCAGCAGGGCGGCGATACCGAGGATACCCGAGCCGCAGCCGTAGTCGATCACTGTTTTGCCCGCCAGGTCGATGCCGTCGAGCCATTGCAGGCAGAGAAAGGTGGTGGGGTGGGTGCCGGAACCGAAAGCGAGCCCGGGGTCGAGACGCAGGTTGACGGCATTCGGGTCCGGCGGGTCCTGCCAACTGGGGCAGATCCACAGCCGTCGGCCGCACTGGATAGGTTCGAAATGGTCCATCCAGGCCCGTTCCCAGGGCTGGTCGGCCACGGTTTCCCAACTGAGGTCGGCCGCCTGATAGCGGGGCAGGAGACTGGAAAAGTGGGCGCTGATGGCCCGCTGATCGGCGGGCAGCTCGAACAGGCCGGTGACCCTGACCACCTCCCACAGCGGGGTTTCGCCGACGCCGGGTTCGAGGATCGGATCGTCGGCGCTGTCGGCCAGAGTGACGGACACCGCGCCGCAGTCGAGCAGGGCGTCTTCGACCTGCCCGGTGTCGGAGCGATCGGCGAGCAGATGAACCTGTAGCCAGGGCATGGGTTGTTGCCGGGTCTCAGAGGCCCAGCTTTTTCTCCAGATAGTGGATATTGACGCCGCCTTGCATAAAGCCGGTGTCGGTCACCAGGTCCTGCTGCAATGCGGTGTTGGTCTTGATACCTTCGATGATCAGTTCATCGAGGGCGTTGCGCATTCGCGCAAGGGCATCGCTGCGATTGTTGCCGTGAGTGATGATCTTGGCGATCAGGGAGTCGTAGTAGGGAGGCACGCTATAGCCGGAGTACAGGTGCGAGTCCACCCTGATGCCGTTGCCGCCCGGCGGGTGGTAGTTGGTGACGAGCCCCGGGCTGGGCATGAAGGTGCGCGAGTCCTCGGCATTGATGCGGCACTCGAAGGCGTGGCCGCGGAACTGAACGTCACTCTGTTTGTAGCGCAGCGGCTGGCCGCTGGCGATCAGCAGTTGCTCCTTGACGATATCGATGCCGGTGATCATTTCGGTGACGGGGTGTTCCACCTGAACCCGGGTGTTCATTTCGATGAAGTAGAAGCGCCCGTCCTCGTAGAGGAATTCGAAGGTGCCGGCGCCCCGGTAGCCGATATCGATACAGGCCTTGACGCAGGCGGCGAAGACTTCCCGGCGGGCATCATCGGGAATCCCGGGAGCGGGGGCTTCTTCCAGCACTTTCTGATGGCGGCGCTGCAGGGAGCAGTCGCGATCCCCCAGGTGAATGGCGCTGCCCTGGCCGTCGGCCAGTACCTGCACTTCTATATGGCGGGGATTCTCAAGGAATTTTTCCATGTACACCGTGGCGTCGCCAAAGGCGGCCTTGGCTTCGCTCTGGGTGATGCTCACCGCCTTGAGCAGGTGCGCCTCGCTGTGCACCACTCTCATGCCGCGCCCGCCGCCACCGGCGGACGCCTTGATGATAACCGGATAGCCAATCTGGCGGGCCAGTTGCTGGGTGCGTTCGTGATCGTCGTTGAGCGGGCCGTTGGAGCCGGGCACGGTGGGTACGCCGGCGCCGCGCATCGCCTCGATGGCGGATACCTTGTCGCCCATCAGGCGGATGACGTCGGGCGTGGGGCCGATGAAGACGAACCCGCTCTGTTCCACCTGCTCGGCGAAGTCGGCGTTTTCCGCCAGGAAGCCGTAGCCGGGATGCACCGCCATGGCGTCGGTGACTTCCATGGCGCTGATGATGGCGGGGATGTTGAGGTAGCTCTGGGACGATGGGTTGGGGCCGATACAGAGGGTTTCGTCCGCCAGGCGGACGTGTTTGAGGTCGACGTCGGCCTTGGAGTGCACGGCCACGGTGCGGATGCCGAGCTCCTTGCAGGCGCGGAGGATACGCAGGGCGATTTCACCGCGGTTGGCGATCAGGACTTTCTCGAACATGACAGGTCCCCGGTGGCCTAGATGATGGTGATCATGGGCTGATCGAATTCGACGGCCTCGCCGTCCTCCACCAGGATGGCGCCGACGGTGCCGGCTTTGTCCGCCTCGATCTGGTTCATCATCTTCATGGCCTCGACGATGCACAGCACATCACCGGCCTTCACCTGCTGGCCGACGTCGACGAAGGGTGCGGCGCCGGGCGCGGAGGCGCGGTAGAAGGTGCCCACCATGGGGGATTTCACTTGATGGCCAGCAGGCGTGACGGGGGCGGCTTCGACCGCCGCCGGCGCTGCGACAGGCGCGGGAGCCTGTGGAGCGAAGCCCTGTTGCGGCATTTGCGCCATCATGATGGGCTGCTGGTTGGAGAAGCCGGCGCGGCTGATGCGCACGGACTCTTCGCCTTCTTTGATCTCGAGTTCACCGATATTGGACTCTTCAAGCAGTTCGATGAGCTTTTTTATCTTGCGGATATCCATGATTGATTCCTGAGTAGATGTTGATTGTTTAGCTGCGGGACGCGTGCTCGCCAAGCTGCGCCAGGGCGGCGCTGAGCGCCAGCTCGTAGCCGACGGGGCCGAGGCCGCAGATCACGCCCCGGGCGATATCGGAGAAATAGGAAGTGCGGCGGAACGGTTCGCGGGCGTGGACATTGGACAGATGCACTTCGATAAAGGGAATGCCGGTGGCCAGCAGGGCGTCGCGCAACGCGACGCTGGTATGAGTGAAGGCGGCGGGATTGAAAATGATGAAGTTGACGCCTTCATTGCGGGCATCGTGAATGCGGTCGATCAGTTCGTATTCGGCATTGCTCTGCAGGGTCAGGCAGTGGTGGCCGGCGGCCTTGCACTGGGCGGTGAGTCGCTGGTTGATAGCGTCGAGGTCGCTGCTGCCGTAGATACCCGGCTCTCTGGTACCGAGGAGGTTGAGATTGGGGCCGTGTAGTACAAGAATGGTTGCCATGATGCCGTTGCCCGAGTGGCCGAGTTGGGGGAGTCTGCCGCAAAAAAAAGATGTTGTCCAACAAATCTGTGTTTTTCCAGACGATGGCGTCACGATCGCCATCTTTAAATCGATTATCACCACAAGTTGTAATCATTGGCGAGCTTGGGCAGGGCGTTTTCCGGGCCGTTGGCTGCCTGATGGCGGCGCGTTGGGGTCGAAATTAACCAATTTTGGCAAAGTTCCGACAACTTGCCACTAAAATCTCCGAAAAAGCCGTCCTTAGTTGGTTAACGCCTCGGAGATCAGGCCCGGCGTCAGGATCTGAGGGAGAATGGCGGGGGTTTTTTGCCCTGCGGCATAGAACAGATAGAGCGGCACGCCATTGCGGCCGTTGGCGTTGAGCAGGGCGGTGATTTCAGCATTGTAGTTGGTCCAGTCGCCCTTCAGATAGGCGATGCCTTCGCTCCGTAGCGTTGCGGCAAAGTCCGCCGAACTGAGCGCTACCCGTTCGTTGGCGAGGCAGGTGATGCACCAGTCGGCGGTGAGATTGACGAAAACGGGGCGCTCGGCAGCCAGCAGTTGCGCCAGGCGCTGAGCGCTGTAGGGTTCCCACAGGGCGGGCTGTGCCGGGCGTGTGGCGGAGAGGGGCAGAGCGAGGGCGATGACCAGGGCGACAGCGGCCGAGGCGGCGCGCAGACCGGAACGTTTGGCCAGCAGCCAGATGGCCAGGGCGGTGAACACCAGCCCGGCGAGCACTGCGGCCACGGCATCGGCGCCCGCTTGGCGGCCCAGCACCCACAGCAGCCACACGCTGGTGAGATAGAGCGGAAAGGCGAGCGCCTGTTTGAAGGTCTCCATCCAGGCGCCGGGCCTCGGCAGCCGGGAGGCGAGGCCCGGCAGCCAGGACAGCAGCAGAAACGGAAAGGCCATGCCGAAGCCGAGGCCGGCGAAAATCGTCAGTGCCACCGGTGCCGGCTGGGTCAGCGCGGCGCCCAGGGCGGTGCCCATGAACGGCGCGGTGCAGGGACTTGCCACCACGGCGGCGAGGATGCCGGTGGCATAGGACTGGCGCAATCCCTGCCCCTCAGTGGTGGATTGGCCGATGTTCATGAGGCCGGCGCCGGCCTCCAGAATTCCTGAGAAGCCGAGGCCCATGACAAAGAACAGGTAAATGAGCGCGGTTATAAAGAGCGGAGACTGGAGTTGGAAGCCCCAGCCCAGCGCCTCGCCGCCGGCGCGCAGGCTGATCAGCAGCGTGGCGATGGCAATGAAGGTGCTGATGACCCCGGCGGTATAGGCCAGCCCATGGTAGTGGCGCTTGCGGGTCGATAATCCGCTGTTGGTGAGGCTGAGAGCCTTGATCGACAGCACCGGGAACACGCAGGGCATCAGATTGAGAATAACGCCGCCCAGCATGGCGAACAGCAGTGCCGTGTAAAGCGGCAGCGCGGTCGCCGGGGCTGTCGGCGGCACGGCGGGCGGCGCGATCTCCGTCACCGAGCCGGTCGTGAGATCGGCTTCAAAATACTGGTCGCGCGGTGGATAGCATAGGCCGGCATCGGCGCAGCCCTGGGATTGCACCCGGATCTGCAGGTTGTCCGCCGCCGGGAGTGGCGCGGAGCGCGTCGTGGTGGCGTCGTAATAGACCACCAGTTCGCGCTGATAGTAGTCGTCGTATTGGGTCTGGCCGGGCTCGAAGTCGAGGGGCAGGGCGGCGCCGTCGGCCAGCGAGACGGCAAAGCGCTCCTGGTAGAGGTAGTAGCCGGGAGCGATCAGCCAGTCCAGCACCAAGCGGTTGTCGTCGATCCGCGGCGCCACCTGGTAGGCCTGCTCGACGGGGAGGAACTGGGGCGCAGCGCCGGGCAGGGTCGCGGGGGCGCCGAAATCACCTGGCGTGCCGGGGAGAGCGGCGGCGTGCAGGGTGAAGATCAACAGGCAGGCGGTGAACCAGGTCGACAGGGTCTTCAAGCCGTAACTCCGGGAATAGGGGCGTGCCTATTGTACGAGCTGTGCTATTGAAGTCCAAACCTGCGGTGGCCATGCTATAGTTACCGCCGTAGAGGAGCTTGCCATGCGAGTACTGACAGCCTGTTTTCTGTTGTCGATGAGCCCTTTGATTGCGGCCCAGGTCGGGGCCGGAGGGCTTGTCGTTGGCGATCCCTATTTTCGTGAAAGCATTCCGGGGCAATCCCGGACTGCGGGTTTTTTCACTCTGACCAATCCCGGCGCGGAGGATTGTGCGCTGGCTGCCGCCAGTGCCGAGGGCATCGGCCGGCTCGAAATCCACGAACACAGCCATGATAATGGCGTGATGCGCATGCGCCGGATAGATCTCCTGGCCGTCCCCGCCGGGCAGACGGTCATGTTGGAGCCCGGTGGTTACCATCTGATGGGATTCGAGGTCGCCGAGCCTCTCAAGGCCGGTGACAGTGTCGAGGTGACCTTGGATTTCGGCGCCTGCGGCGCCCAGGTCGAACATTTCGCCGTCAGAGCCCTCGAGGGGCGGTAGCTGCCTCCCGGGCGCCGGGGCGACAGGCCCTTGGTCGCGGCCGGTACGATGGAATCGCGGCAACAGCCAACACAGTAACAGGAGATTACCGATGACCCCCCACTCCGACTCCGGTAGCGGCCGGAACAAACGCCTGGCAAAACTGGTGGGCTCGGCGGTGGCAGTGGTCCTCGCGATCCTGGTACTGGTGGGTTGGTACTGGAGCAGCGAGCCGGACTATCTCGATATCGATGCCCTGGTGACCGAGCACGCCGGTGGACGCAAGGTTACCGGCGCGGCCACCACTGCGGCGCTGATCGGCGTTGCCGAAACGCTGCTCGACAAGCGCGGCGGCTACCTTTCCAACGACCGCTTCCCGCCGGGGGTGTGGCTCGACAATATTCCCAACTGGGAATACGGGGTGCTGATCCAGGTGCGCGACCTATCCAAGGCGATGCGCGACCGCTTCAGCCGTTCCCAGTCGCAGTCCCAGGAGGACGACAACCTGTCGCTGGCCGAGCCGCTGTTCAATTTTGACAATGACAGCTGGATGCTTCCGGCCACGGAAAAGGAATACCGCAATGCCATCCGGCACGTCGAATCCTATCTGTTCCGGCTGACCGATGACGACCGCTACAACGCCCAGTTCTACGCCCGTGCCGACAACCTGCGGTTCTGGCTGTCGACCGTGGAATCCCGGCTCGGCAGCTTGTCCCAGCGACTGACCGCCAGTGTCGGGCAGCGCCGCCTGAACATCGATCTCGCCGGCGAGATCGATGTTCGCCAGTCCACCGAGTCCCCTGGCGACCTGATGGTCAAGACCCCGTGGACCAAGCTCGATGACGTCTTCTACGAGGCGCGCGGCACCACCTGGGCACTGGTGCATTTCCTCAGGGCCATGGAACAGGATTTTGGCGCGGTACTCGACAACAAGAACGCCCGGGTCAGCCTGCAACAGATCATCCGCGAACTGGAAGCGACCCAGACACCGCTGTTCAGCCCGGTCATTCTCAACGGCACCGGCTTCGGGGTGGTGGCCAACCACTCGCTGACCATGGCCTCCTATATCAGCCGCGCCAACGCCGCGATCATCGACCTGCGCGAGTTGCTATCTCAGGGTTGACGGGCCCAAGGTTCGGCGTCCCCAGCGCTAATCCTGATCGATAAAGGCGCTGAGCAGTCCCTGGTGCTGGGCCAGGGGCAGGCGTGGGCCGTATTGGCCGACCACTGCCGCAGAGGCGGTGCAGGCGAGGCGCCCGGCTTTGAGGTGGTCGAAGCCGTGGCAGAGGCCAAAGAGAAAGGCGCCGGCAAACATGTCGCCCGCCCCGTTGGTGTCGATGGCGGTGATGGCCCTGGCGGGAACCCGCAGGATTTCATTGCCGTCGAAGATCACGGCGCCTTCCGCGCCGAGGGTGATCGCATATTGCTCTGCCCAGTCGGCCAGCTTCTCGCCAGCGCTTTCCAGGGTATCTGTCCCGGTCCAGGCCAGGGCTTCTTCCTCATTGCAGAACAGCAGGTCAACGCGATTGCCGAGGATGGCCGCCAGTTGCTCGCGGAAATGAGCGACGATGCCGGGATCGGAGAGGCTCAGGGCGACCTTGGTACCCACCTTTTGAGCGTGCTTGCGGGCGGCGATGGCGGCGGCGCGGCCGCTGTCCGACGTGGCCAGATAGCCCTCGATGTAGAGGTATTCGGTGGCGGCGATGGCATCCAGGTCGAGATTCTGCTCCGACAGGGCTTCGCTGGCGCCGAGGAAGGTGTTCATCGAGCGCTCGGCATCGGGGGTGATGAGTACCAGGCATTTGCCGGTCGTTCCCGCGGGCAACTGGTCGGGGGACGGATGGCCGACTCCCGCGCTGTCGAGGTCGGAAAGATAGAAATGGCCGTTGTCATCGTCCGCCACCCGCCCGCAGAAGAAGCTCTTCCCGCCGAAGGCGCTGACGGCAATGGTGGTGTTGGCGGCGGAGCCGCCACTGGCGCGGCGGGATGCGGTAAGGCGGCCCTTGAGGACTTCCACGATTTCGGCCTGGCGCTGTTCGTCCACCAGTGTCATCAGGCCCTTTTCCACTTTGAGGGCAGCGAGATCCTGATCGCTCACTTCGATTTCGGTATCCACCAGAGCTGCGCCGATGCCAACAACGTGATATTTCCGGGTCATTCCGTCTCCTCGATTGCAACGAAACGTCCATTATCCCCGGATAGACCGATAAGAGGAAGGGAGCGGCTGTGGGTGGCCACCGGCCAGCAGTTGTCAGCCGTTGCGCGGCGGGGGACAATGGCCGCGATTTCACCACCAGACTGACAGGACTTCCTTTGGCTACCCGCAAGCCCGCGAAAAGATCCCGGCGCAAACCGAAACGCAAACCTTTTTTCTTCCGGCTCCTCACCATGACCCTGATATTGCTGCTGATCGTGGCGGGCGCCGGGCTGGTGTTGCTGGATACCTTCGTGCGCAGCAAGTTCGAGGGCGTCAAGTGGGCGCTGCCCGCTCACGTCTATGGCCGTTCGCTGGAGCTTTTCCAGGGGTTGCCCTTGCGTCCGGAGCAGTTGCGCTGGGAGCTGGACCAACTCGGCTACCGGGCTGTCAGCAGGGTCTCGGGGCCAGGACAGTACAGTGTCAACGGGGCGCGGATGGATCTCTACACGCGGCCGTTCCGCTTCACCGACGGCGATGAGCCGGGCCGGGCGGTGACGCTCACCTTCAGCGGCGGCCGGGTCAGCGGGATGGTCGGCGGCGGCCAGGGTTCACTGATACGGCTCGAACCGATGCTGATCGGAGGCATCTACCCCGACCATCTGGAAGACCGGGTGCTGGTGCGCTTCGACCAGGTGCCGGCACTCCTCACCGAAGGCCTGCTGGCGGTGGAGGATCAGGATTTCTACCTGCATCTGGGGGTGTCTCCCAAGAGTATCCTGCGGGCGCTGGTCTCCAATATTCGCGCCGGCGCCACCGTGCAGGGCGGCAGCACGATCACCCAGCAACTGGTCAAGAATTTCTACCTGAACCACGAGCGCAGCATTGCCCGCAAGGCCGTCGAAGCGGTGATGGCCCTGCTGCTGGAAGCCCATTACAGCAAGGAGCAGATTCTCGAGGCCTACCTCAACGAGGTCTACCTGGGGCAGGCCGGCAAGCGCGCCATCCACGGTTTCGGCATGGCCAGCCAGCACCTGTTCCGCCAGCCGTTGCGCGAGCTGGAACTGCACCAGATCGCGCTGATGGTGGGCATGGTCAAGGGCGCCTCCTACTACGATCCGTGGCGCAACCCGGAGCGCGCCACCGCGCGCCGCAACCTGGTCCTCGACGTCATGGCCGGGGAGGGTTTGATCACCACCGGCGTCGCCGCGGCGGCCAAGGGGCGGGGTCTGGACATCGCTCCGCAACCGGGCACCGCCACCAATCCCTACCCCGACTACCTGCAACTGGTCAGGGAGCAGTTGGCCCAGGATTATCGCCAGGAGGATCTGCAGTCGGCGGGTCTGCGCATCTTCACCCATCTCGATCCGCTGGTGCAGCGCCAGGTGCAGAACAGCGTAGCCTCGGTGGTGGACAACCTCGAGAAGGGCTATCGCCTGCCGGACGGCCAGCTCCAGGCGGCATCGTTGGTGGTGCGCACCGGGACCGCCGACGTGCTGGCCCTGGTGGGTAGCCGCAAGGCCGGTTTCGTCGGCTTCAATCGCGCGGTCGACGCCCGCCGCCAGGTGGGCTCGACCATCAAGCCGGCGGTCTACCTGGCGGCCCTGAACGACCCCGGACGCTACACCCTGAGTACCCTGGTGGACGATGCGCCGTTGTCCATCCGCTCGGGGGGCAAGCAATGGGAGCCGCGCAATTACGAGCGCGAGAGCCATGGTCTGGTGCCACTGTACCAGGCTCTCGGCCAGTCCTATAACCAGGCTACCGCGCGGCTCGGCCTCGACGTGGGGCTCAACCGGGTGGCCGACACCATCCGCCGGCTGGGCTATGGCGGCCGCCTGGAGGAAGTGCCGTCGCTGCTGCTCGGCGCCGTCGCCATGTCGCCCTACGAAGTGGCCGGGATCTATCACACCATTGCCGCCGAAGGCTTCTATTCTCCGCTGCGCACCATCAGTGCCGTCTATACGGCGGAGAACGAACCCCTCAAGCGTTACCCGTTCAATACCGAACAGCGCTTTTCTCCCGAGGTGATGCATCTGCTCCAGTACGGGCTGCAGGTGGTGATGCGCGAGGGCACCGGCAAGACCGCCTACCGCAAGCTGCCGGAGGCGGTGACCCTGGCCGGGAAGACCGGCACCACCAATGACCAGCGCGACAGCTGGTTTGCCGGCTTCGCCGACAACTATGTCGGCGTGGTGTGGATCGGCCGCGACGACAACGGCAAAATGCCACTTACCGGAGGCACCGGGGCCCTGCAAGTGTGGACGGATATCATGGCGGGTCTCAATGTCGGCTCGGTGCCCTTTGCCAAGCCAGACGGAGTAGACTACCAGTGGGTCGAGCCCGCAACCCAGAGTCTCAGCCGGGAAGGGTGTACCGGCGCCCGTTATCTGCCTTATATTCGCGGCAGCGAGCCCAAGCGGCATGGGGCCTGCTTCCAGAAGCCCGGGCAGGAAGTCATCGACTGGTTCAAGGATCTCTTTGGCAATGAACAACCTTAAAACAGCCTTTCTCGGTGGCCTTGCCCTGGCCCTGCTGGTTCTCGCCGGTTGCGCCCCCATCGCCCCCGCACCGACCACGACGTCGGAGCCCATGCCGCCGGTGGAACCTGCGCCATCGCCGCCGCAGCCCAGTGGGCCGGCCGAGGCGCCGGGGGCCATCCGGCCCGACAGGGGCGAGGAGGAGCCGTCCGCCGCCGTGGAGTCGGCGATCGCCGGCCTGATCGCCCAGGGCTGGCGGTTGCACAGTGCCAACAACTATGAAGGTGCTCTTGGCATCGCCGAGCGCGCCCAGCGCATCGAACCCCGCAATCCGGAGGTTTACCTGTTGATGGCCAGCGCCCAGTTCGGCCTGTACCGGTTGGACGTCGCCGAGCAACTCGCCCGTCGGGGCCTGTCACTGAGCCGCTCCGGGACTCTTGTCAACGGCCAGTTGCAGGGGCTGCTGGGGCGGATACAGGGCGCGAGGTAGGGAGACCTCGCCGACATTGGCTAATGGACAACATTTAACGAAACCGCTATCGTGCCTGCCGGCGGCGAAATGCAGCGCATCCACGTGACAGAACACAGGGATCGTGCCGCGGGCACGGCGGTTCCTTCCTTTGTTCAAGCGCAACGGGCGGCCGGACAAGACTTTTGGAACTCCGGCTGCTCAGTCGTCCGTGGCGGTGAGTTCGGGTTTCCGATCATTGGCAGTCCCTGCGTTGCTTCTCGCGATATGCGACAGAGAGTTTGCCCGGGTAATGTGCTGTACGAACAGGTCGGGAGAGCGAACGAAGGCCATTGCGAAAGTTAAAAGTCGGAACGGACAGGACGGAAAGGGACCAACGGGCAACAATGAATAAAAGGATATTACTGGGACTATTGCTTATAGTGGCGCTGAGCGGTTGCGCCTCGCTGACCGCCACCGACCAGGGCGTGGCGACGCAGCCCCGCACCACCACCGGGACGACGGCCCCCGCCGCCGCGCCCACGCCCCCCGCAGACCCC
>Ga0265293_10007789_pt1 | contig 16282 bp, 11 predicted proteins | sample Munlanlewell138R_FD_192505 | JGI IMG/M metagenome (GOLD analysis project Ga0265293, IMG submission 192505) | Leachate microbial communities from a municipal landfill in Southern Ontario, Canada - Leachate well 138R | ecosystem: Engineered > Solid waste > Landfill > Unclassified | place: Canada...
TTACACAAAAAAACATTGCTCGTCTTAAAGGGCTCACATTCAGTTCTTTTGAGCCATGGGGTTGGAGTCCGTCTGTGATAAAGAACATAGAAAACCTACAAATGAGCAATGATTTTCGCATTTCTCAATTATATGAGTGGAATGAACATTCAAAAAAAATGTTTAGCAGATTTTCGGCTTATGAATTATGTAAGATTGTGAAAAACAGCATTGTAGAAAGTCGTTATTTGTCAATTCCTCAACTTCCAATGATTGTACAAAATCTTACAGATTTACAACATATAGAATCAAAAATGAATATTCCATTACTCCTAAAAACCCCATGGAGTGCAGCAGGTAAAGGATTATTTAAAACAAGAGATAGGAATGATAAATCTGTAGAAAATCAATGGGTTACAGCAAAGTTAAAAGAACAAAAAAGTTTATTTGTAGAACCATTTTTACGTAAAATACAAGATGTATCGTTTCATTTTTATAAAAAAGGAACACATGTTACATTTCTTGGAGTAAATTTTTTTAAAACAGAGCATAACGGCACATTTAAAGGCTGTTATCTTAATTTTTATAATCACCCTGACTATAATCCAGAAATAATACAAAAAGAAGCCATAGATGAAGCAAAACACACTTTATGGAGCTCGCTACAGTATTTAAAAACCATTGAGCATTACGATGGATATATTGGTATTGATGCTCTTTTTTTTTACGATACGCATGATAAAATAAAATTACATCCTGCCATTGAGATAAATCTTAGAAAAACCATGGGATTAATTAATTTACAGATAGAAACGCGTGTTTCGTCCGATTCTTATGGTTTTTGGGAAATTATGCCCATGAAAACATACGCTCCACATACAACTGTAGAAAACACAGTGAAAGATGGAAAATTACAAAGCGGTATTTTTCCCTTATCGCCTACAGATATGGGCGGTTCGGTTGTTATAGTTTTGCAATTAGAAACATGATGATTTGTAATGCAACTTTTTGTCTCTATATATTAAAAATTTGTATATATTTGTTATGATATAAAAAAATAAAACGCACCTAAAGGTGTACTTATCCGCCTATCGGTGGGTGGATAGGCGAAACAAAGGTGCGTGTATATGGGAGTTACAAGCAAGCCGAGAAAAAAAGACAGCGGTATGAAAAAAAGATTTTTGCTGCATAAAGACAAAGAAGAAAAAAGCGGAACTGCCGACGCTAATTTAGCACATTTGCAAGTCGCACCAGCCGACACACGACCAAAACTTGCAAAAGAGCTAAATTTTGCCTACCCGTCAGCTTCGTTGATAGTTTTGTGCATTTTGACAATGACTTTCATCGCTGAAAGATTAACTGCACAGACAACTACACCACAATTTGAAAGTTTCAAACAGGTAAATTTAGGAAATCAATATTATACGAATAGCACACTGACACAGCCAAGCCAACAGACACCGACACAAAATTATTCGATGGGTGGAAATGCACAAGATATTATAAATCAACAAAACAGACAAGCTATGCAACAAATGGGTTATAATCCGCCAGTTGTTCCACCTTCTGACCCTTATTTGGCTCATCAATTCATAATAAACCAGTACAACCAAACTCAAAATAAATCATATCAGCAACATCAAGAATTATTAAGTATTTTAAACGAAGTTAAATCAGAAAATAACAACAACAGATTTGACATGAGTTATTATTCAAGTTCTGATTTTCTTAATAAATCTCAATCATTTACAAATGCTTTCAATACTTTAAATGATATGTTGGTTGGTAAAACCCCATTATCAATCAGTAAATCATACTTGACAATTGAAAACGCTTATGGAAATACATATCTGACAGAAAAAGAATATAACGACATTATCAACCAATCTGCAAAATTCATAAAACAATGGCTTATTGAAAACGGACTTAATTCAGCAAAGAACGAAGATTTACATTATGGCTTACAAAAATTTATGCGTGATACTTTGACAACAATCGTAAAATTACCTGAAAATAATCTTGGAAAAACAACAACGCATTTTCCATTTGCTTATGACTATCAAGATTTTCAAGCCGAAAAAGATTTTCAGAATTATTTTATGACCAAATGCCTTGCAACAGGTACAGGACAATGCAATAGTTTACCAGCAACCTATCTTGCAATAGCAGAAAAACTTGGAGCAAAAACATATCTTTCATTTGCTCCGCAACATTCGTTTATAAAATATCCCGACAGTAAAGGAGCAATACATGCATACGAACCAACCTCAAACTGGAAAATTTCTGATAAATGGTATGTTGAGCACATGGGAATAAATCCGTCTGCCATTGAAAGCGGAATTTATCTCGACACACTCAACAAAAAAATGATTGTTGCTAATTGTATGCTTGATTTGGCATTTGGCTACATGAAAAAGTACGGGGCAGCAGACGGGAAATTTGTTACTGATTGTATAAATACAGCAATGCAGTACTATCCCAAAAAAAACAACATTACAGCATATTTTCTCAAAGGTTCATTGCTTGCTCGACAATTAGAATACTTGCTTTACTCAAATGGAATAAAAGACTTAAAAGATATTGGGAAAGTACAAGGAGCAACAGAATTATATCAGGCATTACTTCAAAATGAAGCTATGATACAAAAATTAGGGTATCAGGAATTACCCGAAGCAATGTATTTAGAAATGATGCAATACCACGAGTTTAGAGGAAAACTTCAACAAAATACGAATACAAAACAAAAACGAAATTTATTCTCAACATCAATGAATTAGTAATTTTAATATCTTTGGAATATGAAAAAAATAACAACAATTTTGACTATTGTTTTGCTGCAAACAGCTACGCTCTTTGCAAATAGTGAAAACGACACGCTTTCAAAACAGAAGCAATGTTTCTATGATGCAAAAACAGAACTCGAAAACATGCTTTCTGGTAAAATTCCACTTGATTATGAAAGAGCGGTATTTATTACTGAAAATGCATATTGGAGCAATGAAATAAATTATAATCTGTTTAAATCTACAATTAAATTTCATGCGAAAAATGTCATGAAATTAGCAGAAGCTAATCGTAATGAACAAAGTCAAAATTTTAATGCAACACTTCTCGAAACAGAAGAACAAAAACGAGAAAAGTATCAGAATTTGCTTTATAATTGGGCTATATTTACTTATCTTACAGATACAACAATTCTAAATACATCAGTATTTGGGACGGATTATGTTTCCCATCATATGCCTTATGGATATTCATACTGCGACCCGATGGGTGTGCTAGATTGGAAAAACTCTCAAGTTTTTAATTTATTAGATAACAATAAGGCGAATTGCTACGCAATGACATCATTTTTTAAAATACTTGCAGAGCATTTTAAAACAGATGCGAGTATTGGAGTTGCACCTGGGCATGTTTACATAACTCACATTAACCAAAAGGGAACTCACTATAATATTGAACTTGCAAATAGAGCATTTCCCGGAGCAGGCTCAATAATGACATTAACATATACGCCTGTTGAAGCAGTTCGCAACGGAATAGCTATGCGAACATTAGATTTAAAACAATCGGTAGCTTTATGTTTGATTTATCTTGCAAAAGGTTACGAGCATAAATTTGATGCGAAAACAGATGACTTTTTGTATCAATGTGCAGAAATCACTTTGAAATATGATTCTCTTAATCTTAATGCAATGCTTCTGAAAGCCGAAGTTTTAGAAGCAATAGTTTTAAATAACAATAAAACTATTGCTCAGCTTCAAACCAACAAAGAGTTTAAAGAATACCAGAATTTAATAGTTACACTTTTTGAAAAAGGTTATCGTGAAATGCCTTTGGACATGAAAAACCTTATCATTAATCGCTTACAAAATGACAGTATTGGCTTAATTCGTACCGACCATACTCCAAAGGGATTTCAAACCATTAATCCTAAAGATGACCGTTATGCAACACTTTCTTGGGGTATGTTCGATGAAGTGCATGAACCTAAACTTATTGAGCAATACGGCAGAACATTACTAAATACCAAAACAAAAAAAATTACAAAATTTGTAATTGCTGATACTCTTTATAATAATTATCCAATCGACCCAGTTGTTTTTGCTTGGCAGATTGACCCGCTAACAAGAAAATTTCCATCTGAAAGCCCATATATCGCATTCGGAGATAATCCTATATTAAATATTGATGTTGATGGTATGTATAAATATCCGAAAAATAAAGCTTCAGATTATACAAAGACATATCCAATGCTAACAAAGTATTTGTCTCAAAATATCAAAAATGATGTCATGAATAGTCAAATCATTATGGCAGGTATGTTAAAGTACAGTGGCGGAAATTTAACTGAAACTGAAATTAATAAAGCAGTTACATGGGGTAGTGGTCCAACTATTGTTTTTAACCCTGAATACACTGTTAATGATGATGGGACAGGTACTTATGGTTATTATTCTAGTGCCACTAATACCATACATTTAAGTAAAAATTTTGCAGATAAAGTTGAAGCTATTTTAGCTGGTGATGGTAGTGATGAAGAAAAACAAGCTGCATTATATGAATTTTATGCAACAACAACTCATGAAACTGTTCATTACGGTGATTATTTGGATGGACAAAGACAAGATTCAGATGACCCTTCTGGTTTTGGCGGTGAGCCTGGTGCTGCCTTTATGCAAGATATTTTTGAATCAAAAGATGTTAAAATTGAAGGAGAAACGTATCGTGTAAATCAAGGAAGTGTTCATGGTGATTCAAAAGAACTTATAAATATGCAAAAAGAACAAGGTCAAACAGAAGTATTACCAACATTACCAAAAAAATAAAAGCAAATGAAGATTATACAGTTTTTATATTTGATTTTCTTATTTTGTACTAATTTGCTCAATGCTCAGAGTACAAATGAGGGGATTCTTGAATGTTCGGATTTAAGAATTATTCTTGAAAACAAAGAAGTGATAAATCATTTTAAATTAGCAAAAGCTAAAAATGAAATATTTTTTGTAGACACTTTTCAACTTGTGAATTGCAAAGAATTAATTATAAGCAATATAAAGATAATTGTTTTAGATAAATACACAAATGAGATTTCTAAAGGCGATGAAAGTTTTCGACAACTCGACAAAAACAGGTATTTGGTTATTAAGAATTTAAAATGCGTGAAAAATAAATATGAAATTGGAATTTGGCAAGCAAATGACAATGCATTTATGAAACTTGTTTATAATAAAAAAAGAAAACCCAAGATAAAAATTATAGATTTTGGAGTATTTTAATCCTACGCAAAGTCAAGCACATTTGCAGGTCGCACAAGCCAACACACCGCCAAAACCTGCAAAAGAGCTTGCCTTTCCAACGCACGGAGAAACAGAAAAATATGCAGCAAAAATGAATAACAGAATAACGAATGACAAGAACGGCCAGCTTGTAACAAGCGGTATATTTTATTGCCGAGATAATGCTAAAATGCAAGGTTGTGGCTCGCTTCAAACTTCATTGTGGCTTGACAGTGACGTGCTCCGAAATCGGCAACAAAAACATACCGCTGTCCGTTACCGCCAAGTGTAAGAGACAGACAACGACATAGAAACATTGAAAAGTAAACCATTGTGAAAGGACAGAAAAACGAAATATCGACAAGACCAAAGAGCCGCCACTCAAGCCGACCCCATGTTTTTTATTTTTTGCCCACCGCACATTTTTTAAAACAATTGCCGACCCACATTGCACACATTGCCAAAGCCCCACGAGCCAACGCTGTAACCAAAGCTTTGTCAAAGAGTGCAATTTTTCCGACACACCAAGAGAAAAATACTAACTTTGAGTTTTATAATTAGAATGAAAAATATTAGAAAAATACTTGAAGATGCAACAAACGGAATCTGCTATGATTCCTACAGATACTGTGCAGACGAAGAATTAAAAGTTCCTACTATTAATTATGAAGAAACTCAAACTTTTACATTATTGAAAGATAGGTATGGCGAAACAGATACATCTCTGAAACAGACAAAAGATTTAACGAAAAAAGCAAAACAATTATCTGACTCAGAACCATTGTTTAAATATTTTCTAGATGGTTCAAGGCGTACCTATAAGGTTGACGATATTGAAATTAATAAAAGGATTTTCCCAATTATGGCAGGACAGATTGGTGTTGCTTGCTGTGAAAGAAAAAATCCAAATAATTTTAAATGCAAAGAACTGGAAAGTAATTTGGTTTTGTCATTACCAGTAGAAGCTAATCCAGAAACAAGAAATACTGAGTTGTTTTTTAATAATCTGAAAGAAAAAATCAATAATACACCAAGAGTTCAGAAGATTGGATTAAAATTTTCAAACATATTAAGCTATTCATCAAAAGCAAATGTTGATTCAAAAGAATTAAAATATGAACATTTAGGTATTGCTGCAATACAAGACGAAATGGTAGATAGCGAAAAAAAAATTGTTGCTAATCTTACTGCAAAAAATCTCTTAAACGAAGATAGTTATTTACTTAAAGATGGCTCACTGCAATACAAACCAATGAAAACAGGTGAGTATAAGGAATTATCAAAAATTAAAAATAATTATCGTTGTGTCATTGGAGTTTCAAAACTTTTTAATCCTGAATTTAGCAAGGACAGAAGTGGTAAAAGTAACGCTGCTTTACTTGCGAAACTTCCTTTGTATCATAGGACACCTGCATATATGTTTCAACATGAAAGAGAAAAATGGTCTTACCTCGGTGATTATAAATATAGCGTTTGGTATGTCAGGATTAGAGACGCAAAACATACCGAAAGTCCCTTTGCAGGTATAGTAAAAATCGAAAAAATATTAATCACAGAGAATGAAAATGAGAATGGACTGGAAAGTGATTTAATTGATGTAATTACTGCAAATATTATTAATGAAAGAAATCCCGTATGTTATGGTAAAGATAGCAGATGGGCAAATCATTTATATCCAGTTTATTTAACAGAGTTATTTTTAAAAAGCAAGTATTTAAGTGATATTCACTTTCTAAATTTATTTTAACATGAAGCAAATCGGAAAAATTATTGCAACAGAAAAAGTTCCAACTACGGTTGATGAATTCTTTTTTTGGACAGATAAAGAATTAATAATAAAGCCTTTTGATGTTGTAAAGGTTAACCATATTAAAAGTTCAATTACTTTTGGAGTTGTTGAAGAAATATCTCATTTAACGGATAATTCAAGTTTTCTTGCAGGTTATATTTCAAGTGATTTTGGTGATGTTAATTATCAACAATACACTCAGCGTATAGGAATGAATTACGTTAGAGCAAAAGTTGTTGGCAACTCACAAGGAATTTATACGCCTGTATTAGACGGTTCTTTTGTTAGTCTTGCAAGTGAAGATGACATAAGAGAGGCGCTAGGTTTAAAAGATATAAAAAATCCTTTACCTTGCGGATATATTGAAATGTATGAACAACCTGATAGCGTTACAATACCAGTTCATTTTAACTCCCACTTTTTAATTGGACCTGAAGGAGCTCACTTAAATATTTCTGGTATTTCAGGCTTAGCATCTAAAACTTCATACGCAATGTTTCTACTAAAAGCAATACAAGACCAATACATAGAAAAATCAAAAGGTGAATCAGTTGCTTTTGTATTGCTAAATGTAAAAGGTAGAGATTTACTTGCTATTGATGAAATAAATGACGAATTAACATCTGATGACAAGAGTATCTATAAAATGCTTGATTTGAGTACGGTTCCATTTCAGAATGTAAAATACTTTTATCCATATTCAAAGGATATTGTTTCATCAACATATGGTAGGGATGTTAAAAGTCAAATGGAACTAAATAAAGCATTTTTATATAAATACATTTTTGAAGATGATAAAGAGAGTATTGATTTGCTTTTCTCAAATGTAGATGACCCAAACCAAACGATGGAATCCATTGTTAATTACATAGCAACTGGACAAGGTGGTTTTAACGGCATCACAAACTGGAATGAATTACTTAACGAAGTTTATGAGCATACAAAAGCAGGGGCATCAGGAAAAGACAAAGAAATTACAGTTTTAAGTTGGCGTAAATTTTATCGTCTATTCAGAAAAACTATTGAAAAAACTACAATATTTTCAAATTCGATAAGTAGCAAGCCCAAAGACAATGAAACAAGACTAAAGGAGGCTATCTTAAATATTAAGAAAAATGATGTTTTTGTAATTGATGTAGCAAAATTAGATGAAGAAACTCAAGGATTTGTTTTTGGGGATGTTATGCGTTCTATCTATGAGTTAAAACTTGGTCAAGCGTATGATAGAAACGAAGCAGATATTCCATCAAAGATTGTGATATTTATTGATGAATTAAATAAATATGCTTCCAAAGAAGTGCCGAAGAGTTCTCCAATTTTAAGACAATTATTAGATATAACAGAAAGAGGTCGTTCGTTGGGTATAATATTATTTTCAGCAGAACAATTCAAAAGTGATATTCATGACAGAGTAAAAGGAAATTGTGCAACACACGCATACGGCAGAACAAATGCAATTGAAATCTCAAAACCAGATTATCAATATGTGCCACCAGTTTACAAGTCTATGCTTACAAGATTGAAACAGGGCGAATATGTTGTTCAAAATCCCGTGTTCCGCTCATTATTAAATATTAAATTCCCAAGACCAATTTATAAACAGTTTAAGAATGGATAATAAGTTTACACCAGTTATTGGAAAAGATGTTATTGAATCTCTTACAATTGGAATGTATGAGGATTCCCGATTTATTTTTAGAGAATACATTCAGAATTCAGCAGATCAAATTGACAAAGCTGTAAGAGAAGGTTTATTAGAAAAAAATCAAGGTGAAATTCATATCACAATTGATGCAGAAAGAAGAAAAATTATTATTGAAGATAATGCTACAGGTATTGCTTTTGAACAAGTACAACCAATTTTACAGAATATTGCACAATCTACAAAGCAAAGAGGTGTAGATAAAGGTTTTCGTGGTATTGGGAGACTTGGCGGTTTAGCATATTGTGAGAATTTAATTTTTGAAACATCATTTTTTAATGAAGCCAAAAAATCAATTTTGAAATGGGATGCTGCCAAATTAAAAGATATTATAAATAATAGGAAAGACAAAGAAGATGCAATCTTAGTAATTAAGCAAGTTACAGAGTTTTCAACTCAAAAGGAAAATCCTGAATCACATTATTTTAAAGTTATACTAGAAAACGTAACAAATGATGATTTGCTTGATAAACGAGAAATTGAAAAGTATCTTTCAATGGTTGCACCATTACCATTCCCAACAAGATTTATTTATAAATCAAAAATATTCGATGAGTTTAAAAAGGATAGCATAACTGTAGACGAATACAAGATTTATCTTAATTCAGAACAATTATTCAAAGGATACTCAACTTATATTTACAAAGGGGATGAGAATGACAAAAAGAAAGAAGATGAAATAATAGATGTAGTTTTTTTTAAAGAATATGCTTCTGACGGTAACTTATTGTATTGGGGTTGGCATAGTGTATCTGAAAAGAATCAATCTTTAAACCAAATAAATTATACAAGAGGATTTCGTTTGAGAAAATCAAACATTCAAATTGGAGATGAATATACCTTATTAAAGCTTCAACGTGATAGAAGATTTCATTTTTACTTTTTTGGAGAGATACACGCTTCGCATCCTGATTTAATTCCAAATTCAAGGCGTGACTATTTTACAGAAAACACAATTTATTTTGAGTTTGAGCAGAAGTTAAAGAATTTCTTTCATTCTAATATCTATAAATTGTGTTACACCGCTTCCGAAATAAATAGTTCAATTAAGAAAATCGAAGATCTAAAAGCATTTGAAGAAGAGTATAAGCAAAAGCAATCAAACGGTTTTACTGACAAAAAAGAACATCAAGAGTTTAAAGAAAGATTTGAACGAAAAAAAGAAGAAGCAATAAAAGCTCAAAAGAAAATTGAAAAAATTGAACAAGATTTTAATAACCATGAAACTTCTCCAGTAAAGAAAATACTTGATAGAGTTGTACAACCCGAAAGTAAAAATGGGATAGATGAAATTTCTATTGAGAATGAAGAAGATTGTAAACCAAAATTTAGAACTGATAGACTGAGTTGTTTAAATAAAGAACAAAGAAAATTAGTAGGAAAAATCTTTTCGATAATTAGAGATGCTTTAGACCCTAATGTGGCAGAAAATGTAATTAACAAGATTGAAGACGAGTTAAAATGAGAAATGTTTTATTAATAGAACCAAATTACAAAAACAAATATCCGCCAATTGGATTAATGAAACTCGCAACATATCACAAAATGTTGGGGGATAATGTTGTATTTTATAAGGGGGAACTTAAAGATTTTTTAATTAATCATATAACAAATAAATGCGTTGCAAAACTTGAAAAAATTGACAAGTCTATTAATTGGAAATCTGATTTTTTACTAATACAGGAATATATTAGAAAACGTAATAAATCACTAATTGAAGATTTAAAAATCTCAGAATCAAAGTATGAATTATTACTACTTAATGCACTAAACTATTACAAAGATTTTTACTGGAAAAAAGAATATTTGAATGAAAAGCACTGGGATAGAATTTGTATAACATCTTTATTTACTTTTTATTGGGATATTACAATTAAGACAATTCAATTTTCTAAAGATCTTGTTAAAAATGAAAATGAAATATGGGTTGGTGGTGTAATGGCTTCCGTAATACCTGATGAAATTAAAAAGATTACTGGAATTAAAAATGTTCATACTGGGTTACTCAACAAAAAGGGTGTTTTAGACAATAATGATATTATTATTGACGAATTGCCTTTAGATTATTCAATTTTAGAAGAAATTGAGTATAAGTATCCTGAAAATAATGCTTACTATGGCTATACAACAAGAGGATGTGTAAGGAAATGCGAGTTTTGTGCTGTTCCTATAATTGAACCAAAGTTTGTTAAAAAAGTCGAATTGTCATCAAAGATAGATGGTGTAAATAAAATTTATGGAGAAAAACGGAATCTATTACTTTTAGACAATAATGTACTTGCTTCTCCAAGTTTTTCTGAAATAATTAGTGAAATCCAAGCAAATGGCTTTGACAATAAAACCAAGTTTATTGAGCCTAATCAACTTGAAATTTCACTTAATAACTTAAAAGCCGGTATCAATGACAATGGTTATATCAGAAAAACAGTTGTATTGCTTAATGAATTGATAGACAGGTTGAAGGGTACTCAAAAACAAGAGATTTATAATTTAATTTTGGATAATAACTTAAATAAGCCAGAAACTGCAACCAAAAGTACAATATTGAAAATTGTTCCTAATTTACTTCCAGTATTTGAGAAATATCGAAATAAAGTTCCAAAACAAAGATATGTTGATTTCAATCAAGGCGTGGATGCTCGTTTATTAACTGATGAGAAAGCAAAACTTTTAAGCAAGATACCAATTAGGCCATTACGTATTGCTTTTGATAGTATGGATTACGAGGAATACTATTTAAATGCAATTCTAAGAGCAAAGAAACATGGAATTAAGTATTACTCAAATTACTTGCTTTATAACTTTGAAGATAAACCTGTTGAGTTATATCAAAGACTAAAGATAAATGTTGAATTATGCGATAAGTATAAGATTGATATTTATTCTTTCCCAATGAAATTTCACCCGATTTTCGGAGACTATCATTTGAATAGAGATTTTATTGGAACTCATTGGAACAGAAAATTCATTAGAGCTGTTCAGGTAATTTTAAATGCAACTAAAGGGAAAATCGGAAAAGGTAAAAGTTTCTTTTATAAAGCTTTTGGTTCAGATGAAGAGGAATACAATAAGTTACTTTATATGCCTGAAACATACTTGCTTTTTAGATTCTTTTTTGAAAAAGAAGGAATAACAGAAGATTGGTGGAATGCTTTTAAAAATTTAACCTCTAATGAACTTAATAAAGCTAAAAAAATTATTGAGCACAATGATTTTAAAGTCATTGAAGAATACAAATCACAAAAGAGTATTTATGAGGTTTTAAAGCATTATACTGTTTCGAGAGACCAAATTGCAGATTCAAATTCGGAACTTTCAAAACTAAAAGCAAAATTTGACAAACTAGAAAAAGCAGAAAAATATGGCGTTATTGAAAATATTGAATGTTTGTAATGCGAATAAATCCTAAATAAAATAATTGATTTTATAGTTAAAAAGACAATGGATCAAGAATTAATAGATAAACTCTTTTCAAAAAGTGAGCTTTGGTATAATGAAAACATTCATAAAAACTTATTATCAAAAATTTTAAGTGTTTTAGTAGACCGAAAGGCTGAAAGATTATTGAATCAAGACGAATATAAGGTTCAATCTACCATAAATGATTTTATTAGTGGTCATCTTCGTAATACTCCTTTTAGTGCGTATAGAGAGTGGAAATATATCGACAATGCAGTAATACATACTTTATCATCTGCCCCCATGGTTTTATACGAAGTTAAAACATTTATCAAAAATCATGAAAATAATATCAACCCAAAAAGTATTTTCAAAGATATTTTGAAACTAGCGATAAAGAAAAAAGAGTATCCATATATTGAGGCTTATATGTTAATTGCTGGAAAATCTAAAGTACCAAAGAATGCTTTAGAAAATCAAGTGTTGCAACTCCCTAACAAATTTACGGATATTCATAATCGTTCTTCTGTTGAGTTAGAATTATCATTTTTTGAAAATCTTAAAATTGATAAAAAAACAATAGAAAATGCTAATAAACTTAAAATAGATAAAGTCTCTGTTAGCCCATCACGGTGGAGAAATTATGATGGTATGTGTGCAATATCATGGAGAATAAATAAATTATGACCTGAACTATTTGCAAGCACATTGCCAAAGCCCCACGAGCCAACCCTCCAACCAAAGCTTTGTCAAAGAGCTTGCAAAACCAACGCACTGAAAGAAATTGTTTTAAAAAATTTGCCGACACTAAAAAAAATAAAAAACGCTGACACACGAGCCAACACAGAAAGACAAGAAAGTAAAATGATAATGACAGAGAAACTGAATATTGACAATGGTTTACAAGACTGGAAGACAGAACACCAGGCGGTAACAATCGGTATATTTTATTGCCGAGATAGTACTGAAATCAACGGCTGTAGCTCGCTTCAAACTTCATCGGAGCTTGAAAGTGAAGTACTCCGTAATCGGCAACAAAAACATACCGCCAAACGTTGTGCACAATGCTACTTGATGACATAACACTTAATGCAAAACAATATGAATCTAAAGAAAATTTTGATTTGGGCTTTTAGGTTAATCTTATTGACAGTTCTTTATTTTCCTGTTTGGATTTTAGGGTCAATGGCTATTGGAGACCTAATGACAGAGGTCCCTTCAGAGCCCGGTTTACTAAGTGAAGAAATTGGCATGGTTATTTTGGGCATAATCAATACAATTTTAATAGTTGGATTAATACTTACTTCACGATGGAATGGATGGCGACTGGCATCATTTTTAGCTTTGGCCTATTATGGGGCATTTACATTTATTACTCAAGTTGAAACCTGGTATTTTCTTACAGAAATAACAGTGTCACCCAAATTGCTTCCCCGTTTGTTTATTATGGGCTTATCAATACCAATTATTTATATTCCTCTTGCCATTCTTATATGCAGAAAATGGAAGAAAAGAGATGTTGCCACCGAGAATCCAAATATGATTATGCCCTTTAAGCAATTTCTTTTAAAACTTGGTGTTATTGCTATTATTTATCTGGTGATATACTGGCTGGCCGGATACTATATCGCATGGCAAAATCCCGAACTTAGAGCATTTTATGGCAGCCCCGGCGAAATAGAACCTTTCTTTACCCATACGTTTGCTACATTTAGCAAAACACCAAGCCTGATTTTGCTGCAATTAGTTAGAGGTATGCTGTTTGCGATAATAGTAATGCCAATAATTTTGGGTTCCAATGTTAAACCCTGGCTAAGTGGATTGTTAGTAGGATTTCTTTTTGCAACTCCTCATTTGGGGCATATTTTGCCTAATCCATTGATGCCCATAGCCAGTGTAAGACTCAGCCACATGATTGAAACAGCCACTTCTACTTTCGTGTTTGGATTAATTATAGTATGGTTATTGCACCGCAGACATAGCAATCTGAAAGATTTGTTTTCTAAGAAAGACATGGATATCACAAATGTCAATAAGTGAGTGATATAAAATGAAAAATAATGAATATTTGATAATCTTAATTAATATGAATTAAGCACAGTGTACAACAGCGTATATAAGTAATGGCGGTTTCCGTTCGGATTGCGTAACTAACTGCCCCACGTTTTGGGCAGTGCGTCACGATAGGAAAGTGCCCCGCAAACCACCACTACTCATATACGCGAAACGTTACCGGTCAGTGTAAAAAAGACAACGACAATGAACAAAATAACCGACATAAGGGCCAACGCACATTCAAGCACATTTGGTTTTTGCCGACACACAAAGCCAAGGCTGAAAAACCAAAAGAGCTTGAATTTTGCCAACGCTCGATAGAAACAAAGTATTAACATTGACAAAAGATAAAAACGATAAATGAAGAATTTTAAAGAGAAAGCTGACCTAATTTGGAGAGTAGCTGACCTACTCAGAGGCGATTACAAGCAGTCTGACTATGGTAAGGTAATACTTCCCATGACAGTTCTAAGACGACTGGACTGCGTACTCGAACCGACCAAACAGAAAGTGTTGGACTACCTGCCAAAAGTAGATTCATTAAAAGAAAGTGCTAAGGACATTGCGCTGAATAAAATTGCAGGTTTCAACTTCCACAACAGAAGCCAATTCAACTTTGACAAGCTGATTGCCGATTCGGATAATGTTGCTATAAATCTTAGAAACTACATCAATGGGTTTTCTACAAGTGCAAGGGAAATCATTGAGTACTTCAATTTTGACGACCAGATTGACCGAATGGATGACCCTAAAACGGATATACTTTTTAGGGTTGTTAAGGCATTCCAAGAGATTGACCTGACCGACATGGATTCCATGGAAATGGGATATACGTTTGAAGAACTTATCAGAAAATTTGCAGAACAATCTAACGAAACCGCAGGAGAACACTTTACCCCAAGAGAGGTCATTCGCTTGATGGTAAATGTGCTGTTCATTGAAGACAAAGACATACTTACACAAGAAGGGATAGTAAAAACGCTTTATGACCCAGCATGCGGAACAGGTGGAATGCTTTCAGTTGGGGAACAGTATGTAAAAGAACTCAACCCAAAAGCTGAATTAAAAGTGTTTGGACAGGAAATCAATCCTGAATCGTATGCCATCTGCAAATCGGACATGTTGATTAAAGGGCAAAACCCAAGCAATATCAAATTTGGAAACACTTTTACAGTGGATGGACTGGAAGAAGAAAAGTTTGACTACATGCTTTCCAATCCGCCTTTTGGTGTGGACTGGAAAAAAGCAGAAAAAATCATCAAAGCCGAAGCAGACAGCAAAGGCATGAGCGGACGTTTTGGAGCCGGTTTGCCAAGAATAAATGATGGTTCTTTGCTTTTCTTGCAACACATGATTTCAAAAATGAAATCGGGAGGCACTCGTATCGGGATTGTGTTTAATGGTTCGCCATTGTTTACAGGTGCTGCCGAAAGCGGAGAAAGTAATATCAGAAAATGGATTATTGAAAATGACTGGTTGGAAGCAGTAATTGCCCTACCCGACCAACTCTTTTACAACACAGGCATTAGTACTTACATCTGGATTGTAACCAACAACAAAAGTGCGGAACGAAGTGGCAAAATTCAACTGATAAACGCCACAGGTGCTAAAGATGAAGAATTGACTAAAGTAGGTAAACTGGATTTCAATCGCTTTTGGCAAAAAATGGATAGAAGTTTAGGCAATAAACGCAAGAAAATTGCTGAAAACGGAAATGAAAAAGGAATTGGCTTTATTACCCAACTCTACGGAAATTTTGAAGAAAACGAGTTTTGTAAAATTCTGCCCAATGAGTTCTTTGGTTATTGGCGAATAACCGTAGAGCAGCCGCTAAAAGAAAACGGCAAAGTGGTAAAAAGCAAAGGACAACCCAAGCCCGACACATCTTTACGTGATTATGAAAACATACCTTTTTTGAAAAAAGATGCTAACGGAAAATTGGTACCCCAAACCATTGAGGAATACTTTAATGAAGAAGTTTTACCCCACTTGCCCGAAGCATGGATAGACCACAGCAAAACCAAAGTGGGGTACGAAATCAACTTTACCAAGTATTTCTATGAGTTTAAGCCATTGAGG
>Ga0265293_10007792_pt1 | contig 16280 bp, 20 predicted proteins | sample Munlanlewell138R_FD_192505 | JGI IMG/M metagenome (GOLD analysis project Ga0265293, IMG submission 192505) | Leachate microbial communities from a municipal landfill in Southern Ontario, Canada - Leachate well 138R | ecosystem: Engineered > Solid waste > Landfill > Unclassified | place: Canada...
GAAAATAACGGATGGAAAGGTAGTCGTGAGAAGGGAAGAGCTCGACTCGAGGGGCGTGATTATATTGTGCGCAACGGTGATATAATAGAGTTTAAGATAGGGAGGTAGTATGGAGCGCGGATATTTTTATGGTGCAGTAGAAGAGGCAGAAAAGATTATTTCTGATGATCGGTATTTTGATCTTATAGCTCCTGATCGATCTCTTGAAGTAATTTCATATCATATACAACGACACGTAGTCCCAAATTTGTCAAGGTATGAATTTGAAGCTGAAAAGTTAGAATCATACAGCTTTTTAGCAGATTATGTGAATACAGCTTTAGATGCTCATGATGAACGCGGTGAAAGATCTCGAGCAGTTCGAATAAAGCTTAATGCAAATCAGCTTGAAGATATTATGAGTCTTCCGATAGACGAAAATTTAGAATTACGCTATCGGTTTGAAGTAAGAGATTCCATGAGTGATATACAGAAAGCATATGAAACGGAACTCGCAAAAAATCAGCAAAAAGACGGGAAAATTAAAAAATTATTTAATAAAATGAGACGAAAAAAATGAAAAACTGTATATTTTGTAAAATAATCCGAGGCGAAATTCCTTCTACGGTGCGATACGAAGATGAGAAGATAATTGCATTTAATGATGTGAATCCTATGAAAGACGTTCATGTATTATTTATTCCGAAAGAGCATATAGAAGTATTTGAAAAAATTTCTGATGATAGTATATTTCCCTCAATTCGAAAAGCTATTCAGCAAATTATTACAGAAGAAGAGCTAGTTGGAAAAGGGTATAAGATCGTTGCGAATGGAGGAGGGCATCAAGAAGTAGACCACCTTCATTTTCACCTCATAGGACCACAAAAATAATATTCTGGACTTTCTTCTCATTACATTCTGATTTATGAGATTTTTTGGAATATAAAAGGTTGCCCCCGCAAAAGCTTAGAGCTCATACGGGGGCGAATAAAAAGAGAAATATTTACCAAAAGAAAAAAAATCAGAGAGCAAATCCCTGAAATAGCTTTTGGTAAAGAGTGACAATGTGTGAATGTTCTTAGTGGACACAGACTAATTTGTCTTGTTGGCCGACTTTTTATTACTCGTTCCCTCCCTGAAGTCGAGGATAAAAAGGGGCCAAAAGCTCCTGACGTGCTCCGTTTGCACGGGGAGTAGGGTCCTCCTTTGTTAGTGACGTGGAACGCCACCGAGATAATAAATAAATGCGAACTGATGACAGTACGGTTCCCTCTTATCACATAATAAGAGATGCTCGGTCGGTGACCGAATGTGAACCATTTCACTTCTCCTTTTTAACGTGCTGACTCTTCAAGAGTCGCGATTCCCAAATACTGGAATAGAAAAATAATTATTCTATTACTCTAACTTGAGAATTCGGGTATTCTAGCATAACTTGCAAGAGCGGTCAAGTATTATAGGTTAATTTAATAGTGTCTATTATTTACGAAGGCTCGGATATCGTTCCTTTAATTTTTTATAAATTTGCGCTATAATAGACGCATATCTTGTAGTAAGAGGGGGTGTTTTTTATATGGTATATATTAAGAAAAAACCAGGAGAGTCTCCAGACTCTATGATTCGAAAATTCAGCAGACAGGTTATGTCTGAAGGAATAATTCTTGAAATGAAAAGAAGAGAGTTTCATCTCAAGCCTTCTCTTTCGAAAAAATATCGCAAGGAGTTAAATCGGAAGATGAAAAATATCATCTAATTTTCCCAAGAATTTTTATGGCTACGGTACGTGTTCCTATATACGTTGAGAGCAGATATAAGGTTAATCGTAAAAAGATTAAAGAATCTGTTCATAAAGTGTTAGATGAGCATAAAATAAATGCGCCATCTGAGGTTTCTGTGGCTATAATCGGGAGTCGGAAAATGCGGGGATTGAATAAGAAATTTCGCAATATCGACAAATCTACAAATGTTTTGTCATTCCCACAGCGCGAGGGGGATATCGTAGCGCCTGTTGCAAACACGTTATATTTGGGGGATATAGTTATTGCATACCCGAAAGTTATCGAGGAGGCAGCTCGTGAGAACATGCTTGTAGATGATAAAATATCAGAACTGGTGGAGCACAGTATGCGGCATCTTTTGGGAATTCATCATAAGTAGAAAACTTTCAGTTGAAAAGTGAGAGCTTTGTTTGAATATAGGTTATAACTAGTGTATAAACGATTCACAGCATCTTCGTCCCTATGGTTTACTATAGAAAATATCGTCCACAAAAAATACAAGAATTAGATCTATTATCTGTTCGAGAAAAATTGAATTCAATATTGGCCTCCAAAAATATTCCTCATGCGTTTTTGTTTACTGGATCAAGAGGACTTGGGAAGACTTCAAGTGCACGAATTCTCGCAAAAGCCATTAATTGTAATTTAAGAGATGGTATAGAACCGTGTAATACATGTGATACGTGCATTGCGATAACAAACGGATCGCATATTGATATTGTAGAGATTGATGGCGCTTCAAATCGAGGGGTTGATGAGATTAGGTCGCTGCGTGAGAAAGTAAAGTTTTCTCCTTCAGAATTAATAAAAAAAGTGTACATCATAGATGAGGTACACATGCTTACGAATGAGGCATTTAATGCGCTTTTGAAGACTCTTGAAGAACCGCCAAGTCACGTTGTATTCGTGCTTGCAACGACTGAAGTTCATAAAATTCCTCAAACAATTTTATCCAGGGCTTTTTCTGTAAAATTTGAGTCTCCTACTGATTTGGAGATTATAAATTCTCTTAAGCGAATTTCTGATGGGGAGAGGCTAAAAGTTGATACAGAAGCATTGCAAAGTGTGGCAAAGCTTTCTGAAGGGAGCTTCCGAGATGCTGCAAAAATTCTCGAAGAGTTAATGCTGAATACAGATGGTGTGATAACGGTTGAAGTGATTGATAAATTATATAAGACAGGCTCTGTAGAAAAAATGTCTAAAAATCTACTTTCGCTTTTGAATAAAAAAGATTTGGAGGGTGCACTTTCTACGATAGATAATATTGTTGTAAATGGAGTAGATTTTCAGAAAATAATTGAAGAGATGGTAGGAATCCTGAGGAGTGATTTCCTTTCAAATAAGAGTCAATTTGCAATTCTAGAATCTAAAAAATTACTTACTTTGCTCAATGAAGCATACCAGAATGTAAAAATTGCAGTTGTTCCCCAGCTCCCATTAGAATTGGTGGTGATTGAGTGGTGTATGTCAGATCCAATCTCAGTTTCCCGAGATGAAAAGACAAAGAAAGGTTCGGATGGAGCGAAGAAGATATCAGAAAAAAAGCCGTCTCAGACTGAGGTGAAAAACCCGAGCGAGCAATTTTTAAAAGATTTGATAGAGCTTGTTCACGCAGAAAGCAGACAGGTGGCAGCATTTCTCAGGAGTTGCAAAGATTCAAGTGTTGACGGTTCAACACTTATTTTGAGAACTCCATACTCACTCCATGCAGACCGCCTTTCAAAAAAAGAATTTGCTGATTTGATTCTGAAGCATGCTCAGACACTAGATAAAAGGATCGCTGATCTAAAAGTTGTTGCGGATTAAAAATATTTTTTCTAAGCAAGCTCAGAAAGTGTATATAATCCCTGCCTATTGTTAGGTATCTTATCATATGAAAGAAGTAAAAATAGTAAAGTTGGGTGGGTCTTTGATTACTGATAAGTCACAGGCCTATGTATTTAAGCCGGAAATAGTTCGGAGCTTGGCCAAAGAGCTAGGAAGAATTATCTCTCCACTAATTTTAATACACGGAAGTGGGAGCTTCGGGCATGTGAGTGCAGCAAAATATGGTGGGGCGAGAGGATATAAAAGCAGACAGGGGATTGCTAAAGTTTCACGGGATGCTATGGAGATAAATCGATTAGTGATGGATGTGCTTATAGAGCAAGGGGTTCCTGCAGTTTCTGTGCGACCAGGCGGTATGATTTTAGCATCAGAAGGTGAGCAAGTTAAACACAGATTTGAAATTATAGAAGAGATTTTGAATCAAAGACTAGTTCCTGTTTTGTATGGAGATGTGATCTGGGATACGGAATGGAAGAGTACTATTTTTTCTGGAGAAAAAATATCAGCCGATCTCATTAAATTTCTGCTCTCTCAGGGATGGAAAATTTCGAAGGTTATCCATGTAGGAAATACTGATGGAGTATATGATCAGAATGGCGATACAATACCACTAATCACAGCCGATAAATTTGAATCTATAAAAGAGTTTATTGAGGATGTCCAGTATGCAGATGTTACCGGTGGAATGAACCATAAAATCGAAGAATCATTAGCAATGAGTAAGTTGGGAATACAGACATATATTATAGATGGAAACAGAGAGAGTGAATTGACAGATGTTTTGGAAAAAAATGAGACGAAAGGAACGGTAATTAGATGATGTTGGAATCTGGAAGAATGCTCGGTGTAAACAAAGAGATGTTAGGAGGAGGAAATATCCGAGGTGTTGCCGGAATAATATTTTCTGAAGACGGTAAGATTTTGGTGGGGACAGAGCAGAGAGATAAACCAAGCACGAAAAAATTAGCAGGACAAACTTCAATTCCGATGGAGACGTTGAAGCCGTTTGAGGTGGGTTCCCAATCTCATATGATTGCTGCCTTGCTTACAGAAATTACCAATGATATGTCGATGGATCTGCTGAAAGAAAGATTATCGTGTAGCGGGATTGTGGATCGGGTTAGTGTGGATGAGGGGGTTGATCTTGCAATAGTTTTTTTACGATTTCAGGGTGATAGTTATGATGAGATGCCATTTATTTCACCAAATGAGGATGAATTTTCCGATCTCAGATGGGAAGCGGGATTTTTGCAAGATTGCCATAATGTGCGACCGTATGCAGGGTCTGTGATCAACTTTTTGGAGTCAAGATTATATGGTGGAGACGATTTGGACATAGAATATAAAAACTTAAATCTTGATGAATTTTCTCCTTATAATTATTCCAATTATCGAGAGCAGGTAAACGATATTTTGATGCCTAATCAACATTTGGTTCGTAAGTAATATGCTTATTGCAGTTCATTTGTAGTAGAGAGATATATTGTAGGATAAATGTGTATGTGTAAGATCGTAAAAAAGAGCTTGCGAATCTAATCTAAAATTGATAGTCTATATAGACAATTAAGGAGGTGTTTTAGTATATGTTTAACCCAATAAAACAAGCAGGAGAGCTTAAAAAACTTCGTGATGAAGCAAAAAAAATTGAGCGAGAACTCGAACAGATTGAGGTTCATGAAGAGAAAAATGACATTAAGGTAACTGTTTCCGGAAATATGAAAGTCCTCTCGATAGAAATTGATGGTGAGAGTAGGGATGATGTAGTAGATGTATTAAATTCTGCTATGAAGGAAGCGCAAAAGAAAGCAGCGATGAAAATGCAACAGCTTGGAGGAGGACTTAAGGGACTTCTTGGCGGCTGATAAAAAATATGCTTTTTGTAGGAGATTTGCAGAACCGGGCGTTATCAGATGACCTGGGAAGATTATTAGGATGCGAAGTTATTTATCCTGATAAGCATGTGTTTGATGATGGTGAGCAGCGTATTAGAATTGAGCAGAATGTTTTGGACGCTGATGTGTACGTTCTGAAGTCTATTTCTGATCCTGTAGATAATAGTATCATCGAATTCCTGTTTATTATTGATGCGCTGAGAAGAAGCGGTGCAAAAAATGTTACTGCAATAATTCCATATTTGGGATATTCTCGAGCTGATCATATATTCCGCGAGGGAGAGGCTGTAGGGTTAGAAGTTGTTATGAGGAGTATAGAGGCGACAGGCTTAGATAAGATAATTGTGATTGATCCGCATACTATTAAGCTTCCAGAAATGTTCCGCATTGAATCGAAAATGCTCTCTGCTCTCCCATTATTTGCTGAAAAAATTCGAGAATTAGGGATTGAAGGGGATCGAGTTTCTATAGTGAGCCCTGATATGGGAGGAATTCGGCGAGTAAGGCAGCTTTCAGAGCTTGTTCCCGGTTCCACGTATGCTGCAATAAATAAAGATAGAGATTTGGCAACTGGTGAACTGACTGGTTCACGGGTTGCAGAAGGTGAGATTCGAGAGATTTGTATCGTAACTGATGATATTATTTCTACCGGTGGAACCATGGTTCGAGGAGTAGATACTTGTATAGAGGCGGGGGCTAAAACTGTCTACATTTTTGGATCTCAACCGGTATTTTCAAACGGAGCCTATAAAAAGCTCAAAGAGTCCAAGGCAGAGAAAATATATGTCACTGATGCGATTCATATCCCAGACGAGGAAAAGTTTGATAATCTCGAAGTTTTATCCCTTGCTCCGGTAATTGCTGATTTTATATTGTAAACTAGCCTTTTTGCATATTTTGAAGATTTTTTGTTATTATGTTATGGTGGATCAAGATACTTCAAATTTGAATTCGTATATAACCCAGGTTGAAAAAGATTTAGTTGATGAGATTGTTAAGAAGTTGAAAAGTAATAATATTTCTCCCGCAAAAGCACAATCGTTTGCAAAAGAATTCCTCTCTCAACTTCCCCCGAAAGACTTCAATGCGTTAGTTGATATTCTAAAAGAGATAAGCGAGAAATATGAAGAGATGAATCATGTATATGCAAAATACTATGCGATACGGGGTGACATGGAGGATACAAAAAAAGTCCATGCTATGGCAAGTCATATCAAGCAAGGGAACATAGAAGAAGCAATTGCAATTGCAAAAGGAGGAGATACCAATGCCTGAAGGAATTGAGGGAATGAGTGCTCCATCGAATACTATCGAGTCGGCAACTGAAGTTGCTAGTCAGTCAGCAGTGGATACTGTGGAGACAGGGGCGAGTGAATTTGCACAAGATTTAGCTCAGTCAATCGAAGATATAGATGTCGAGCAAGGCCCTCAAGCAGCATTAGAAAACTTGGCAGGAGAAGTATCTACAGAAAATTTAGACAACTCCCCAGAAGATCCAATCGTGCAAAATCCTGAGAATTCAGAGAGCGACCAGGGGATAATTGATCAGCAAGCAGAGGAGCAGGTGCAAGGCCGCAGAGATGATTTGCAAACTGAAGATCTTGATCATTCAGAAACGGTGGAGAATGATGAAGACAATATACCGCAAAAGTCTGAAGAGGGAGATTCTAGTGAATCTTCTGAGGAGCAAGTTGGGCAGGAGGATGGCGAAAGTGCGCTTTTGGCAGAAAATAAAGCTCTTTTAGCAGAAAATGAATCATTGAAAGCCGAGCTTGGGGAGAAAGTTGCCCAACTTGAAGCATATAAAAACATAGAACAGATTCTTGAGAATATTGATCTAACAGCTCTCAATATGGAATCAGAGCAGCCTTACGAGCAGAGAAAGAAGTCTTTGGGGCTTATATTCGCTGCTTTACAACTTGCGCTTTTGTTTTTTAAAGAAACCGCGAAGGCAGAAAATAATAAGAATAACTCCATTAAAAAAACTGAACGGAAGCGTGTAAGACCTGCTCAAGATAGGAATACAGAACTGATCAATCAGATTGCCCCACGGCCTAAAAATGAATCTCATTCATCAGCGGTAGAATCTGCCCCTACTCTTAAGAGTTCTTAATCTATAAGTAACTTGTTAGGTTTCTATGATCCTCATATCAAGTTCTGTTTACCTCCGTTATTTATACTAGCCTCAATATACGAAAGGAGCAATATATATGGATGACACAATACGGGTAGGACCTGATATCACCCCAGAGATGGATTTCTCAGAAGCAATTCCTGAATTGGTGGAAGATTCTAGTATTCCAGAATACGGAGTATCTGAGAGTACATTTGTATTAGGGGCTGCGGATAATGATACATCTCGCACATCTTTTGTAGATATTGAAAATGAGATCGTACTTGAGCAGGATTTAGAGAATGAAATCTCAGAAGAAGAGTTTCGTACGGAATTAGAAGAAACCACGGAGATAGGTATTGATGAGCATTTAGATAATATAGAAGAGAAGCTTGATAAAGTACGAGAAATGCTTGAGGAGGAAATTCAGTCTCAGCGTGAGATGCTGGACCCAGGAGGGATAGATGATAAACAACTCAAAAGGCTTTTATTTTTGATGACTATGATTCTTATGCGAGATGAGGAAGCTCGAAAAAAAGATCAAGAAGGGTTTTTGAAGACTGTGGTTTTTGCTATCGGAGCGTTGATGCGAGAAATGTTTGTGCCAGAAGAGGAAAATAGAGAAAAGTTTGGAAGGACATCAATCTTTTCTAAATTTTATGCAAATACCGGTTCTCGTGTAGATTTGGAAAACGTTTTTCAGAGACGACAGAGTTTCAGAAAGTTTTTCAGTTGAAAATGGGATAAGTGATGGATATACTTGTGTGTAATGCGATATTCGTTATTATTTCCAAAAACGATAAAAAATACCCCTTCAGAAGAAGTGGCAATAAATGCGAAATTACTCCTCCGTGCAGGATTTATCGACAAGATGATGGCAGGGTCTTATACACTGCTTCCACTCGGTCGTCGCGTAGAGCGAAAAATAGAGCAGATTATTCGTGAAGAGATGAATAGAACTGGTGCGCAAGAGATTCTCATGCCACTCTTGCACCCAAAGGCTATTTGGAATGAGACTGGACGGTGGGATACTGCGCGTGAGGTGATGTATCAGTTTAAGAAGGACGAGAAAGAGTATGCGCTTTCTTTTACGCATGAGGAAATAGTCCTTGATCTAGTTCGAAAGCATGCACAAACGTATCGAGATTTTCCAATCAAAATGTATCATTTTTCTACAAAATTTAGGAATGAGTTGCGAGCAAAATCCGGGATTCTTAGGGGCCGTGAGTTTCTCATGAAGGATCTATATAGTTTGCATGAAACTCAAGAGGAGCTCGATAAATATTATTGGGAAATAAAGGATGCTTATATGAGAATTTTTGAGCGATTAGGACTTGATGCGAAAATAGCAGAAGCAGGTGGAGGAGTATTTACCGATTCGAATACGCATGAATTTCAAGTTCTTTCTCCGAGTGGTGAAGATACAATTTACCACAAAGATGGATGGGAGTACTGGAAGAATAAAGAAGTAATGACTGAAAAAGATTTGAATGATTCAGATGTTCATTCGGAAAGTGCGATAGAGATTGGGAATATATTTCGATTCGGGACTGTCTATAGTGAGAAAATGAATCTCCATTTCACAAACAAGGTAGGGGAGAAAAAGTATGCACATTTCGGAAGTTATGGAATTGGGCTTACTCGCATGGTTGGAGTCTTAGCAGAAATTTTTCATGATGAGAAGGGGCTTATTTGGCCTGAAAGCGTTTCACCGTTTCAAGTTCATCTGGTAGGGCTTTCAGAAAGGGCAGAAGATGTGTATAAAAAGCTTATTGATTTGGGAATTGATGTTTTATATGATGATCGCGATGCGAGTGCAGGCGAGAAGTTTAATGATGCAGATTTGATCGGAATTCCTACCCGGATAGTGGTTTCGAATAGGATAGAAAAGGGGAAAATTGAGATAAAAAAAAGAGACGAGAAAGATTCAAAAATAGTTTCGTTTGAGGAATTCCTATCCTCGCTAAATTCATAGCTCTACTTCTACGTATTAAAATACTTGTGTTATACCGATACTCTGCATTCTTGCCACTCGATAAATTAGTTTGCAGGAGAGGTTATTCTAGAACGGTTTAAAAAAAAACACTATCCAAAAGAAAGTCCACGCTACGAAAAATATTATTCCCAAGATTATGATAAGTGTTTTTGAGATACCTTTTTTTGCACCTTCGACGTTTTTATTTTTGTTGTCTCCAAGATTGTTGAGAGAGAATGATTTTATTCCTGTAGATTCTACTGGTGGACGTGGGGGAGTAGAAGTGAGAAATGGTTCTTGCGCGGTTGGAGTCTCCATAGGTGGTTGAGGTAGGACGGTAGGATTTTCTGTGGCAGGGTTTTGCTGAATGGTGCCTTGCTTCGTTTCGGGTATTGTAGCTGGAGGAGTTTGTGCTACGGGAGGATTCGTTGAGGGTGGGGGGGGAGTTGCTGGTGTTTTTGCAGGAGTGTTCATGACTCGGTCATAAATTTGTTTCAAATCTGGGGATAAATTTTGGGGAGTTTTATTCTGCGCAGCCATACACATCTAGTTTATTTATAAAACAGCGTGAAAGTCAAGGTTTATTGAGTTTTGAAGCAAAAAAAGCTATACTTCAATGACATGAAGCAAATCGTTACTCATAAATCTCCAGATCTCGATGCTATCGGTTCGACTTGGTTATTGCTCCGTTTCCTCCGTGGATGGGAGGATGCAAAGATAGAACTCGTCTCGGCAGGAGAAAAGTTACCTGGAAATTATGAGAATGAAGGAGCGGTTATAGAGATTGTTGATGGTGTAGAGACAATTCATGTAGATACTGGATTGGGGAAACTTGACCATCATCAGACGCAAGACGCCAACACTTGTGGCGCAAGCCTAACATTAGAGCATATTCTTTCTGATAATAGCGCTCCGCTTCATGGGCGTGATACGGAAAGAGAAGCAGTTAAGCGAATTGTAGAAATGATTGTAGATGATGATCATTTTCAGGAATATTATTACCCAGAACCATCCCATGACCGATATGACTTTTCGCTTCGGGGGATTTTGCAGGGATATAAAATGATGTATCAGCAGGATGATGAGAAGGTTATAGATCTGATCCTCCAAGATTTTGATGCACTACTACATTCGTTTAAGATAAAAATTTGGGCAGAAAATGAAATTAAAGAGAAAGGAATAGATTTTGAGACGAAATGGGGAAAAGGCTTAGGGGTAGAGACTTTAAATGATGGCGTTTTGAAGCTTGCTCAACTTCAAGGATATACGATTGTGGTGAGAAAAGATCCGAATCAGGGATTTGTGCGGATAAAGGCACGCCCAGCCAAAAGAAATTCTGGAGAAAAAGAAGTAATAGACCTTACTCCTGTATATGAAGCAATTACAGAACAAGATCCAGAGTCTTCTTGGTTTCTTCATGTTAGCAAGAAAATGCTTCTGAACGGGAGTAGTAAAAATCCTGATATGCGTGGGAGTGATTTATCACTCCGGGAGGTAATAGACACAATTACTGCTACTTGTGGGCAATAAGATTTAAAATATTAAGATTGTTACTGGTGATCCCGTTTACGCCATATTTGCAGAGATTTGCTGCAGTATCTACGGTGTCTACCGTATATGCGAGGACATATAGGCCATGTTCTTGGTAAAATTTTACATCATCCTGTATGAGATATTTGAAATGGATAGAAACACCAGAATTTTTGAATAATTCTTTGTCGAAAATCCTCCTTTCAAACTCAGCCTTTTTTTGAGGAGTATTTATAGTGTAGAGGAGAACTTTATCAGTATTTCTTTTTTGTAAATCATCTAAAAGTTCATGATGCGGAGTGGAGATAAGTGCTTTTGGAGGCAGGCTATTGTGTACTTGGCGAGCGACTCCTATATCAGGGCTTTTCAAATCAATATGGAGTTCAAACCCATTATTTTTAATTTGCCCGAGTATTCCAGAAAATTCCTTTGTGTTTTTTGGGGTGCGTACAATCTCAGTTTCTGAATGCCCGATTACGGCCCTCCCATTCTGGCTATAAATATCCAGCTCAATTGCTGAAATGTTTGTTGTGTTCTGGAGTGTTTCAAAATCTGGAATAATTACTTCTGCGTTATGAATAAAAGAATCGACATTTGTGGTTTTTCTTAGGATTTCTTCAAATAAAATTCCTTTAGGATTGTTTTTGTCTTCCGTAAATGAAGGAGTTATTGAGGCAGATGCAGGTATCTCTATTTGTTCTATGAAATTCTGTCTATTCATGCGCTCCTTCATTTATAGAGATGTTTTTAAATCAGAAAGAATGTTTTTTATTTTGCCATCTAGAATGGCAGGAAGATTAGAGTAGGATTTTTTGATCCTGTGGTCAGTAACTCTATCTTGAGGGAAATTATACGTTCTGATTTTTTCAGATCTGTCTCCTGCGCCAACCTGTGTAGATTTTAGTTCAGCTACTTCTTCATTGCGCTTTGTGACCTCTTGCTCCCAAAGCTTTGCACGGAGCATGTTCATTGCTAGATCTCTGTTTTTGCCTTGCGTTCGTTCTTGTTGGCAGGAAACTACAATACCAGTTGGCTTGTGTTTAATACGTACGGCAGTCGAGACTTTGTTAACATTTTGTCCACCATGTCCACCAGCACGAAACGCTTCAAACTCAATATCGTCATCTTTTATATGCAAGTCTATATCTTCAAGCTCTGGAAGAACAGAAACTATTGCGGTGGATGTATGGACACGACCACGTTTTTCTGTTTCGGGAACTCGTTGAACGCGATGAACACCTGCTTCGTATTTGAAGAGTCCAAATGTAGACTTTTGTACAAATTTAATAGTATTTTCGTCAATTCCTTCAATGCGATAGTTATTATCTTCTGCAAAGCGCATATACATTCGTAATATTTCTCGTGCCCAATTCTTTGCCTCGTCACCACCTGCTGCACCTTTTATTTCGAGAATCGCACTTCGATTATCGAGAGAGCTTGCGGTCTTTTCTGTATGGTTTGCCGAAATCTGTGCAACAGAATTTTCAAGTTGACTTTTTTGCATCTTGAGACTCTGAATTTCTTGGCCTGCGAGTTCTTTCATTTCAGGATCAAGCAATAATGATTCTGCTTCAGAAATTTTGGTATCGATTAACGCAATTTGCGATTTAAGGAATTGATTGTCCATTGATCTATAAAATGAAGAGGCTTATTTGCGAAGTGCTTGGAGCATTTCGCGAAGTGTCAATGGAGCATCGGATGCATTTGATTTTTCTTCCCGTTCTTTTTTTACCTTCTTGGGCTGTTCTTTTGCTACCTCAATCTTCCGTCGGAACTTGTCGATACGTGAAGCCGTATCAACGAATTTTTGCTGCCCTGTATAGAAGGGATGGCATTTATTGCAAAGTTCTACTTGAATTTCTTGTACAGTAGCACCTGTCGTAAATGTGTTGCCACATGAGCATCGTACTTTCGCGTCGTCAAAATATGTTGGATGAATATTCGCTTTCATAGTGCCTATTTTATAGGATCTTTGCTGAAAATTCAAGATTCGCCTTTGCGTTTTCTCCTAATTTGTGCGTGGTAGAGATGAAAATGAGGAAAATGTATAGTGTTTTCTGCAATATATAGCCCAATAAAGATAAATAAGGCGCCAATAAGCATGGAAGAGGTGATAATTTCTCCTAGTAAAAAAACTGCCACTACTGAGGCGATAACAGGATCTAAATAAAGGAAAAATCCTACTCGGCTTACCTCGAGCTTTGAAACTGCCCAATGCCATAATGGCAAGGCGATAAGTGAAGGAAAAAGGATAATGAAGCTGAGGCCCATAAGAAATTTCGGGTTGATAAAATTAATTCCATTTGATGTTATATCAATCATGAAAAATGGAAAAAATGTAAGTGCACCAATTAAATATGAATATGAGGCAACAGTCTTTGTATGATAATTCCTTTTTGTAAGTTTCTTAGAAATAATTTCATAAAGGATAAATGAAAATGCAGAGCCAAACAGGAGTATGTTTCCTAAAAAATGTAACGAAATACCACTTTCTAGAATTGGTCGTATGATTATAAAAAATACGCCAAAAAGACCGGTTATACCTCCTAGGAGAAATTTTGAGGAGATTTTTTCATTAAGAAAAAATTTAGAGAAAAAGAGCGTAAGAATAGGGATAGAGGAAGCAATAATTGCTGCATTTACGGCGCTGGTGAGGCTTAGTCCTGTATAGTATAGAGAGATATGGAGAGAGATCCCGATAATCCCACAAAAAAGCATGAGGGGGATATCTTTCTTGTGAACTTTAAAATTTGGTTTGAAGAGGATGGTAATGAAGAGAAATGCGATAAAAAATCTTAAAAAAGCGAGCGTCTCTATGGAGCCAGATTGTAAGGTCCACTTTGTGATAGGAGCATTTGCGCCAAAAATTATCGCAGCAAACGTAAGGGCAAATAGTGCCTCTCTATTTTCAGGAATTTTTCTCAATCGCTCCATTGCTTCTTCTCAGTATAGAGGTTATTTATTGAGCTGCACAAGAAGCTTATCGTACGAAAGTATTTCTTTTCTAATCTTTCCTGACTCTTTCCAGCCAAGTGTATAGGTTCCGTCATTATTTATAAGTATCGTATAGGGGATGTTTTTCTTTATTGCATATTGAAATTGTTTAACTTTTTCGATATTTGAATCGAGGTAAATTTCTGTATTGATATTTTTTGCGCGCAGATTGTAAGTAACTTCGAGAGCTTTTTCTTCAATCTCAGGAAGATTTAGAATTAAAACTTTTGTAGTAGTGAGTGTGGGAGGGAAGAGTTCGAGTGTCTCCATCGCCTCAAGAAGTCTATCAAATCCAAACGCAAATCCGACCGCAGGAATTTGTTTTTCAGAAAAAATTCCAATTAACTGATCATATCGACCACCACCACCAATTGATCCTGCAGTATAGTTGCCTATTTCAACTTCCATAATAAGTCCTGTGTAATAGTCGAGTCCTCGTGCGAGAGTAGGAGTAAATTCATATTTTTCAGATGAGATTCCTGTTTTTTTCAGATTTTCTATAATAGTTTTGAGGCGTTCTGTAGGATTTCTTTTCATAATCGTTTTAAGTATCGAGCTTGCCACTTCTTGGGAAAATCCTTGGTTGATTAGCTCTTTTATAACACCTTCTTCTCCAATCTTTTTTAGCTTATCTAGACTTCTCACAATTTTTGCGTTATCTGTTTCAGAGAATGCTTTCGTGCCATCGGTGAATTTCAAATTTTCTCGGTCATTTAGTAGGATTTTATAGGTAGTAAATCCTAATGCGTTCAGGCATTTCATAACGCATGTGATAATTTCTGTATCTGCTATTGAAGAGTCAATTCCTACTGTGTCTATGTCGCATTGTAAAAATTCTCTGAATCTTCCCTTCTGGGTGTTTTCTGCACGCCATACGTTTTGAATTTGATATCGTTTGAAGGGAGTAGGGAGTTTGTCTTTATTTTGTGCGACAGCTCGAGCAAGTGGCACTGTTTGGTCATAGCGAAGCGCAACTTCACGGCCGCCATTATCTGTGAATTTATACATGAGCTTATCTCCTTCTTCGCCATATTTTCCCGTAAGAATTTCTGCATATTCTAAACTTGGTGTCTCGAGTGGTTCAAATCCATAGAGTTCAAATACACTCTTGAGTGTATTTATTACATATTGTCGTTTACGCGCATCAGTTGGCAAGAAATCTCGAAACCCTTTGAGCGTTCGCGGTTCTATCTTCATAATGGTTCGATTTTATCAGAAAATGGGGACAATTGCCTATTACTCTCTAACTTTTAGTCGTTCTACACGTCGAGGGGAAGAGGAGTTATTGAGGTCAGATGGATTAGTTAGAGAACTATTCCATCTTTGGTTTGCCTCATTCGTACCGACTTTATCCTCTTCATTTGTTGGTTTTTCTGAATCTGTAGGTTGTGGAGTGGTTATTTGTTGATGGAGTTGTTTTCGTAACGATTCTATTTTTGCTTGTTCTTCTACAGTTTTATTATTTCTCTCCGCTTTTTTAGCAAGCTCTTTCGTTTGTTTTTCTTGTCTGGTTTTTTCGGAAGAATTTTGACCAAATATCTGGGTTACAGATTCCGAAAAGATTTTTTTTGTTTCCTTGGCAACAGTTCTGTTTGCGGAATCAACGGTTTTTTTAATAGAATCTGGAACAAAGCTTACTTTATCATTCATTTGGTGCCTCCTGTAGTGTAGCAGTAAGTGTAAGTGTTTTCCCATCTCTATATACGCTGAGCCTGATAGTGTCTCCAATCTTTTTTTCAGAAATGAGGATTGCAAGACTCGCTTGATCTTCAGTAATTTCTTTATTATCAACTCGGGTGATGATATCTCCAGGCAGAATCCCTGCGTTATTTGCTGCGGAGTTTTTAATGACATCTTGTACTAATGCGCCCAGCGGAACGTTATTGAGCAGTGCGCTTCGTTCAGAGATAATTGCATATGATACTCCTAGATAAGGCCTGCTGAATCGCCCTGTTTCTTCAAAGTTTTGGAGAGAGGCACGAACAATATCTATGGGAATCGCAAATCCGATATTTTCTCCGCTTCCTGAGACTGCAGTATTTACTCCTATAACCTGTCCAGCGGAATTGAGTAATGGCCCACCAGAATTTCCTGGATTTATTGCGGCATCTGTTTGAATTACATTGTCAAGCTCTTCTACAAATCCCTGAAATGGGCTTCCTGCAGTAATTCCTCGACCGAGTCCTGATACA
>Ga0265293_10007793_pt1 | contig 16280 bp, 8 predicted proteins | sample Munlanlewell138R_FD_192505 | JGI IMG/M metagenome (GOLD analysis project Ga0265293, IMG submission 192505) | Leachate microbial communities from a municipal landfill in Southern Ontario, Canada - Leachate well 138R | ecosystem: Engineered > Solid waste > Landfill > Unclassified | place: Canada...
AGCGATAACTCATACGCTTACGGTTCTGTAATAGACGCAACCACCAATACTGTACAATATACCGATACCAACCCAACCAACACTAAGAACTATGATAGAATAGATACATCCATACGCTTACTGCCAAGTGCCGCAGGATACAGCTATTCATTAATCGTAAACCAAGACGAAAGCGGTGAAAACAGTGTGGTACTTGTATTTGAAAGAGGCAGCGCAGCAAAGTTAGTAATCACGGTAGACGGCGAAGTTCTCACTCAAACAATTGCGTTAGAATTTGACGGTATAGATATATTTGACGGCTTTACCCACAGCATAAGACTGTACTTTGACAAGCGTCTTGGGCTTATTTATGTTATGCTAGACGGCACTATGAGCGTTGGAATGTCTATAAGCGCACTCTATACCCCGATTGAGGACTCAATTGCCGGCTTTGCCTTAAGCGGTGCAAAAGCGTGGGTAAGACACTTTGAAACAGCCAAACAGGGCTATCGTGACAACTATGCATCACTTGTAAAGTCTGCCAACAACGAGCGGATTATTCTATATGTAACATCCCCAACCTCAACAACACCCGTAAATCTCACCCGTATATTCACCCCAAGAGTTCCCCCCACTGAGGAGTATGAATATCATTACTATTTTGACGGTGTGTTAGAGGGCATTATTACCAATGCAGGTGGGGATATCACCTTGTACAACATCGTCGCAGGTGTGCATAAAGCCGAAATGGTAATATTCAGGGGTACGGAAATATATAGCAAATACACGCTTAGTGTGCAAATAACCACATCTGTAATGAACGGCTATGTGCAGATAGACACAAGCCACACACACGATGTTTCGCCGTCCTCACCATATAGTATATATTCCTTTACCGCAGTTGACCCAGACAATCCGGACGAACTAAAGATGGAAAATGTGGAAGTGCAAAGCAAACAACTAGAGCTCAGATTCCCTCAAACGGTGGGGGCAGAAAATAACTATCGTTCTATTTCCATGTCGTTTACTATGGATATTGCAACAATAGGAGATGATTATCGGGCGTCACAAACGCAAAACTTTATCAAATTAGCAACCAACAGAGCTAGCTACGACCCCGCAAAAAATACTCCGCCCCCATATAGCACAGACTTTGGTATTGTGCTTGGCATAAACCACAACCGCACAGGGGCGCTAGCAGGATACTTTAACACAACCTTGTATGCATTTGCTGGGCAAAAAACTTACTACTACGATATACCTCGTGAAATTAATTGGAACGACGGCTCAATGTACACAGTAAGATTATATACGGACTATGTGACAGCAATGGGCGGAGAAAGCTTTAAGTTAGTCATATTAAGGGATAACGAAATCCTTGAAAATATCGTGGTAGATAGAGAGTTTCTATTTACTGGTGTCAATGATGACTCAAGCCCAATGATGTCATCGGCAAATATGCAAACCTTGGTGCGTGCCACGGGCAGAACAGCGGCAATCAAAACATCGGACAATAGGCTCACCCTTTATAAACTTAACTTCGGTGAAGAAAACTCCGTCCAAAAAGATTATCTCATTAACGGCAGCTATGTACAAAAAACTGCTAACGGTGTGACTTTTGGTTCAAGTTCCGCACAAGGCACATACGATATTGCCCTGTCCGACACCAACGAAAATATTCTATATTCACACTACAATCACTTGTTGTTTGAGTTTAGTGCGTCACGCTTTGCATCATCAACAACATCCAGAAGTCTTATATTTAATATAGCGGCAAGCGAATTAGATATGAACGACTCATCCTTCCGTGAGGCAAGAGGGCTAAGATTGGTATACGATTCGGATACAAAAATTCTTTACTTCACATTCTACAACAAGCTTACAAACTTCGCATTGCAAAAGGTAGCGACAGGTATTGAGCTAATGGATGGCGAAAGGCACACCATACTTGTGCATATCGACCGCTTGCCAGTTGCCCGTGGCAATATCCCCGGTGTATATTCCGCTCAGCAAACAACACAAGTAAGTAGGGTGAACATCACAGTAGACGGCATAACCTACAAGTCAAATGAGGACACGCCCACTGCACCCCTATGTTTCCCCTACAACGCAAGTATGACAGGTTGGATAAACTCCGTTGGCAATGTGTCACCCGCAGACGGGATAAGCGGCTATCAGTTCTTAAAGGCATTTAACTACTCCGCCTTGCGTGTTGTAGATGCCGAGATGACTATCTTCGCATATCAAGTAGGTATGGGTATTGTAACCGACCATATCCAAAGTCAGGCGGGAGATGCACTTATTTAACTCCACAAAGCGTATAAGGGCGTGCCTTGCGCCCTTTTTGCGTGTCTTAGACTTCGGTCGTGTACCTCTTTGTACACTCCCTTGTCTTTGCACTTAAAAGAACACAATCCACAACCCTTCTCCGCTTTGTGATGTGTTTATCCAACTCAATAAAACACATAAGGGCATAGCCTTGCGCCCTTTTGCTAAAAAGACACGAACGGCTGTTTTTAAGGGGCGACCCCTTAAAAAACAGCCGTTTCTCATTCTTCCAAAAGATGAACTGCTAAGAACAGAACAAGATACTAAAGAGCAATAAATGCCCGCAAATAAAGCAATAAAACTCTTACAGCAATTACTACATAAAATCACTTGCATAAAAACGGCAAAGTGTGCTACAATTATCAAGCATTAAGCAAAAACCTTTAAAGACATATGCCCTCATAGTCTAGAGGTTAGGACGCTGGCCTCTCACGCCGGTAGCAGGGGTTCGAGTCCCCTTGGGGGTACCATATACACACGGTTGCAACTTTAAAAAAACAGAGTTGCAGCCGTTTTTTTAAAGTTGCATCTTTGCAGCAAGTTAATATTTTTTTTGTATACAACCTAGTTTTTTTTTAATTAGGATTGAGTTTAGCAATTAATTATAGTATAATGGACTAGAAAAAATATCTATTCAAATCTACAAATCAAATCTACAAAAAGCACCTAACATACATATAAAAACACTTCAAGGTGAGTTTATTCGGAGAATTAAAACAGAGTGTATATACTGGATATAAAAAACTTGACAAAGTTATACGGTGATTTTAAGGCGGTTGACGACCTTAGCTTTGTTGTTTCTCAAGGAAACTTGTTTGCTTTTCTTGGGCAAAATGGAGCAGGTAAAAGTACCACTATAAATATTATCATAGGGCTGCTCGGCAAGGATAGCGGCAAAATAAAATACGGAAATAATCAAAGCTTTAACGAGTTTAAGAGCCAAATCGGTGTTGTGTTTCAAAATAATATATTTGATGACTTATTAACCGTGGAAGAAAATTTAATGTTGTACGGCTCATTATACACCAAAGACAAAAATCAGCTAAAAATGCGTTATGCCGAAATTATAGAAATAATGGGCTTAACAGAATATTCAAAAAAGAAGTTTAAAATACTTTCAGGCGGACAAAAGCGCAAAGCAGAAATAGCAAGAGCAATTTTTTTCTCACCCAAAATTCTTTTCCTTGACGAGCCAACCACCGGTCTTGACCCAAAGACAAGAAAGGAAGTATGGAGCATTTTATATAGGATACAACAAGAAACAGGTATGACTGTGTTTCTCACAACTCATTATATGGAAGAGGCGGCAGATGCCGACCAAGTGGTAATCATTCATAAAGGGAAAATGGTTTGCGCAGGCAGTCCGTCTGAATTAAAAGCTAAATTTTCCTCTGATAGCCTTATTATTGTTCCCAAAAACGAGGCAGTATTTGAAACAAAACTTTCTCAACTCCACCTCAACTTTAATAAAATAGCCGATAAATATTATATAATTGTAGATAATACTGAGCATTCTATTGACCTGCTTGGCATTCTAAAAGATTTTATTAAATTTTATGAAGTTAAAAAGGGCTCTATGGAAGATGTGTTCTTAAATGTTGTAGGCGAATCAATAGGGTAGGAGTTATAATGAAAAATATAATCACACTTATTTCTCGCAATTCAAAGCTGTTTTTAAGGGATAGAGCAACCGTATTCTTTTCTATTTTGAGTTCGCTTATAATTGTTCTTTTGTATTTCTTGTTTATAGGGCAAGTATATATAGACGGAATAAACGGAGTGTTACCTTTATCGGAAAACGCAAGCGGATTTATGGTTTATTCGCAAATGATAGTAGGCATTCTTGTAATAAACTCAATGTCGCTTACGCTTGGAATGTTTTTAGGCGCTGCAAAAGATTTTGAGAGCAGGCGGGTCGATAATTTTATGACAACTCCGCTCAAAAGATATGAATTACTAATTTCATATTTGATAAGTGCGTTTGCAGTTTCGTTTATTCTTAATTTTGCAACTTGGATATTCAGTGTGATTTTAATCGGTTTAGTTACCAGTTACTGGCTTTCTATAGGCGCATTTTTTGCTGTTGGCGGAGTGCTTTTGCTTTGTTCGTTAATCAGTTCTTGTATAATGATGCTATTGACAGTTGCGATAAGGTCTTCAACCGCACTCGGGGTTTTCAATAGTATTGCAGGAACTTTTGTAGGATTTATTAGCGGCATATATATGCCATATTCGCAAATGGGAAACGGTATTAAGGCGATAGGCTCATTTTTGCCGTATACTCATCTTACCGTTTGGTTGAAAAATATTGTATTAAGTGATGTGTTTTCACAAGTAAAAATCTCCAATGAAATGGCAGAAATTATTCTTGATAAAATATTTTCGGCAGGCAATGTTGGCTTTGCAACGCTAGATGCGCCATTGTGGGCAATGCTGATATTTTCGGCGTTGGTTGGATTTGCGTGTCTTATAGGAGCGGCGCTTGTAGTAAAAAAGATTTTTAACAAGAGCAAAAAAGCATAAACTTCTAAAGGGTTGTGAGTTTGTATCATTACATATTCTTTTTAATGGCTTTAGTATAAATATCTCTTTTTGATTTACCTATACTATCCCTATGGATGCGGTGGTTAGGCTTACAGAGGGCAGTACGGCACGGGTGCTTATTAAATATAGCATCCCGTTTATTTTAACGGGTGTTTTTCAGTCACTGTTTAATGTTACGGACTTGGTAGTTGCGGGGCATTATTTGGGCGATATCGGCTCTACGGGAATTGGCATAGGAGGGCAGCTTTTGTACCTAATCACCAATGCTGCAATAGGAATATCGGCGGGAGGTACAATATTGGCAGCCCGCCACTTTGGAAAAAAGGAAGGCGGCAAAGCCCTAGGCGATACCGCATCGCTAATTGTAATAAACATTGTTATCTCCTTGCTGTTTACTGCGGTATTGTTGTTTTTTTCGGGAGCAATACTTAAACTATTAAAGACACCCGCTCCCGCCTATCAAATTGCTCTTGACTATGTAAGGGTGTCGGGAGCGGGGCTTGTGTTTTTATTTGTTTTTAATGCAATTATCGCAATAATTAGAGGGGCAGGGGATAGTAAGTTTCCCCTATATATAACGATTATTGCCTGTCTTATTAATGCAGGATTGGATATTTTGTTTGTGGGGCATATGGGACTTGGCGGCACGGGAGCAGCACTTGCAGGCATAGGCGCAAATGCTCTAGCCTTAATTTTGTCGCTCATATATGCCAAAAAGAAAAAACTAATAACACTAACAAAAGATATTTTTAAAAAACTTCACTCTGTAAAAGATATATTAAAGCTAGGTATCCCCATTGCATTGCTAAATATGACGGCGGCATTTTCATTTATGGGGCTAACCTTTTTGGTAAATACTTTTGCTGGCGATGACGCTCTGTATGCAAGCGCCGCCCACTCCATTGCCGCACGCTACAACGGTTTTGCCGTACTGCCCGCACGGGGAATGTCGGGAGCAATAGCCGCTATTACATCTCAAAATATTGGAGCGGGCAAGTATGCAAGAAACAAGCCCACCCTCCTTGTAGGTTTGGCAGTTACGCTTGTTGGCGGTTTGGCACTTTTTGCCGCCACGGTATTTTTCCCCGAACACATTTTTCGTATTTTTGGCGCATCCCCCGAAGTGATAGCAATTGGCAAAAGTTATATGCGTGCCTTGGGGTTTGACTACTTGCTGCTGCCCTTTGCCGTTTGCGGATACGGAATCACAGAGGGCTTTGGCAAAACAAAAGTAACAATGGCAATAAACAATATAGGCTCTGCCGCCGTGCGTCTGCCCATAGCCTTTGTTCTTTCCCGACTGTTTTCGCTTGGGCTATTAGGCATAGGACTGTCTATACCCATAGCGTCGCTGTTTTGTTCGGTAGTAATTTGGATATATATTATTGCAAAGCGTTTGCTAAAAACAAAAGCCCCCGCCCGAGAGCAGGGGCAAATAATTAAATTTTGAACAACTGCTCAACATTCCCAAAGTTATTGCAAAATTATAACAACTCTTAACTTGGTATTATAAGCCGCCTTACTTGGCAATTACAAGCTACAAGCCTTACTTTGCAATTACGAGCTACAAGCTTTACTTGCCAATTACAAGCTCAAGCCTTACTTGGCATTAAGAGCTACAAGCCTTACTTGGCAATTATAGCCTACAAGCCTTACTTGGCAATTATAGGCTACAAGCCCTACTTGGCATTACGAGCTTTGCTTGGCAATTACAAGCCTTGTTTATCAAATACTTCGACCGACGACACGGCTATGGAAATGGCGTTGCCTATACATTGGGGATTTAAGTTATCGGGGGTATCCCGCCTTGTGTGGTAATAGTTAGCGGGGGCGGGGTCCATAGCGCCCAAGGTGCAGGCAGGGATGCCCGCTTGAGTAAATGCCGCTCCGTCGGTTGCGCCCAAAAAAACTGATGCGTGCGGTAGCGGGTTTTCAAAGTGCAGAGCGGCGGCTTTATCTAGCAGGGCGACAGCTTTTGGGTCATTTTTAACCGTTCCCGACAAATCTTTGGCAAAAATAGACATATGTTCGCTATCACGAAAGGTTTCTAGCCCAACAAACACTGTTTCCACCTCTTTTAGATAGTCGCTATACTCTTTGGTAAAAGCCTTTGCGCCACGCAGTCCTGCCTCTTCCGAGCCTGTTATCAAACATACAACTTCGGTATTGGCAAAGGATATTTTTGCCTCTTTCAAATACTTTAGTACAGACACAGCGGTGAGGCAACCTGTGAGGTTGTCGTTTGCGCCGGGTACAACACGGTTGAAGTTGCTATATAAAAATAGTGATAGATAGCCGGGGGTAAATATTGCCATAACTATTATCATCCATAAAAAGTTTGCCTCAAAGCTTGCACGGGTATAGGTGATTGAAATTGCCGAAATCACTATCCCTGTAATAAGCCCTATAATGGCGCTCACTATCCCGCCAAGGTAAACACCCTTGCCAAACTTATAAAATATTGTCCATTCGTAGGCGGCATCGATGTGTCCGGAAAATATTATTCTCCTTTTAACTTCGCCCTCGGGTTTTTTAGTAGCTATTAGGTTATGCGAGGTTGATTTGGGATAAAAGGGGTCTAAAAAGCGCCAATATAGTATAAACTCAAATACAAGAACAACCAGCGAAAGAACTCCTGCGGCGATAGGCGCCCAAGGCAGCCAATAAAAAAGTATTATCCCAAGCGCAATTAACACGGGAATAATTCGGCTAAAGCCCATAAAGGCTTTGGGCGAAACGGTGAAGGGTTGCAACACAGCGGTATCTGCCCAACGGCTATCAATAAGCTCTTTTGCAAGATATTCTTGCGCCGCCTTTTCGGCGGAACTGCCTGCCTCACGAGGAGGAATATTTTGGCAGATATAGTTTATGGTATCTACCGAATACCCTACGGCATCCTCTTTAAGTTTGTTGTCAATTGGCATATGGGGCGCTCCTACTATTAAAATATGTTTATATTATAGAGGGAAAATAGACTAAAGTCAACCCCACCGAGGTGTGTTGCTTAGGTAGCCTTGACAATGTTAGATAAAAGTAATAAAATACGAATATGGTATTAGATTTAGCCGCAAAGCTTAAAGAGTTACCCGCCGTGAGCGGTGTATATATAATGTTGGACGAGTATGAACAGATACTATATGTTGGCAAGGCAAAAAACTTAAAAAGCCGAGTGCGGCAATATTTTCAAAGTTCGGCAACCAAGACAGAAAAGACCATGCTTTTGGTGGCAAAGATTGCAGACTTTAGATATATCATAACCAATACAGAGTATGAGGCGCTTGTTCTTGAAAATAATTTGATAAAAGAGCATAAGCCTTATTACAATATTCTACTAAAAGATGACAAAACATATCCATATATAAAAATTAACTTAAAAGACACCTATCCTCGCATAGAAGTTACACGAAAACTAAAGGCAGATGGCAGCAAATATTTTGGTCCATATATGTTGGGGCTTTCGGCTAGAACGATACTCAATCTAATCCATAGTGTATACAAGTTAAGAACTTGCAGGGGAGAAATAAAAGCCACAGGGCGGAGGGAATGCTTAAATTACCACATTGGCATATGCCTAGCGCCTTGCACGGGTCGGACCACAGAAGAAGAATATCGGCAAGAGGTAATGCGAGTAATAGAGTTTTTAAAGGGAAATGACAAGGATGTTAGGGAGCGGCTCAAGGCAAGGATTGTTGATGCAATAGCCCGTGAGGAGTTTGAATCGGCGATAACCTACCGTGACTCCCTAGAGGCGCTGGATAAACTGTTAAGGCGGCAAGCGCTATCTTTACCCAAAGACTTCAACTTAGATATTTTTGCCTATGCAACCAACGGAATGTATGGGGTAATAAATTATATGCCGGTTAGGGGGGGCAAGGTGTTGGGGGCAGAAAACTATCCCGTAGACGAGGCGGGGCAGCCGTCAGAAATTTTGTCGGAATATATTATGCAGTTTTACGAGAAAAACCCCGTGGTTGCCGAAGAGATAGTTGTGTCGGACGAGTTGCCGTTTGAGGCAGAGATTGCCGACTATCTAACGGCAAAAAAGGGCAGCCGTGTGCGAATATTTGCTGCGGGCGGCGGCGCAAAAAAACAGCTTATTGATATGTCTTACAATAACGCAAGTGAGCATTTGTCGGTTACGGTATCCAAAATAGCTACAAAAGAAGCCCTAACTCTCACAGCAATGCAAAACCTTCAGCACTCTTTGGGGCTTAACACTCCGCCTAAGCGCATAGAATGCTACGATATATCCAACATAAGCGGAACAGACAAGGTTGCAAGTATGGTGGTGTTTATAAATGGTGAATCGGCACGGGAGCGGTATCGCAGGTTTCGCATTAAGACAGTGAAGGGGATAGACGACTTTGCAAGCATAAGAGAAGTAGTTTCTAGGCGGGTAAAGGAGTTAAACTCAACCGATTTAAGTTTTTCCGAAAAACCCAACCTAATTATCATTGACGGCGGAAAGGGGCAATTGTCCTCTGCAATGGAAGTGTTGGAAGGATTAAATATTGCCGTAATAGGGCTTGCCAAACGGGAAGAGGAAGTTTTTTTGCCCGAGGAAAGTCAGCCTATTATATTGCCACGGGACAGCTTGGAGCTTAAGCTTATACAGCGTGTGAGGGATGAGGCACACAGGTTTGCCATAACATACCACCGGACACTGCGCAAGGAGCGGCAAACCCGTTCAAGTTTAAAAAACATAGAAGGAATTGGCGACAAATTAGCGAGAGCGCTATTAATATACTTTAAAAAGGTGGAAAACATTAAAAATGCCAGCATAGAGGAAATTATGAAAGTCGATGGCTTTGGCGAGAAAAACGCTAGAGCGGTATACGAATATTTTAATAAAGGCGAGGTAAGCGATGAAATATAAACTGATAGTTTCGGATTTGGACGACACAATATTGAGGAGTGATTATAAATATTCCGAAAGGTTTGTATCCGCCGTAAAAGAATATGAAGCAGCAGGCGGCAAATTTATTATCGCTACGGGGCGAATGACCAACATTGTACGCAACATCTGCCTTAAAATTGGTTTGGAAGGGGCGCTAATCACTTATCAAGGGGGTATGATTAGCGATATTGCTAGCGGAAAACTGCTAAAATTTTCCTCTATTCCCGTGGCATATGCGGCGGAAATTGGAGCGTATTTGGACGAAAGAGAAGTTTTTTACCAACTATACAGCACAACTACTGTTCGCAAAGAGGATGGCTACGAGCATATTGAGGCAATAATTGCCAATGGACCATCTGAATATAGTGAACATTACACCAAGTTTAGTCTTGCTCCGTTTATTGATGCGGGTGAGCCGCTAAGCCGCTATATGATAAGAAAAAACATTGACCCTGTCAAGCTTATGATTATGGCTGATCCCAAATTAGTGCAGGGATATATTGAGGAGCTAAACGCAAAATTTTCGGGTGAATTACTAATTAATACCTCAAAAGATTGGTTGGTTGAAATTATCTCAAACAAAACAAGTAAGGGTGTCGCTGTTGATTGGGTGGCTAAGCAAATGGGGATGCAAAAAGATGAAGTTATTTGCATAGGGGATAGCCTAAATGATGTGCCAATGATAAAATATGCGGGGCTTGGCGTAGCCGTTGCAAACGGAAGTCAAGCGGCAAAAGCGGCGGCGGATATTATTGCTCCCTCCAATGACGAGGACGGAGTTGCCTATATAATTAATAAATATGGGTTAAATAGGTAGACAATTTAGTTAAATTAGCAAAGGTAAGTTTACCACAAAACCTAGCTTGCAAGACAATTTTGGCAAGCAAGCGCAAAAACTTGAAAAGCCTAAACAAGGAGGGCGATATGAGCAAAAAGATAGAGGAAACAACCCCAAAAATAGTAAGTGAGGCGGAGTTTGCAAGCAGTTGCGGGTTGGAAACTTTGTATGGTACGGGCGGTAATATTACATTGGTTACTGCCAATGTTAACCGTCCTGGATTGCTTTTTGCGGGGCATTCCGATTATTTTGGCGGGGCAAGAACGCAGGTTTTGGGTAAGACCGAGTCTGCATTTTTGGCAACCTTGTCCAAAGAATTGAAATTAGAGCGGTTGAATAATTTTTTTAGTAAAAAGCCGCCTTGCCTAATAATCACTAGGGGGCAAGAGGTGTCCGACGATATTTTAACTTGCGCCCGCAGTTTTAAGATACCCGTTTTTCGCACCCCCAAAGTGACGGCGGTATTTGTGAACGAACTCTATTTATACCTTAATGAGTTGCTAGCTCCCGTAGATACGGTACATGGCATACTTCTTGATGTCTATGGTGTGGGTGTGCTGATAACGGGAAAGAGCGGCATAGGCAAAAGTGAAACATCTCTTGAGCTTGTGCATAGGGGGCATCGCTTGGTGTCGGATGATGTTGTGGACTTAAAAGAGGTAAAGTCAAAACTATATGGCAGTTCCCCCCGTATCACAAAGCATATGATGGAGATAAGGGGTGTTGGGATATTGGATATCAAGGCAATGTATGGTGTGGGAGCGGTGCTTAACTCAAAAAAAGTGCATATAAACATACATCTTGAACTATGGGATGACAACAAGGTGTACGACCGTACGGGAAACCAGAGGGAAACTGTGGAGTTTTTGGGGGTGAAACTGCCCAAATATACAATACCTGTTGTGCCGGGGAGAAACCTTGCGATATTGGTAGAGGTTGCCGCCAGAGATTTTCGCTTGAAACAGGGGGGATACAACCCGATAGAGGAGCTTAACCGCCGAATGGAGTAACATAAAAATTACGGAAAAACTCGTTTAATAATACAATAAAAACAATTTCCACTTGAAAAAATCGCCCGTAAAACAGGCGATTTTTGTTAAAAGCAAAGTGTTTAATATTACTTTCTGTTCTTTGTATTGGCAGGGTTTGCCGAATTTGGCAAGGCTTGCCGCATTTGGTAGGGCTTGCCGCATTTGGTAGGGCTTGCCGCATTTGGTAGGGCTTGCCGCATTTGGTAGGGCTTGCCGCATTTGGTAGGGCAAGTAAATATTTGGCTTAAAGGCTATATAATTTTCAAGTTGGCTGCGCCCACTATACCCATTAATTCCTTTAGGACTATATTGACATCGGATATCTTTTGGGAATGAGCATATACTTTGTTTTCAATTTGCACTTTTACTTGGTTTTTGCCCGGATGTGCTTGCAAAATATCCGTCACTTTCACAAGTAAAGTTTGGTCTGCAAGGTTGATGCACAAACAGCGTAGCGGCTCATCTGGCTCTTTGTCCTCAAGCTCCCACGGGCGCAAGTCTGTCAATGTTAGTTTAATTTCACCCTCTCTAATACTTATACGCCCTTTAACTTTTACAAGCGAATCCTTAATAAGGTGTTTTCTTATTTGGACAAGTGAGCGGCTAAAGGCTACAATTTCTACACTGTCGTACATATCCTCCAAGACAAGAATGGCTAATTCGTTGCCGTCTTTAGTTCTTTTTATGGTAAAATCAGATAGTATTCCGCCTGTGGAAATATTCATACCGTCAGTAAGAGTGGATACAGGCGGCGTTTCTGTCTCAAAATCAATATCATCCTCCTCACCTTCCTCGTCGGCATCTTTATCATTTTTCTTTTTTGGGAGCATAGAAGTATTAAAATTAAAATCTGCAAAATCCTCTTCGTATCCCGAAAGCGGATGCCCTGTAACATATGAACCCAATATCTCTTTTTCTAGCAACAATTTTTCACGGTTGGAATATTCGCTAACATATTCGTATTCATAAGGTTTATCGGTTTCGCCAAGCATAGCAAAAATATTCATTTGGTTGCTGTCGGCAAGCTTTTTTCTATTTTCAATCAAAGTAAGTATAGTTTCGTAGTTTACTCTTAAAGTACTCCGTGTCATACCAAAGCAATCGAAAGCTCCGCCGATAATTAAACTCTCTATCATCCGCTTGTTTAAGCCTGAATCAATATTGCGCTCCAAAAAGTCATAAAAGTTTTTATAATCGCCGTTGGCGTTGCGCTCGGTGATAATCTGTTCAACCGCAACAGCGCCCACATGCTTAAAGCAGGCAAGCCCGTAGCGCACTTCGCTCCCCGTTGGAGAAAATAGCGCTTCGGATTTATTTATATCAGGTGCGACAAGGGGGATGCCCATACCCCTTAGCATACGCAAGTATTTGGTAGTTTCGTCGGGCTTATGGATTCGGTTGTTAATTACCGCTGCCATAAATTCAACGGGGTAATATCTCCTATAATAGGCAGTTTGGTAGCCCAAAACGGCATATGCTGCTGCGTGCGACTTGTTAAAAGCGTATGAGGCAAAGTCCTTCATTTCATCAAAAATGCTAAGGGCAACTTTTTCGCTCACTCCGTTTCGCACGCAACCTGGTATCACTACTTCGCCGTCGACCTCCTCGCCATAAACAAACGCACGGCACTCCTCGGGAATCAAGTCCATTTTCTTTTTTGAGATAATTGAGCGAAATTTATCGGCACGGGTCATATCATAGCCGGCAAGAACACGGGTAATCATCATTGCTTGCTCTTGATAAATGATTATGCCGTAGGTAACTTCTAGTATCTCCTTTAGCGCAGGATGCTTATATACAATATTTTTAGGGTCTTCTCTATTTTTCAAAAATTGTTTTATGTTTGCCATCGGACCGGGGCGGTATAGCGCTATGCCTGCTATAATCTCCTCCAAAGAGGAGGGTTTAAACTGTTTCATAAACTGTGTCATTCCCGCTTTTTCCAATTGGAAAACCGCCTCTGTGCCGCCCGCTCCTATTTGGTTGTAAACTTCTGGGTCTTCGTAGCCCAACTTGTTAAAGTCGATATCTAGCCCTGTGCGTGCAAGCACATAGTCGTGGGTTAGGCGGATATCGGTAAGTGTCATTAGGGCAAGGAAATCCATTTTTAATAGCCCTAAATTCTCTATCTCATTCATATCGAATTGGGTGGTGATTTCGTCACCGTTTTTGGCAAGCGGGATTGTTTCTGCCGCAGGATTTTTATATATGACAACGCCAGCAGCATGTATTGAAGTGTTTCTTGGCATACCCTCTACTTGTATTGCGATATCGATAACTTTTTTGTAGTCGGGAAACTCGTTGTATAGCCTTATCAATTCGGGTACAGCAAAGGGAGATTCGGGATTTATTAGGTCGCCAATGCGCACTTTTCTGTCATTTTCGCCAAAGTCGCCAATGTTTTTGGTCAGTTTTGTAACATCGGCAAAAGGAATGCGAAACGCCCTTGCAATATCTTTGATTGCCGCTTTTTTCTTGAGTGTTCCAAATGTGATAATTTGGCTTATATGGTCTTCTCCATATTTATTTTTTACATATTGGATAACCTCATCCCTGCGGTTAAAGCAGAAGTCAATATCAAAGTCAGGCATGGAGGTTCTGTCTTTATTCAAAAACCGTTCAAAAATCAAATTATACTTTATTGGGTCTACATCGGTGATATTTATTGCATAGGCAACAATGCTGCCTACGCCGCTGCCTCTTCCTGGTCCAACGGGAATATCTTTCTCCCTAGCGTATCTAATAAAATCCCAAACAATAAGGTAATATTCGCTAAAGCCCATAGATATAATTACTTCCAGCTCACTATCGGCACGCTCTTTTAATAGGGGGGTAATTTCGCCGTAACGATTGATAAGTCCATTATAAGTTAGCTCACGCAAATAGTCGGGCGGCTGCATATCGTTAGGACATCTATATTCGGGCAGTTGATACTCTTTGAAAGTTATGCTAACATCGCACTTTTCGCTTATCTCAAAAGGGGTGTCTAGCGCCTCCTCGCACCACCCCAAAACCTCTTGCATTTCCTCACGGCTCTTATAATAAAACTCCTCACCTGTAAAACGCATACGGTTAGGTTCGTCAAAGTATGCACCTGTTTGTACGCAAAGAAGAATGTCGTGCATTTCCGCATCGCTTTTGTTGATGTAGTGGATATCATTTGTTGCAACGCACTTTACACCAATTTCTCTTGCAATTTTTACAAGCAAAGGGTTGGTCGACTTTTGCTCGGGAAGTCCGTGGTCCTGAAGTTCAATATAAAAATCTCCATCCTCAAACACAGACTTTAGGTCAAGCGCATAATTTTTTGCTCCCTCATAATTGTTTTGCAGTAAAAGTTGGGGAATTGCCCCCGCAATACAAGCGGAAAGGCATATCAAACCTTTGGAATGTTGCTTTAGGGTATTTAGGTCTATCCTTGGCTTGTAATAAAAACCGTCAATATAAGAGAGAGAATTAAGTTTAGAGAGGTTTTTATAGCCCTCGTTGTTTTTGGCAATGAGAACTAAGTGATGAAAGTTGCGCCCCTCTTTTTTACTCATATCCTCGCAAGTGTAAAACTCGCATCCGATAATTGGCTTTATGCCGTTTTCTAGGCAAGTATTATAAAACTTTATTGTGCCGTACATATTGCCGTGGTCTGTCATGGCAACAGCAGGTGCGCCAGACTCTTTGGCTTTGGCAACAAGTTTTTTAATAACGGCTGCTCCGTCTAGCAAACTATATTCGGTGTGGTTGTGAAGATGTATAAAAGGGCGGCTCATTGTATTACCTCATTTGTGTGCAGTGATTGGCGCTAAAACAAAAGTTTGGGTTACTAAAACAGCGAATTAATATGCTCAAATGCGGCTTTTTCGTCATCTCCGCTAACCGATAGATATACTACATCATCCTTTTTCATATTCAAGCTTATCAGTCCCATAATGCTTTTGGCATTTACTTTCTTTTGTGCGGCAATAACAAAAATATCAGAGATATAGCGGCTTGCAGCCTGTGCTATTACGGCGCAGTCCTCCGCTCTTATCCCTCGAGGTGCAGTGATTATTTTTTCTTTAAGCATCGGGTTGTTCTCCTTTAATTTGGTTGCTATTTCAATTATCTTTCTCATACGGTGGCTAATACCGCTTTTGCTAGCGGGTGTATCAAGCAGCGTGCCAAGCTCCTTCACGGATGCGCTAGGGTGATTTAGCCGTGCCTCGGCGGTGATTCGCAAAGTTTCTGGCAAACTTTCTAGCCCTGCGTGTTCTTTAATGTACAGTATTGCCTCTGTCTGTTTTGTGGCGGCGCTTATTGTGCGGTCGATGTTGGCTATTTCGCAGTTGAACTGTCTGTTGGCAGTATTGCTTACCAAGCGGGATAGTATCACTTCTTGCAAGGCGAAATATCCCTTGTTAGCGCCAATAAAGGCGCAAAAGTCGCTAATTTTTTCTGAATCTTTAATATAAATGTAATATGCTCCCTTTTTTTCTCTTGTCTTTGCCTCTACACCGCCGCTTTTTAATATTTCTACCGTTTCATTTGCAATATTTTGTGATGCGAGCGAGAATTCCAAGTAGTATCCTGTTGCGCCTTTTTTCCCGTTTTCCGCAACAGATAGGTTGCCTGTGGCAGAATATAAGCCTTTTATGTATGCCCGTTTGCAGCAATCATTGGCGATGAGGGC
>Ga0265293_10007794_pt1 | contig 16279 bp, 14 predicted proteins | sample Munlanlewell138R_FD_192505 | JGI IMG/M metagenome (GOLD analysis project Ga0265293, IMG submission 192505) | Leachate microbial communities from a municipal landfill in Southern Ontario, Canada - Leachate well 138R | ecosystem: Engineered > Solid waste > Landfill > Unclassified | place: Canada...
GCAGAAGCCGCGTCCCTTGCGCAGCGCCTATCCGCTGACCGTCCAGCTGGATGCGGAGAAAGTCCTCACCAATGAAGGCATCGGCAGCAACGGCTGGGCGCTGGGATCGCAGCGGGTCAATGACGCCAACAGCCTGCTGCTGGGCAACCCGCACTTTCCCTGGGATGGCGAGCTGCGTTTCTTCGAGGCGCACCTGAAGATCCCCGGTGAGCTGGAGGTGCATGGCGCCAACATGCTCGGCCTGCCGGTGATCACCATGGGCTTCAACAAGGATATCGGCTGGACCCATACCGTATCCCAGGCCAAGCGCTTCACCCTGTATCAGTTGGCGCTCGATCCGTCCGATCCGCTGCGTTACTACTATGATGGCGAGCTGCTTGATATCGAGTCGAAGACTGTGCTGATCGACGTGCAACTGCCTGACGGCTCGCTCGTTCCCCACTCCCACGAACTGTACTTCAGTCATTACGGGCCGATGGTCGATCTGTCCAGCCTGAGCCCCGCCCTGGGCTGGACCGGCGCGACAGCCATCACCTACCGCGACGTCAATATCGACAACAACCGGGGAATGGACCAGTGGCTGGCGATGGGGCTGGCGACCAGTACCCAGGAGGTGATGGACAGTTTCGCCGCCCACCAGGGGCTGCCCTGGGTCAACACCATGATGATCGACAAGGAAGGCAACGCCTCCTATATCGACGCCTCGGTGACGCCGCTGTTGTCACCGCAGGCCGAGGGTTACTGGCGCTATGCAATGAGTTTGCCGGAGCTGGCCGGCCTGTGGCAGGACGGAGCCGGCCAGATCCTGCTGCCGGGCCATGAGTCGCAGTATGCATGGGTCAGCCACCCTGATGCCGTGGTACCGGGCATAGTGCCGTTCAGCCAGGCGCCCCGCCAGACTCGCACCGACTATGTCTACAACGCCAACAGCAGTCATTGGCTGTCCAACCTGGACGCGCCGCTGGAGAACTACAGCATCATCTACGGGCCGGAAAGAACCGTTCGCAGCCCGCGCACCCGCTACAACGCGCAGATGATCAGCGACCCCTACGCCTTCGGCCTGACCCAGGCCGATCAGCGCTTCGACATGGATTCGCTCAAGGCGGTACTGGACATGAATGGTTCGTTGTTCAGTGGCAGTTTCCGCAACGAGCTGGTCCAGCGTTGCACCCAGCATCCGCAGATCATCGTCGAGGGCCAGACCCTGGATGTTAGCGAGGCCTGTGGGGTACTCGAGCGCTGGGACGGACTGTACAACCTGGACAGCCGGGGCGCGCACCTGATGCGTGAATACCTGCAGGACTTCCGGGTGCCCCTGCACCGCGACCTGAGCGACGACCTGTTCGCCGTGCCCTTCGATGCGACTGCGGCGGCCTTCACCCCAGGCGGGCTGACCCAGACGATGGCGCCGGAAGACCTGCTCAAACCGCTGTACGATGCCGCCGAGCGACTCAGGGCCGAAGGGATTGCGCTGGATGCGCCGCTGGGCAGCATCCAATACGTGCTCAAGTCGCCAGAGCACAAGATACCGGTGCATGGCGGGCAATCCTTCGAGGGGCTGTTCAACATGATCAGCCAGGGCTCACGCTCGACCTCTGACCTGGCCACCATCCTGGTCGGTGAGCCGGTGCCCGACAGCGCCAGCCTGTCCCGTCTTGACGAAGGCAACGGCGAGCAAAGTGCCTATCGCATCACCTATGGCTCCAGCTTCGTGCTGGCGTTGGCCTATACCGATGAAGGGCCGCAGGCGCAGATGTACCTGAGCTACAGTCAGGCGCATGACCCCGAGTCGGCGTTCTTCGCCGACCAGACCGTGATGTTCAGCAACAAGGAGTGGCGCGACATGGCGCTGACCGAGGCCGATATTGCCGCGGACACGGTGCGTGTCGTCGAGTTGAGTCTGCCGTAGAGCATTTCCGGCCGGCCCTGTTCTGGGCCGGCCGGCATCCTGCCCAGCGCTGCTTGCCAGCGCTCATTCCTTGAAATAGACGATCTGCGTGGTGCTCAGCAGCAGTTGCCCGTCCCTCGACCACAGATGGGCACTCTGATCGAAGTAATTATTGCGGGTCTGGTTGGCAACGGCCTCGGCCAGCAGATAATCATCACCGATCTGCGCCAGTTGCGTACTGTCGGTATGGAAATACATGGTCAGCGATACCGTGCCGGCGGGGACGAACTGTTGGCGACGGGTGAACAGGCGAGGAAAGAAGCTGTCGCCGATGGCGGCCAGTCCAGGGAAGTCCAGTGCCCGGCGCGGATGGTCGCGAATCCACAGCAGGCTGCGTGAACTGCTGGATTCATAGGGCCGGGCCGGATCATAGCCACCGGTCACGAAGCGAAAATCGTAATTGCTGATCCATCCGCGCCGGCCCTCGGTTGGCAGCCGTTCCAGAGTGTCCGGTGCGGGTGCAGAGGGGGCCGCAAGCTCCTGCTCGGACCAGGTTTCCCGGCGAACGGCACAGAATACCGTGGCGGTGGTAGCAACCGTGCCGTTCTGGCGCAGCAGCAGATTCCAGTGCTGAGTGGAGCGGTTGGTGCGTACTGGCACGGCTTCAATGATGAATTCGCCCGTCTCGATCGGCCCAGCGAAATTCACCGTCAATGATACCGGCTCACCGATACGTTCGGGGTGCTGCATGACGGCATTGAGCAGTGTTGCCGCGGTGATGCCGCCGAACGGGCCGACCATGTTGGCGTAGGGTTCGGAGGTATGGCCACTGAACTGGTTGGGTTCGGTTGGAGCCAGCAGGACTGCCTGGTCGAAGGCATGGGACGATAGGTTTACTTCAGTCATGGATAGGCCTTGTCACGGATTCAGGTCAGCTGCTCCGGCAGTCGGAGCAGCTTTTGCAGCGGGTTACAGTTTCACATTCATGGTGATGCGGGCAGTGAATACCTGTTGTTCCTGTTCATCGAAGATTGCCACAGTGACCACCTTGTCGCCAGCGGTGCTCCAATCGACGTCACCGCCATCAGCAACGGCACGCACCGAGGTTTTTGCCTTGGCCAGATACTCCACTGTCATGCCTTTGGGAATCCAGCGTGCACCGGCCGGGATCGAAGCATCGGTCATCAAGCCGGCGGTCAGCTCGGCGGCATTGCACAGGGCGATGGCATGCACAGTGCCCAGGTGATTGGTGATCTCGCGGCGAAACGGCACAGTTGCTTCGGCATAGCCAGGCCGCAAGGCGATGACCAGCGGATTGATGGTGCTGAAATAGGGCGCCATCTGGCAGGTCATGGCGCTGAATTTTTCCGAGCCGAAACTGTTGAAGGCGTTCAATGCATTGCTCATGGTTCCTCCTGGGCGATAGAAACAGAATTGTTTTCTGCAAAAGAACATTATTCTGTTATTCTCGATCCGTCAACCATACCGGTCCTGCGTGCGGTGCTTTACCATCAACGGCCTATAGCGCAGCGATACGATTGCGCCGCATCGTCCATCCACCTTGGGAGCAAGCCAGCATCCATGAGCAACACCAGCATTCTGGAACGCAGATTTCCCGGCAGACGGGCACAACTCAAGCGCGACATCCTGTTGCAGGCGCTGCAGTGCTTCAATACGCACGGCCTGGAGGCGACCACCATCGACATGATCAAGGCGCGGTGCGATACCAGCGTGGGGGCTATCTATCATCATTTTGGCAACAAGGATGGCCTGGTGGCGGCCCTGTTTCTTGCTGCGCTGGAAGATCAGCAGCAATTGATGCAACAGTACCTTGAACAAGCGGACAGCTTGCGCGAGGGCATTGCTGCTCTGGTATACAGCTATGTCGATTGGGTGGAGGCGCAGCCAGACTGGGCGCGTTTTCAGTATCAGGCCCACTCGTCAGTGAGCAAGGGACCGCATGGGGCGGAGTTGGCTCGCCGCAATGCCGAGCGGGGCAAACAGGTGGCACAGTGGCTGGAACAGCGCGAGCAGGGTGCCGCGTTGCGGGGCTGGCCGGCCGAACTCAGGGCGTCACTGATCATCGGTCAGTCGGAGAATTATTGCCGGTCATGGCTATCTGGCAGAGCAGGTACGCCGCCCACCGCCTATCGGGAGCTGCTGGCAGAGGCGGCCTGGCGCTCGGTAAGCGGTTGAGCGGGCACCTGGCGGATGCCCGCTGCAGCGGGGTTCAGCCGCGCTGGTAGGTACCGATTAGACGGTTCATCGCCAGGGTATGCGGCTCCACCTTGGCCAACAGCTGCCACATATCCAGCCCTTGCTCCAGGTTCGCTTCGCAATCGAGCGCCAGAATCCAGAAGTAGTACTTGTGTTGACCGTGACCCTCGGGCGGCATGGGGCCGCCGTAGCCGGCCTTGCCGAAGTTGGTTGGGCCATCGGTGTGCTGTTTGCAGCCTTCGGGCAGCGAGGTGACATCGGCGGGAATGTTGTAGTGTACCCAGTGCACGAAGCCGTAGGTGCCGTTGGCCGAGACCAGCGGTGCATCCGGATCGTGGCAGATCACCGCGAAACTTTTGGTGCCAGCAGGCGCATTGCTCCAGCTCAGCGCCGGGGAGACATCCTCACCCTCGCCGGTGTGCCGGGTGGGAATCGCGCCGTCGGCCGTGAAAGCGCTGCTGGTCAGTTGCAGATCGAGATTCAATGCAAAACCCATGATGTTCTCCTTGTTGGCATGAAGAGGGAAGGTGCGTCAGCGGATCAGCGTGCTCAATAGCCACAGCCCGAGCAGCAGCCAGATGATGCCGCCGATGAAGCGTTTCCTGATAAAGGCGCTGACCCCAAGATAGATGAGAAACAGCCCGAGCACGACAAAGGCGATGCTGAGGATGCTGCTGTCGACACCCAGCGCCCGGGAAAAGCCATTGACGAAGGCGGTGCTGGCGCCACTGAGCATATCGAACACCCAGGCCAGGCCATCGACGATCAGCCTGACCAGGGTGCCGAAGGCCTGGCCCAGCCATTCAAAAGGATTGGTACTCACATGCATCGGAAAGCGTCCGGTTGGATGGGATCGATACCATAGCAGAGATGTGGGCAAGGCCAGAAGTTCCAGTGCCCGGGTTCGATCATGTGGGGGTGGGCTGAGTTTGTTCCCCCTCTCCCCGGCCCTCTCCCGCAAGGGGAGAGGGAGAAAAACAGCGTCTCCGGCTACAGAGTGCCAGCCAGTAGGTTCTGCATTTGTACAACCGGAACATGGGTACCCATGTCATGGGTCTGATCTGTTACCCATGTTGCCGGCTTGCACAGACCGAGCCCCTCTCCCCTCGCGGGAGAGGGGTTGGGGAGAGGGGGAAAACCCTCACACCCGCTCGATCACCGCCGCCACACCCTGGCCCAGACCGATACACAGACTGACCAGCGCATAGCGCTTGCCAGTACGCTCCAGCTGGCGCAGCGCGGTCAGCGTCAGACGGGCGCCGGAGGCGCCCAGCGGGTGGCCGACGGCGATGGCGCCGCCGTTGGGGTTCAGGCGCGGGTCATCGAAGGCGATGCCCAGCTCCCTGGCGCAACCCAGCACCTGGGAGGCGAAGGCCTCGTTGATCTCGATCACATCCATGTCATCCAGGCCCAGGCCTGCACGGGCCAGGGCTTTCTTGCAGGCCTCCACCGGACCCAGGCCCATGACCCGTGGCGCGACGCCGGACACGGCACCGGCAAGGATACGGGCGCGCGGCTTGATGCCGTACTTCTGGCCAATCGCTTCGTTGCCGATGATCAGCGCCGCGGCGCCATCATTGACCCCGGAGGCATTACCGGCGGTAACCACGCCGTCAGCGGACAGCGGGCGCAGGCCGGACAGTGCCGCCATGTCGCTGCTCGGGCGCGGATGCTCGTCCTGATCGACCACCTTGTTCGGCTTCTTGCGGCCCTGGGGTACTTCGATCGGCAGGATTTCTTCGGAGAAGAATCCCGCGGCGCGGGCTTGTTCGTACAGCGCCTGGCTGCGAGCGGCATAGGTGTCCGCTTCTTCGCGGGTAATACCCAGCTCCGCGGCGACGTTGTCGGCGGTCTGCGGCATGGTGTCAGCACCGAATTCGGCTTCCACCCTGGGGTTGGGGAAGCGTGCGCCGATGGTGCTGTCGAAGGCGCGGAACTCGCGGGCGTAGGGGCTTTCGCTCTTGGCGATGACGAAGGGTGCCCGGCTCATGCTTTCCACGCCGCCAGCGACGAACAGTTCGCCTTCACCGGCCTTGACCGCGCGGGCGGCATCCAGAATGGCCGCCAGTCCGGAACCGCACAGGCGGTTGACCGTGACGCCGGCGACTTCCTGCGGCAAACCGGACAGCAGACCTGCGTGGCGCGCGACGTTGCGTGCGTCCTCACCCGCCTGGTTGGTGTTGCCGATGACCACATCTTCATAGTCAGTGCCGGCGAAGGGGTTGCGCGCCACCACGGCACGGATCACATCGGCCAGCAGGTCATCGGGACGCACGCTGGCCAGCGCACCGGCATGGCGGCCGAAGGGGGAACGCAAACCGTCATAGATATAGGCAGTCATGGGATTACTCCTGGGAATCGGGGGTGGTCAGCGGCAGGTCCAGCTGTACGCGGCGCCGCAGCCAGGGGCTGGGACGATAGCGCGGCTCGCCGTAGCTGGCCTGCATGTTGTTCAGAACAGTGAAAATCGCCTGCTTGCCATAGTGCTCACCGAAGGCCAGCGGGCCCTTCGGATAACCCAGCGCGAGCTGGATGGCGCGGTCCAGGGTTTCCGGCGTGGCGATACCTTTCTGGGCGATGTCACAGCCCAGATTGACCACACTGGCGATCAGTCGCTGGATGACGAAACCGGGGGAGTCGTTGATCACTTCCACCGGTACACCATCGGCAGCCAGTGCCTGACGGGCCTGGGCCACGACATGGCTGTCGGCGGCGGGCTGGCGCATCAGCGTGCGGCGTTTGTCCCAGTTGGCGAAGCTGTCCAGCGCCAGGGTGCGGCTTGCGGGCAGACCCAGGCGGGTCAGCGCGGCCGTGCAGTCTTCGCCCTGCGGAGTAATCAGGCAGATGGCCTCGGCGGAGGGGTGCTCGCTGGTTTCCAGCGTGGCGCCGGCGGCACTCAGCACATCGGCTACCTGACCGCGCAAGGCCTGATCATCGCTCTGCAGCCAGAAGGGCTGGTTGAGCAGGACGGTTTCCACTGCTGGCTCGGGCTGCTCGATCTTCTGACCTTCCTCATAGCGATAGAAGCCCTGGCCGGTCTTGCGGCCGAGCAGGCCGGCGGCGACCCGCTGGGCAGCGATGAACGACGGGGTATAGCGCGGGTCATGATAGAACTGCTCGTACACCGACTCCATCACCGCATGGGAGACGTCCAGCCCGGTCAGATCGAACAGCTCGAACGGCCCCATGCGAAAGCCCGGGCCGTCACGCAGGATGCGGTCGATCTGCTGCGCGCTGGCCACGCCCTCGCTGAGCATGCGCAGCGCTTCGGTGCCGAAGGCACGGCCGGCATGGTTGACCAGGAAGCCGGGGGTGTCGGGGGTGATGGCCGGGAAGTGGCCGGCCTTGTCCGCCAGCTTCACCAGGCCGTCGATGTAGCGCTCCTCGGTACGTGAACCGCGTACCACTTCGACGATCTTCATCAACGGCACGGGGTTGAAGAAGTGAAAGCCCGCGACCCGTTCCGGACGGCTGCAACCGGCGGCGATGCGGGTAACCGACAGCGAGGACGTATTGGTGGCCAGCAGGCAATCTTCGCTGACGATGGCTTCCAGGTCGGCGAACAGCTTCTGCTTGACCTCGAGAATCTCGACGATGGCCTCGATGACCAGGTCGCAGTCCTTGAGCTGCTGCAGTTCGGCCGCCGGCTGCATACGGGCATTGATGGCCTCGAACTCCGCCTCGCTCAATTTGCCCTTGGCCAGCTGGCGTTGCAGCAGGTTGCGGTTAAAAGCCAGAGCGTCCTCGATGGCTTCGGCACGGGTATCGAACAGCAAGACCTGCTGGCCGCTGCTGGCGAACAGTTGGGCGATACCCCGGCCCATTGCGCCGGCGCCGATGACTCCAATCCGATTGAACATATACAGACCCCTTTGCTACCATGTTCCGCCATGCGAAATGGTATTTCAATTTAAAGTGGGACGAGATTAAATCCTGCGGGCCATCAGTGCAAGCCAGCCCTGTTTATGGCGGCCCATCAGTCAATATTAACTCTGCTTACGCTCAGCCTGGCCCATGGCATACTGCCGGCCCGTCGACAAGAGCCCTAGAGAACAGCATCTATGAGTGAAGATCGTAATCTGGCCGTACAACGCACGGTAACCGGTTTTTTTCAGGATATCGGGGGTGAGCTGCTGGAGTTCGGGCCTGGCCGTGCCGTAATCGGCCTGACCCTGGGGCCTCGCCACCTGAACAATGCCAGCAACCTCCATGGTGGCGTGACCGCGACCCTGCTGGATGTAGCCATGGGGCTGTGCGGCACCTATGCGGAAAATCCCGACGAGCGACGGGTTGCCATTACCCTGTCACTGAACGTCAACTTCAGCAGTGTCGCCAGCGCCGGTGCCTGCCTGCGCGCCGTAGCCACTTGTCGCAAGGCCGGGCACAAGATCTTCATGGCCAGCTGTGACCTGCTCGACGAGAACGACAACCTCATCGCCTTTGGCGAAGGCGTGTTCAAACAGGGTGCGCTACGTCGAGACCTGCCGTGAGGTCGCTGCTGCCGCTGGGGGTCGGCCTTGAGCTGGTGGCCCTGGCCGGACAATGGCCACAGCTGAGCTGGCTGGCGGCGGCAGCACTGGGCGGCTACTTCCTGCTGCATTTCCCCCGTTTGTTGCCCTACCCACGCATGCTCGGCCTGCTGACGCTGGGCATGTTGCTGGCGCTGGTGGTGTTGGGCCAGGCTGACCCAGCGCTCTGGGGCCGGCTGGCCAGCTCCGCGGCATATTACGCCAGCTTTCTCGGCGCACTGGGGTTGATGCAACTGCTGGCCAGGCACCTCCCGCACCTGCGGGAAATGCACAAGGCACTGCTGGCGGGCCCGGCGGTGTGGCTGTATCCGCGTTATGTCCTGACCGCCGGCAGCATTGGCTCGATCCTCAATTTCGGCATGATGAGCCTGCTGTGCGGCACCCTCAGCCAGCACCTGCAGCAGTACTCCCTGGATGACGCGCAACGCCGTGCCGGCATGCGCGCAGTGATGGTGACCACGCTGCGTGGTTTTGCCCTGGTGCCGCTGATCGCGCCGACCAGCATCACCATCGCCATGATCAGCCGGGAAATGCCCGAGCTGTCCTGGGCGGTCATGTTTCCCTACGGGCTGGTGGCGACCGTGCTGCTGGTAGTGGTGGGCTGGCGGCGGGAGACCCGGGGGCTGCTGGCGCTGCGCGAAAGCATCGGTGACAGCAGTCGCGCCGCCGGCATGGGCCAGTTGCTGCTTGGCAGCCTGCTCGGCCTGGCCGCGATCGGCGTGCTGGCCTGGCTGACGGTGTTGACGCCCTCCCAGGCGGCGATGATCCTGGTGCCGCTGGGCATCGTCGGCTACCTGTTGTGGCGCGAGCGCTCGCCGCGTGAGGTACTGAGCCAGGTGACCGACAACCTGGTGACCATGCATAACGAGATGTTCATCTTCGGCTGCGCCGCGTTGATGGGTGGTGTGCTCGGTGCCATCGCGCCGCTGGAGGAGCTGGCCGCCTGGCTGGCGCAGGAGCCGAAATACAACATGCTGCTGGCGGTGGCCAGCCTGCTGGGTATCATCCTGCTGGCCATGGCCGGAGTGGCGCCCATCGTGTCGCTGTCACTGCTGGTCGGCCTGTTGGCCGAGCTGGCACGGCTGGGAGTGCCGATCATGACGCCGGCCCTGGGGCTGATGTGCGGTTTCTCGATCGCCATGATCTTCTCGCCGTTCGGCCCATCGACCCTGATCCTGGCGCGCTACAGCGGCGAAAGGCCGCTGCGGGTGGCGTTCGGCTGGAACGGCCGCTTCGTCGCCAGTGCACTGCCGCTGCTGTTGCTGCTATTGTTCGTTGTCCATTGGTTACACTCATAGCAAAACTGTCCATGCCCGAGCTGCCCGAAGTAGAAACCACCCGCCGCGGTATCGCCCCTCACCTGGAGGGGCGCCGCGTGACCCGCCTGATCGTCCGAGATCCCCGTCTGCGCTGGCCGATCCCCGAGGACCTGGCGATCCAGATCGAGAACCAGACCTTCACCGCCATCCGCCGACGGGCCAAGTACCTGCTGATGGATATCGGCGGTGGCACCCTGATCAGCCACCTGGGCATGTCCGGCAACCTGCGGCTGGTACCGGTCGATACACCGGTGCTCAAGCATGAGCATGTGGATATCGAACTGGATTCCGGGCTGACCCTGCGCTACACCGATCCCCGGCGTTTCGGTGCCATGCTCTGGCAGCGTGCCGGGGAACAGCACCCGCTGCTGACCCGGCTCGGCCCCGAGCCGCTGTCGCCGGAATTCGACGGTGAGCGCCTGTACCAGATGTCACGCAAGCGCAGCATGGCGGTAAAGCCCTTCATCATGGATAACGCAGTGGTGGTCGGGGTGGGCAACATCTATGCGACCGAGGCGCTGTTCGCCGCCGGCATCGATCCACGTCGCGAGGCGGGACGGATCAGCCGTGCCCGCTATCAGGAGCTGGCCGAAGAGATCAAGAAGGTGCTGGCGCGGGCTATCGACAGTGGCGGTACCACCCTGCGCGACTTCATTGGCGGAGATGGCAAGCCGGGCTATTTCCAGCAGGAACTGTTCGTCTATGGCCGGGCCGGGCAGATGTGCAAGGTCTGTGGCACTACCCTGTCCGAATGCCGGCTGGGCCAGCGCAGCTCGGTGTATTGTCGCCGCTGTCAGAGCTAGGTTCCTGGGCCTGGGTTGGGGTGCGTGGAGGGAGCGCCAGCAGACCTCAGGCCGGATCTTGTTCGGCGGTGGTGTTCTCCTGGTCATTGTCGGGTTTGGCTGGCGGTGTGCCGAATTGCGCCTGCTCGGCCAGGGCGAAGGTCATGATCACATCGCAAATTACCTGACGGCGGGACGGTGATAACTCAAGAAACATCTCGATGACTTCCTGTTCCCGATGAGGAATCTCGGGATAGGGGAGCTGTCGTTCCCGGACCTGATGACTGACCTGCTCGCCGAAGCGCAATTCGCGCACGTCCACCTTCAGCCATCGCGCCAATACCAGCAGCTTGTCTTCGCTGGGCAGGGTCTCGCCCTTCAGCCAGCGCCGCACGCCATGCAGCGTCATCGGTTTGCCCAGATAGCGCAGGTTGAACTCGCGCTCGAGCACCGCAGGCTTGGGCGCATAGCCCGCGTGTTTCAGAGCTTGCTGCAGGCGTTCGGCGAATTGTTGGCGTGTATTTTCCATGCCGGAAACACTACAGGCTAACCGGGAGGGGTGGCGTAACCGGGAAAACAGCTTTGGTTACGCCTGTTGCGTAATTTGTGGTTAACAAATGATGGTGTCGTGCTACCATTCGCTGGGTTTCGCTGGATGGATTGCGGCGGATGCGACGGAACGGGAGCGCTCAGCCCGCCGGACACGCAGGTGATTTCGGCACTCGCCATGAGCATGTATTTCGCATCCTTTGAGGTTTGATGGAGAGAGAAGCAAATCGTTGCAGCCATGGCGAACTTTATTGGGTTGCGGTCATGCCAGGCCGTATTGATCCCGGCTGAGCGTTGCAGCACGAGGACGAGAAATCTGCGGTGGAGTACCCAGGAGACGAAGTAGACAGCGGGGCCGGTGCAGCCAGTCTATTGGGCCGGGCAGGCCTGGATGCTGCGTTCCTCACGGCCATGTTCGATGCGCTGCAGGACGGCGTACTGGTGACCGACGAGCAGGGCACGATCCGGATGGCCAACAACGCTGCTCTGGAACTGTTCCGTTATACCGCCGGCCAGTTGCTGGGCCAGCATATCTCTCTGGTGATATCCCTGCCTGCTGCATTGTCCGACCCTGATCCCCAGCCGCAGTCCTGGTATACCGGAGGAATCACGGGGCGGGAGTTGGCGGGATGGCGCCGGGGCAGTGAATGTCTGACCCTGCGGCTGAGTGTTGGCGAGTTCATGTGGCGGGGGCAGCGGCTGTTCGTCAACAGCTGCCATGACATTACCGAGCAACGCAGATACACCGAGCATATCGCGTTTCTCGCTTCCCACGACAGCCTCACCGGATGCCCCAACCGCGAACAGTTCCTGCAGACCCTGACTCAAGCGCTACAGGAGTGCCGCAGCCGGGGCCACTCCCTGGCAGTGCTGTACATAGACCTGGATGGTTTCAAGGCGGTCAACGATAAACACGGCCATCGGTTGGGAGATCTGCTGCTCAAGAGGGTGGCCGAGCGCCTGCGTCGCAGGCTGCGTGATCATGATCTGCTGGGCAGGCTCGGTGGGGACGAGTTCGTGGTGCTGGCGCACCTGGACAATGACCCGGAGCTGGCGCAGCGGGTTGCTGCCCGTCTGGTCGCCAGCCTGCAACAACCGTTCAGCGTGGAGGGCCTGGCTTTGCAGGTCACCGCGAGCATTGGTATCAGCCTGCTGAACGGGCAGCAGGAGGCCGATGACTTGCTGGATGAGGCCGATATCGCCATGTACCAGGCCAAGCTGGATGGCGGTGATCGCGTCAGGGTCTTCAGTATGGCCTTGCTCGAGCGCACCGAGAAGGCCCATCGGCAACTGACGGCACTGCGTCGGGCCATCGCACAGCGGCAACTGGAACTGCACTACCAACCGCAGTTCGATATGCGCAGCCTGAGGCCGTCCGGCCTGGAGGCGATGTTGCGTTGGCGCTCCGAGCAGCGGCTAGTCATGCCCGAGGAGTTCATGCCCATGGCCCAGGCGCATGGCCTGGCGGCTGATATCGAGCGCTGGGCCTTGCAGCAGGCCTGTCGGGACAAGGCGCAGCTGTTGGCGGCGGGGTTGCTGGATGCGCGAGTGACAGTGCGCATTGGCACCGCTCTGTTACGTACGCCGGGTTTTGCCCAACTGGTGCAGCAGGTGCTGCAGGAAAATGGCCTGGCGCCGCGGCATCTGGAGCTGGAGGTCATCGAGGAGACTGCTGTGGACCCCAGCACGCCGGTGCGGCAGAACCTGCTGGCCCTGGCCGAAACCGGTGTCAGTCTGGGAGTGGGCGGTTTCGGCACGGGCCATGCCTCACTCGCGCGATTGAAGGGGTTGCCGGCCAGCACCTTGAAGATCGACCGTCTGTTTACCGCAGGTCTGCCGGATAATATCGGTGACCGGGCGCTCACTCGCGCAGTGGTGGAGATGGCAGCGGTGCTGGGTATGCGGACCTTGGCGGACGGGGTCGAGACCGTGGCGCAGATGGCATGTCTGCAGGGCCTGGGTTGCGTGCTGGGACAGGGCTGCTGGTACGCCACGCCGATGCCGTTACCGGAGCTGGGCCAGTGGCTGGAGGACCTCGGCTGAGACTCGGTTGAGGGAAATGTGCGACTGGTAGCGCTTTGCCCATGTCACGTTTCCTAATATTCCGAATGGGCCTACAATTGCCATTGAGTGCACTCCGGGAAGGAGTGCCCTGACAACAAAACGATGCTCCCATCGGGCTCACCATCAGGGATTACACATATGCGCCTGTTACGTCACTTCACTGCTCTGTTCGCCGGCCTGCTGCTTGCCGGCAGCGTCATGGCCACCGAGGCCAACTATGGTTACCAGGAACACGTCGAGAACCCCGGCATCTTCGCCATGGTCGGTGATCTGGTCATCGCCCGGCCGATCGGCGCCGCCATCACCGCCGTCGGCGCGGCAGCCTTCGTCGTCAGCCTGCCGTTCACCGCACTGGCGGGCAACACCGCCGAAGCGGGGCAGGAGCTGGTGGTCCGCCCCGGCAAGGAAACCTTCATGCGTTGCCTGGGTTGCACCAAGAGCGGTTACGGTCGCAAGCAGCGCGACGAGAATCGCTGATCGAGGCAATCCGACTGCGGCGTTAGCCGGCAGTCCTGGCCTGTCTGATGGTAGTCGGGGCTTATGCGCAAGATAGTCGGGCAGGTCTGGCTGCCAGCCCTGTTGCTGGGATTGCTCGGTTTGATGATCTGGAGCACGGCAGTGGCCACGCTGGCTGCCGGCGTGGCACTGTTCGTGCTCGGTATTGGCCGGCTGGAGGAGGGCTTTCGCGCCTTCTCCGGCGGCGCGCTGGAGCGCTGGCTGAAGTGGAGCACCAGCGGCCTGTGGAAAAGCCTGCTGGTGGGGGTAGTGAGTACCGCCATGGTGCAGTCCAGTACCCTGGTCACGCTGCTGGGCATTGCCTTTCTCAGTGCCGGGCTGATCAACACCCTGGGCGGAGTCGGCCTGGTACTGGGTGCCAACCTCGGGACCACCTCCGGCGCCTGGCTGATTGCCCTGGCCGGTCTCAAGCTGGACATGGCCCAGCTGTCGATGCCCATGCTCGCCTTCGGCGTGTTTCTCGCCCGGCGTGAGCAGGCGGGCTGGCGTGGCGGCGGCCTGGCGCTGCTGGGTATCGGCCTGCTGTTCCTCGGCATCGACCTGATGAAAACCGGTTTCAGCGGCTTCGAGGACGCCTTCGACCTGACCCGCTACGCCGTCGAGGGCTGGGCCGGTGTGCTGCTGTTCGTGTTGATCGGTGCCCTGGCCACGGTGGTCATGCAGTCCAGCCACGCCACCCTGGTGCTGACCCTGGCGGCGCTGGCGGCCGGCCAGGTGCAGTATGACAACGCGCTGGCGCTAGTGATCGGCGCCAACCTGGGGTCCACCGCCACCGCGCTGTTCGCCGCCATCGGCAGTAACAATGCCGGCCGCCGTATTGCCGCTACCCATCTGATCTTCAACCTGGTTACTGCCGGCGCCGCGCTGTTGCTGCTGCATCAACTGATGGCGGCGGTGGAGTGGCTGGCCGAACGGGGCGGGCTGGCGCCGGATGCGCACATGCTCAAGCTGGCGATCTTCCATAGCCTGTACAACGTCTTCGGTCTGGCGCTGATGCTGCCCTGGAGTCTTCTGCTGGTCCGCGCGCTGGAGCGCTGGCTGCCCGATGGCGAGCCACTGCCGGAAGGCGGCGGCATGCTCAGTGAGCAGCCGCGCACCCGAGCGTTGTACATCAACGAGTCGGCCTTGCTGCACGCCGATACCGCGCTCAAGGTACTGGACCAGGAGGTGCAGCATCTGGCGCAATTGAGCCGGCAGGTGGTCGGTGCGGCGCTGTATCTGCCGTCGCGCCTGGCCGAGCTGACGCCAGCCGAACTGCATGAGCAGGTGCGCCAGCCGGTGCCGCTGGCGATGCGTGAAGACGCCGATGCCTTGTACGAACGCCACATCAAGGGGGTGTATGCCGATATCGTCGACTTCCTGTCCCATGTCGACGTCTCGCTGCTGCCCGAGCAGCAACAGGCGATGCTCAACGCGACTACGGCGGCGCGGGATCTGGTGAGTGCGGTCAAGGCGGCCAAGCACCTGCAGAGCAACCTGCGTCATCAGATCGACAGCACCCAGCCGGCGATCCGTGAGGCGTACATGCGGCTACGGGAACAGGGTGGCCTGTCCCTGCTGGAACTGCGCCACTGGCTGGAGGTGGCCGATGATGCCGAGGCCCGTGGGCAGCGGCTGGAGGATGGCGAAGCGCAGGACCGGCTGTTTGCCGAGGCCTTCCAGCGTGAGCTGCAACAGCAGTTGCGCAACCGGGAGCTGGATGGCTGGCAGGCCACCTCGTTGCTCAATGACCTGCATTACATGCTGCGCGTGCGCCGGCATTTGCGGCGCGGCCATGCCGGGCTGGCGCAGCGGGTATCCACAAATGAGGCCCAGCGTCTGGAACAGGCGGTCAGTCTGGCTTGATCGGGTGCTGCACGCTGGCCTCGCCTTCACCGCGCGGATCACTGGCGGCGCTGAGCTCGCCGCGGCGCTTGTCCCACAACAGCGCCTGCATATCGCCATAATCCCGGCCGACCGGCCTGATGCTGTGGCCCAGGGCCTGCAGCGCTGCCTGTTGGCGGCTATCGAAGGCGCTGTCCTCGACCTGGATATGATCGGGCAGATACTGATGATGAAAGCGTGGGCGGCTGACCCATTCGGTCACCGGTCGGGCGTCCATCGCCTGCAGCGTGCCAAGCAGAACCATGCTGATGATGCGGCTGCCGCCGGGCGTGCCGAGCACCGCCAACTGCTCATCGTTTTCCAGCATGGTCGGGGTCATGCTCGACAGCGGGCGCTTGCCGGGGGCGATGGCATTGGCCTCGCTGCCGGCCAGCGCGTAGCTGTTCTTGCCCGAGGGGTCGGCGGCGAAATCATCCATCTCGTTGTTCAGCAGCACACCGGTGCCCGGTACGGTAAAGGCCGCCCCGAACGGCAGGTTGATGCTGAGGGTGGCGGCCACCGCGTTGCCCTGGCGGTCGATCAGGGAGAAAT
>Ga0265293_10007795_pt1 | contig 16276 bp, 13 predicted proteins | sample Munlanlewell138R_FD_192505 | JGI IMG/M metagenome (GOLD analysis project Ga0265293, IMG submission 192505) | Leachate microbial communities from a municipal landfill in Southern Ontario, Canada - Leachate well 138R | ecosystem: Engineered > Solid waste > Landfill > Unclassified | place: Canada...
TTATGAATATTATTATCATAATACTATTCTTTGAATACAATTCCTGTTAGTAGTGAGTAGATTAAATATCAAGCTCAGGTTTTACCAGATAGAAGCGTCCGATTTTCGCAATGAGAATTTCACCGTCCTCTTTTATGAATTGATAATCTCCTTCCATAGTTCCCCAAGAAGTATCAATCGGACAATGACTGGTATAAGTGAACGATTCGCCCGGATTAAGTTCGGGGAAATAACCAACGACTCCTTCACCTACTACATCCTCTCTATCACCGTCAGCATTGATAATAATCCAATGCCTTGACAATAATTTGACTCTTACATCACCCTCATTAGATATAATCACAGAATAAGCAAAGTAATTTCTACCGTCTTGAGGAGTATTTTGCTTAGGAATGTAATTCGGATATACTTGCACCCGAATCCCATTAGTAAGAGTATCTGAACTTGTATTCATAAGTTTACAAATTTATAAGCAATAATAAAATAGGAACTCATCAGGCAAACATAAATATCTTATTGAGATGTTATTCAATGGTTTCTTCATCTTCATCATCTTCAACTTTTTCATATTTATCAAATAAAATATTAGTATTCGGTAGGCATTTAACAAGATTCAAAACTTCTTGAAAGTTCAGTCTGTTGTCACGCAAATTTAATATTTTCAACTCTTTAAGAGCACATAGATTAAAATTCAGACTTTTCAGTTTATTACTCTCTAAATTCAGCTCCCTGAGATTTGTCAATGCCGACAATGATGCAGGTATCTCTTCTATTTTATTATTACTTAAATCTAAATAATGTAGATTCGTTAAGTTAGAAATTGCCGGACTGATTTCCTTTATCCTGTTATCTGATAAATCCAGATATTCCAAACCGCGCAAAGCCATCAGATTATCGGGGATACTTTTGAACCTGTTATCCTTGAGTACCAAATTTTTAATATCTTGCGGGAGACCGGTTGGTAAATCTTTCAGCTTTCTACCCGAATAGGAAGCTGTTTCCCCGTCGAATCCGGCACTTGCCTTCAGCAAGGGGAGCTCTGAATTATTCAGCTCCGCCAATTTATTGATTACTGACAGCATAGCACTCTGTGAGCCATCTTCTTGTCTGATTATTTTCTTATAAATATCGAGAGCTTTGGCAAAATTTGATTTTGACTCGGCGAACATAGCCATATCCCGATACAAATACCCTAAATATTCATAAGCTGCCGCGGTCCAATATCTTGCATCGAAAGACTCGGCTCCTGAAATAGTTTTCAAACCAAGACTTATATATTTAGCCGAATTATCGAAATCCTTAGCTTCACGATATGTATTACCTAACTTTATATAGCGAATAGCTGTATTAATATCCGGATTTTTTGCTTCTGAATATGCAAAAAGTACTATCAACAATAAGAATATGATTTTTTTCATCTTGTACAAATCCATGAGTTTTTAATTAAAACGGTGTACGCCAAATATGATAACGAAGTCCGAGATTTACTGACAAGTGAGTTCTGCCTAAGTCATTTACTTCATATCCTCCAACGGCTGTATGAAAAATCAAACTACGTGAGAAAGAGTTATAGACACTCAAACCGGCAAATAATTCGAGCGGCATTCTGCAACTTGGGGCTGCTATGAAATAATCAACAGAAAACAATGCTCCGTCCCAATTCATACGACTATCAGAGCGGTTATAGATTTTTCCGTCAGCCCAGAAGTATCCTAAGTAAAATTCAAAGCCGTGGACAATATTATCGTTCTTTCCAATATCAACCTTGCCTCCGGCACTTAAGGAATTCACGTTTGTATTCCATTGTTCACGGGGAATTATTCCCATATCGGATAAAGACTTATATTCAGTAAAGAATCTCGGTGCCAAATATTCATATCTGACTTGAAATGCTTTGCTGAATCCTACAATATCTCCAATATTCAGATTAATCGCCGCACCAAGTCCCGGGTCATTAGTAAGGACATCATTACCGTTGAAAAAGAATAACTTACTTATACCTGCTACAGATAACCAAGAATTATAGTCACGACAATTCAAATAATTTTGTTGTATAACCAAATCAATATTATCTTTGTTGGTTTCTTCAATTTCCTGCAATCTGCTCAACATCAAGTCAAGCATTTCATTTCGCAGTTTACCGGCTTCTATAGTGTAAACAGCGACAGTATCACGAAGTCTGCTTTCGAGTTCATTGATATTTTCTAACAAAATTTGTCTTTCTGAATCAGGCAATCCCTGAACTTGTGACTCTAAGCTTTGTGCAGTCTTATGAAATTTTTTAATTGTTTTGACTTCCATGTCTTCAAGCTCCTCGAAAGTGGGAGCTTCAACATTCAATACAGGTTCGGCGCCCGATAATTTTATTTGAGTTTCGAGGACGACAGCAGATTTATAAAACTCCAATACTTTCAAAGTAAACAGTCCTTCACTGTCTTCATAGAGTTCAAGCTCTGAATTTGAAGGCAGATTCGGAACTTTGACTAATGGTTCAGCAGCAAGTAACGACAGCGGACTGAAAGCCATCACAAAGAGCAATACACGTATGAGCATCTGTAAACCTTTCATTTATATACAATTAGTACTTATATAGCAAATATTGTGCCGTAATTTAGTGATACTTACTTGTCCAATAGACATATTCAATTATCTTATATAATAATTTCATAGATACTGCTTGGAGTTTTATAATTCTTGAAATGAAGAATCAACTTAAGCCCGTATTAGAATTATATGTAAATTTTTACTATCTTATTTTTAAGTACTTCAATCAATATTACATAAAACTAACGTCTATTTATTCGATTATTTATTTTAAATATACTTCCGGATAAGGCATATTGACATGGACAGAAGAGATTTTCTGACACGCAATTTTGTTACGAGACAAAGTTCGTTGAAACCGCAACCAATCGAACTAAGTGCCGATTTAAGTACTTATGAACAGGTTTTGGACAAATCCAAGGCGGCTCATCTGTTACGCAGGATTAGTCTCGGACCGACAATGGAACTGATAAATCTATTGGAAGGCAAAAATGCGGAAGAAGCTGTTGATTTAATTTTAGGTACTGAAAATGATCCGCTGAACAGCGGTGAGGACAAATTAAATTGGCTACAAGTACAGGAAGAAGATCCACTCGATGGTTTACCTCTCGATATTAGATTTGAAATTGAAGGTCGTATGACTTCACAATACAGGCAATTTGTAAATTGGTGGCTTGATACTATGAGAGCCGAAAATAATCATCATCAGGAGAAGTTGACGCTTTTTCTATCCGCAATTTGGTGTATTGAATTCGAATACGATACTTTGTCACTCATACCCCCTCCCCTGCTTTATAAAAACAATATGACACTACGTAAATACAGACTCGGTAATTACAAGGAGCTTGCATTTGAAATGACACTCGACGGTGCAATGCTTATGTATCAGAGTTTAAATTATAGCACGGCAAAAGCTCCAAACGAGAACTTTATGCGTGAATTGCTCGAATTGTTTACCATGGGAATAGGAAATTATTCGGAAGGTGATATACGTGAAGGAGCAAGAACTCTCACCGGTTGGAGAGTTGCCTCATATAAATACAAGCCTGCACCCAACGGTATTTTCAATACTTATTTCTCCCCGGCAGACCATGACACTCAGTCCAAACAAATCATGGGTAATACAATTTCCGCAAGAAGCGAATTTGACAACAGTGAATATCAAGTAAAGGAACAAGAAGTAAGGAAATTAATTGATATTATATTTTCGGAAAGAGCTAATCAAATTGCAAGATTTGTATGTGAAAAAATTTATAAATATTTTGTTTACAGCTCTCCTTCGGATGTTCCCGAAGTGATAATAAGTGAATTGTCTGAGGTTTTTATTTCAAACAATTTTAATCTGCGTCCAGTATATAAGAAATTATTTACAAGTAAGCATTTTTTTTCGGATGAAATTATCGGTGCTCAAATTAAAACACCTCCTGAGCTGGTAATAGGACTTCAAAGAGCGTTAAATACAATCTATAAGCAAGGAAATACACTTTTGTCTGCAGAAGCATGCAGTCGTCTTGAAATGGAGCTTTATAATCCGCCTAACGTAGGCTCATGGACAGGATACAGAACCTGGATAAGTACAACAACGTACCCATTAAGGGTTTTATATTCAAATGAAATACTTGATTCGAAGGATGACGCAGATTTGATTAAGCTGATTAGAACATTTCCTGAATTTACTTCACTCGATAATATTATTAATTTACTCTTGCTTCTATTAGTGCCGGTACAAGTTGACGAAGAACGTTTAGAATTTCACAGGTCAGTAGTTATACAGTCTCTTGATGGCAGTAATTGGGCATCAGAAATCGAATCAGGTTCAAAAAAGTCTGCTGATGCAATTCGCGAATTAATTAAGTCAATGATTCTGATACCTGATTTTTATTTATGTTGATATTTTTGAGAAGGATGTAGAATGAAACGCAGACAATTTATAAAAAATACGGCAGCAGGATTGACAGGTTTGGCAATTGCCCCGTCTCTTCTCAAAAGCAGTCCGAAATATAAAAGCATGGATAACTTTGTACTCTTAGGGAATTCGGATGACAGCATAATGATAATAATCGAACTTTTCGGAGGGAATGACGGCTTAAATACGATTATACCTTATGAACAGGAAGACGAGTACAGAAGACTTCGAACCAATCTTTACATTCCCAAAGAATATTCTACACGGTACGGAACATCCGATTTATACTTAAATTCAGCTCTCTCAGAGAATATTTACAATGATGGATTTCTGCGTCTGTTAGATGACGGAAGACTTGCTATTATTCAAGGAGTAGGCTATGATTCACCTAATCAGTCGCATTTTCGTTCAAGAGATATTTGGCATAGCGGTATCAACAGTTCCAATCCAAACGAAAAATTGCTCGAAGGCTGGCTCGGCAGATACATTGCATCAAAGCTCACTGATTACCCTGACGGCATTCCGGAACATCCTCTTGCTGTTGCTATCGGCTCTTCAATTCCGCTAATGTTCAAATCAAAAGTCGGTCACATGGGAATAGCACTGAATTCTCCTGAACAATTTGCTGAAACAGGGAAGAATTTAACTCCTGTCATAAACAGATTTGCAACTCCTGAGAACAACTACTACGAAAAGGAGTTTAATTTTATTCATGTGATTGCCGAGCAAAGTGAAAAATATTCTAAAGCTGTCCATGAAGCCTATCAAGCGGGCAAAAATAAAATAAAAGTGAATTATTCAACAGGATTTTCCCAGAGCTTCAAACTTATTTCATCCTTGATAGCAGGTGGCTTGAAGACACAAATCTACTATTTGAATCTGAGTAATTTCGATTCACATGCACAACAGATGCAGGCAGACTATCGCGGTGCTCATGCTACTCTTTTGTCGCGACTCTCAACTGCCGTTTCAGAATTTCTCGATGATGCCGTCAAGCAAGGTTTTCATAAAAGAGTAGCCGGAATGACTATTTCCGAATTCGGACGAAGAGCCTATGATAACGGAAGTCGTGGCACTGACCACGGAGCTGCTTCCATGATGTTCGTTTTTGGTGGTTCTGATGAAAATATTGAAGGTGGATATTACAGAGTCGAGGGTAAACCGGATTTATACGACCTTGACCAATACGGAAATATTCGTCATGATTATGATTTTAGAAGAATTTATGCCGACTTCCTTGAAACTTGGCTGGGAGCTGATAAAGAGGACACTTTAAACGTTTTCGGCGAGCAATTCTTGCCACTTGGAATTCTTAAATCACGGAGTACAAGTGTTGGCAAAATTGATAATCTGATTAGCAATGCGGAAGTATTTCCCAATCCTTCACAAGGACAATCTACCTTTAAGCTTGTTGTTAACAAATCCGATTTTTTCAATATTGAGGTGTACAGTTTGGAAGGTAGGAAACTGTCCGTTCTGTATAATGGATTTTTAGAGAGAGGATTTCATGAGTTTAATATTCTTATTGACAACACAGGCACATATATAATTTCGGTGAACTCTCGAGATTTCTCAAAAATTATCCCCATGACTGTGATAAAACATTAAAAATCTACTTCAAGATTTTCGCCGAATAATTTGAATGTTATCGTTTCAATTATGAAAAATATCTTGATTTAGAATATTCTCAGCCTGCGTACATATTGTTTCATAGTCATCAATTCTTCAAAATCGAAGAAGTTGGAAACCTTTAAATACAATAAGAAGATAATTATGCCTATAAATTTAATGATTGCCATCATTACCATATCTTCAATCAGATTCGAAATATAGAATACAAATGCATAAATTATCGCTACAGGAATTATAAGCTTAATCAATCTTATCCATTCGTAATCAACTCTAAAATAATTTTTACCGTAAAAGTAGATGACTAAAACCGCAGTTAAGTATGTAAGAACAAGTGCATAAGCTGAACCCATGTATGAATATTCCGGAACAAGAATAAAATTCATCGCAACATTAACTATAAGGGCAGACATCAAAGCAATAGCCGTTGCTATAGTCTTCTTTCCAACTATAACAGATACTGAGAAATTAATGTAAAATCCATATAATAAATATGCTACTGTAACAATCGGCAAAACCTTTAGCCCTTCATAATAAATCGGGTTAATCAATTTCCCGCCAAAAAATGGAAGCCTGATTACATACTCTGTAAAAAATACTATAATTAAAAAAATCAACAGCGACAATAATACAAAATATGTTAATACTTTTCCTAATAGTTGCGGTGAGTTTTTATCACTGTAATTTTTCAAGTAGAATGGTTGCCATGCAAAATCAAATACCGAAACAAACAACAAAACAGGAATTGCAAGCCGATAATTTACCTGATATGCCGTAATAGCAAATTCCGAGCCGGTAATAATTTTAAGTAAGGGTTTATCAATTGTCTGGATTAGTATTGAAGATAAGCCTGCCGGTATTACCGGAGCAGCAAATCTTATCATGTTTATCCATAATTCTTTATTCATTCCGATTCTAAAATTTTTAATAATTATCGGAATGAGCAAAACAAAGGATAGTGAATTTGCACAAACCTGTGCCCAGAATGCCCCTTCAGCCTGCCAACCGTTAAGCACTATGAAATATACATGTAATCCCAGAGTTGTTAATATCACTAACAGTTTGATGATTGACAATTTAATCGCCCCGCCGGACATACGAAGATAATTAATTGGAATATTGGATAAGGAGTCAATTAAGGGTATAAATGAGGCAATGATTATGAGGTTTTGTGCATTTTCAATATGTGTGTAATAACTTAAACTTACTATAAGTTCAGAATTTATTGCAATCAGAACTGTAGATACCACCGAAATTATATTTATGACACAATAAGCAAAAGTAAATGCTTTTTTTGAGTTTTCTTTATGTTCAGATTTGAAAAATCGAATGTATGCAGATTCTAATCCAACAGTGTAGAAAATTGATAAGCTTGTAGTGAAAGCAAGAACAAAAATCAAAAAATCAAATTGCGAAGTACTTAAATAATTTGAATAAAGTGGTGTTAACAGAAAACTAAGAAATCTGATAAGTATGGTGGATAATCCATAGATTAAAGCATCAGACGCAAGTTCTTTAAGCTTACCGAGCATTTTATACATACCTCAAATTTCTTGTCCTGAATTGTATGATACTTTTACACACTTGAAGTTGTTACCATGAAAATGTAAAGTTTAATTATCTAATAAGCACTTAAATAAAATCGGCGAGAATCCATTTTCTGTATGAAGCACTGCAAATGAAGACTTCCCGCCTTCTAAGTTCAAATTACTAACAATCGAATTATGTAGCATAAAAATGCTCAAGAGTATAGAAGATTAATTGAATTTATCTTCAATTGTCTGCTTGACTTTTTCCATATACCATTGTGGAGTACTTGTTGCACCGGAAATTCCGACCGTATCAGCATTATCAAACCAACTCCAATCAATCTCCCCTATATCCTCAATAAAATACGAATTAGGATTAACTTTCAAGCACGAGTTATAAAGACTTTTACCGTTAGAAGAATTTTTGCCTGAAACAAATATCATAACATCATTCGAATCTGCAAACTTCATCAAAGGTTCTTCTCTGCTTGTAACAGCTCGACAAGTAGTATCTCTTCCAATCAATTTATTTTCAATCTCACCAAGGTCAATTAAATCATTGATTTTGCTGTCAAGATAGCTTTTGACTTGCCTGAAAACATGCTTATCCATGGTAGTTTGTGACATAAATACTGTCTGGCGATTAAAGTCGGTAATCTGTTCAGCTTCTGAGAGCGTCTTTATGACAATACATTCGTCGTTACACACACCTCTTAATCCAATAACCTCGGCGTGTTCTTTCTTTCCGAAAATTATAATCTGATATCCAAGTTGATGATATTTTTTAACTCTGTTTTGAAGATTCGTAACCAGTGGACAAGTAGCATCAATTACATTCAGACCAAGCTCTTCGGTTCTCTTGTAAGTAGCCGGAGGTTCACCATGAGCACGAATAATGACCTTTGCATTTTTATCATTTTTGGCAATATCATCGAGCTGCTCATGCGTTATAGTTTGTAATCCTTTGTTTTCCAGTCTTTTAATCTCTTTCGGGTTATGTATAATATGACCTAAAATATATGTATTTGACCTGTTATCATCAGCTTGGTTAAGTGTTTCTTCAGCGATATCAACTGTTCTGACGACACCCCAGCAGAATCCTGCTCTGTCATCAATTGTTACTTTCATATCTTACTCCTTAATCTTGATATTTGCTAAATTGATAATCATAGACGTTTGTTCCGAAATACTGATATTGGTTGTATCAATTTCAATAGCATCATCGGCTTTTCTCAATGGACTAATCTCACGAGAACTGTCGTATTTATCTCTTTCTTCAATTTGTTGCATGATTTCTTCGACAGTACTGTCGAAACCTTTTTCTTGGAGTTCTTTAAGGCGACGTTCAGCTCTCGCTCTTATGGAAGCAACCAGAAATATTTTCAAATCAGCATCAGGGAAAACCACCGTACCAATATCTCTTCCATCCATGACAACAGCTCCATTGGCACCCATTTCTCTCTGTTGTTCGACCATTTTCTCGCGAACAAAGGACATTGCACTAATCGGGCTTACCAGCTTGGTGACGTCAGGCCTTCTGATTTCTGAGCTTACATCCCTGCCGTTCAGAAGTGTTAGTTGACCTCTCTCACTCTGTTTTAGTTCAATTTTTATTTCATTTGTAAGTTTAGCCACTTCTTCATCGTTAACATTTACTCCGGACTCGATACATGCAAGAGTTACAGCACGGTACATGGCTCCAGTATCAATATAAATATATCCGAGAGTTTCTGCAACGATTTTTGCACTTGTAGATTTGCCTGAACCGGCAGGTCCATCTATTGCAATAATAATATTTTTCATTAGTTTACATTTATTAAAGAATAAATAATGTCAATTGTATTTTGTGTGTCTTCCAAGGATTTAAGTACTCTGTCAGGATTATGACTCATCAATTCATTCTCAGTACATCCACCGGTAGCCACTGCCAATACCTTAATATTGTTCTTCTTAGCACATTCAATGTCCCTGAGAGTATCTCCGATAATCACGGTGTTAGCTGAATCGAATGAATCGGACTCATAATACTTGTTAATTCTTGCGATTGCGATTGGGGGAAGTAGGTTCCGGTCTTCAGAATCACTACCGAATGCACCTGTTGGGAAATACTTGTCGAGACCGGCTACACTAAGTTTAAGATAAGCATTATCCTCAAAATTTCCTGTAATCAAGCCAAGACATGTATCACTGCGTTTATGCAATTCCTCAAGGAGTTCGTAAACTCCGGGGAGTACTGTAATATTCTCCGGTACTGAATGTGCTTCAAACATAACAAACATTTTTCTCCATATCTCCGGAAGCATATCAAGAGCTTCATTATAAGACATACCGATATTTTCGGTTATTGATTTGATGATTTGCAAATCGGTCATACCATGAAAATTTGGTATAGCCGAGTCGGGTATTTCTCTTCCAAAGAGTTCTTTTAGCATTTCTGCAAAAAGTTCTTTTGCAATACCGTGTCGAAAATTTAAGATAGTTCCATCAATATCAAACAAAATAAGAGATTTCATTATGTTTTATTACATTTATAAAAAGTATATGACGTATTTTTCAATACAAGTATTTTCATTTTCAAAATTCAGATTGTTTTTAATTTATTTTTTACGATATTTGAATATATTAATTATTCAATTTTCTATTAAAATTTTTGAAATTGACCAATATACTTAGAAGAATATTCATTATTGCTTTTTTAGCATCATTAGCCTCGGTGAATTTGGAAGGTAATGAAATTTTCGATGATATTTTTTCACAGAGATGGAGATGGATTAAATATAACCGTAGTTATGGACTTCCGTCGAACAAAATAAACGCAATAATAGAGACTCCCGGAGAAGTCATTTGGGCTTTGTCATCCTCCGGGATTGCTTATTTTGACGGTTACAGTTGGAGTGAGAATAAAAGTTACGGCATAGATTTCAATAAGGTCAACTTTTACCATCCCAGCTACAATACCGGTGTCATTCTCGTTACTAGCGACAATGAGATGTTTACAGTCAAGAACGATACGATTATCAAGAAAGAATTATATTTTAAAAATGAAAAAGTAAAAATTCACGATGCAGTTGAAACAGGAAAAAACCGCTATATTGTAACAGGAATTTCAAAAGACGGCAAAAATGCAGATTTATACTTGGTGAAAGGTAATTTCGTTGAGAAATTTATGATTGATTTCAGTATTGACTTTTCTAAATCAACCAAGTTTATCACTGACAGCAAACGCAATGTTCTTTTGCAAGCAAACAATAAACTTTATTTATTCAAGAACGATGGATTTGAGAAATTCTATGATGGAGGAGCGGATTACAGTACGACTTCATTTATGGTCATGGTTGATGAGAATACTATACTCTTCGATGTTATGAGCAAGATTTATACATCAGAGCTCAAAGCATATAATTTTACCGAAGGAACCATCATAAATCATACTTACCTTCCATTTATCAAAATTCTAAGCCTATATGTCACAGAAGACAAAAAGGCAATCGCTATGTACTCCGATAACAAATTGAGACAGATGGATTTATTGAATGGAGGTATCAAGGAAATTGACATTCCACCATTTATTGATGTACTTTACTATGTTGTTAAAACAAGTAATAATGATATCTGGCTCGGTACCAATGATGGTTTATATGTGTTCAATACTGACTCTGAGCTTTGGAATTACCTTATTGACGAAGAAACAGATTACAATTCAATCAATGCAATAATCAGAAGAGCCGATTCAAGTATTGCTGTAGGATCAACCGGTGGATTGACAATTTACGGAAAAGACGGAAGAAAACAAAAATTCGCAAGTCTTGAAGGTACCACGATAAGCTCAATAACAGGATTGGTTGCCGATGATGATGATGATATCTGGATTAGCAGCGGTTCGGGATTTACCGGTGCATTCAAGTTCAAAGATAATAAATGGCAGAAATTCGGCATAGAGCAAGGTCTGCCTGAGAATCACTTCCATAAATTGGTAAAGAATCACAAAGGTGAAATATGGTTCCTTCCCATAAGTATTAATCCTAATGATACAAGTAACCAGATTGTGTATCTGAAAAACAATGAGTTCAAAAAATATAAAAACCCTCTATTACATAAAAGAAGAATATATGACTTCGCCGAGAGACGGGACGGAAGAAAATACTTCGCAACTGATAACGGACTTATCAAAATAGGCAACAATGATACAGTTTTGTATGACAGACTCGATAACCTTTATAACAATAAAGAAGTATTCACTCTTTCACTCGACAGCAATGATAATGTTTGGTTTGGAGGAAGACACAAATTATGTGGAATGATTGACAGCAAGGATTCCGTTATTATACCCATAGCAGTTAAGGAGTATAACATTGAAAATGTCTGGAATATCCAAATTGACAACCAAAATCGTGTCTGGATTGCTACACAGTTCGGCCTGTATTGTATCATTGATGATGTTGCTGTACATTTCAACAAAGTCAATGGTCTAAACTTCAATAAGCTCTGGCCCCTGATGTTTAAAGACAATAAGTTATATGCCGGCTCACTTGGTAACGGAATAAACATCTTGGATTTGTCCGGCAGATTGCACAGTAAACTTAAAATGGTGAATGAAAGCTTACTCACTGCGCATGACGAGATGATAGTCAAATGGAACATATTTGGTTTAATGAGTCCTACTACACCTTCTGAGTTTTTTATTCGACACAAAATTAACGGCGAGGACTGGAGTAGCTGGATGAAGAACGGAACAATTACTCTTTCCGGACTCAGTGAAGGTCATCATAAATTTTTTATCCAAGCAATGGATAATTTTGGTAATTATAAGTCAAATATTGATTCACTCGAATTTACTGTAACTCTGCCGTTTGTCAAGACAAAGTTTTTTTACGCTCTGCTAGCACTGTTGATTGTCATGACATTATTGGGTATTTATTATTTTACCATGTACCGGTTAAAACTCAAAGCCAATAGAATTATCGAAAATAAAAACAAGCAAATCATCAAGATAAATCAAATTCTTGAACAAAAAAACAATGAGATTACAAACATGAATAAGGATTTAATCGAATTAAATTCATTGAAAAGCAGAGTTTATTCGGTTGTTGCACATGACATGAAAAACCCGTTAACATCTCTCATGCTAAACCTTGATTTTCTCAAAAGAAACGCTGATAATTTAAGATCTGATGTTGCAAACGACAAAATTACACGTTCCCTTGATACTCTAAGATTATTAAATCATCTTTCAGACAATGTACTCAAATGGTCATCATCACACGATAAGGAGTCTTTTTTCAATCCCATAATGTTGGAAGTCTCATCGCTTGTTGAAGAAGTTATTGAGCTCTACAAAAATGAATCCGAAAATAAGAGGATTTCTTTTGTTAATGAATTTAATCGAGGAATATATATACAAGCTGACAAGAATATGCTTGAATCAATCATAAGAAACATACTGTCCAACGCTATAAAATATTCATACCCGGACTCTGAAATTATAATCAATATAAAACAAGAAATGGGTTTAACAGTTATAAATATAAGTGATTCAGGAATCGGTATGAGAAGCGAGGAAATTCATAACATTCTCTCAATGAATCTGCCCAAATCCAAGCTCGGCACCAGTAAGGAACAAGGCTCCGGATTCGGATTGATGATAACTTTGGATTTCATTAAGAAACATAGAGGTAACCTGAATATTCATAGTGAAATCGGCAAAGGCTCTACGTTTGAGATTTCACTCCCAGTCTTACAACCGGAATCAACGTTTAGCCGCTCTTAAAGCATTAGAATTTACAGTAAATTTCAAATCTTGATATGCATCCGGCTGTGCATTAAATTTCAATTCACCGATAAATCCTATCATTGCTGCATTGTCAACACAATACATCATATCAGGTGCAACCATTTTAATACCGGCTTGATTGCATTTCACATTCATCATGTGCCGAAGCCCACTATTAGCCGATACGCCACCGGCAATGATAATTGACTTGACTGAGTATTTTTTTGCAGCTCTTATGGTTTTGACTGTCAAAACTTCAACAATTGCCTGCTGAACGGAAGCTGCTAAGTCCGGCATAACATCTTCCGGAATACCTGAATGGAAATTTTTATGAATAAAATATCTAACAGAAGTCTTCAAGCCGGAGAAGCTGAAATCATAATTATCATCATGCAGCATCGGCTTAGGGAATTCGTACTTATGAGCATTTCCCAATTTCGCGAGTTTGTCTATATGAGGTCCTCCCGGATAAGGCAGTCCCATCAATTTAGCAATTTTATCAAATGCTTCACCTGCTGCATCATCTCTTGTCATACCGACAATTTCATAATCATCGTAAGACCTTACAAGGAAAATTACCGTATGACCTCCGCTGACAACAAGGGCTGTAAAAGGAAATTCAAGATTGTTGTCCTGAATAAAGCCGGAGAATAAATGTCCTTCGATATGATTTACCGGTACTATTGGTAATTTGTATTTTAAAGCCAATCCTTTTGCGAAATTTGTGCCAACAATTAAACTGCCGGCAAGTCCGGGACGATTAGTCACAGCCAATGCATTTATACTGCCAATATCAATCCCTGATTTGTCTAAAGCCTCATGAGTAATATCAGAAACCGACACTAAATGTGCTCGAGACGCTAATTCCGGTACAACACCCCCGAATTTGGAATGGAAATATTGAGACGATATGATATTACTCAATACTACTGAATTATCAACTACTGCAGCCGATGTTTCATCACATGATGATTCTATTGCCAAAATCATGTCAGCTTAACTCCTTTCTCAAAATTTCAAGTGCTTTCACGGCAGCTCTTTCGCGATTCATGTTTCTATCTTTGCCAAAATGGCACTTAACAGCATAAGTTTTTTCTTCATCCGAATAGGCAATAAATACTGTACCAACCGGTTTATTTTCAGTCCCACCATCGGGTCCGGCAACTCCGGTAATTGAAATACCAATATCCGTATTACATTTCATTCTAACACCAAGTGCCATTTCACAAGCTGTTTGTTCCGAAACAGCTCCGAAAGTCTCTAATGTGGATTTATCCACATTCAGTAACTTCATCTTCATTTCGTTTGAGTAAGATATCACTCCTCCCGTGAAATATTCGGATGAGCCCGGTACTTCAGTAATCAAAGCTCCAAGTAATCCGCCAGTGCAAGACTCTGCGACTGCAAGTGATTTAGATTTTGTCCGCAGGATATGTCCAACAAACTGCTGAAGACTGTCATTATCATAGCCGAATATATATTGACCGGCTTTATCAATAATTAATTGGTTCATTTCATCAATCAATTTTTCTGCTTCAGACTTTGAACCGGCGTTAGCACCTATACGAAGACGGACGGTACCGGCGGAGGGCAGAAATGCGAGCTTGACACCATCCGGGAAGCTATCGGGACTGCCGATAAGTTCTGCGAGGTCAGACTCGAAGATACCACTGGTTTTAATAGTCCTGTAAATTTGCACATTGCCTGAATTTTCATTAAAAAACTTAATGGCTAAGGGTACAAATTCATTTACAAGTATATCTTTCATCTCCGCAGGAACTCCCGGCATAGCCAGTATATATTTCCCATCATGACTGAATAGAATTCCGGGTGCAGTGCCGACTCTGTTTCTTAGAGCAGTGGACTTAGACGGAATAAGAGCTTGGGCTTTATTCATCTCGGACATATTCCTGTTTCGAGATTTGAACCATTTTTGAAGATGTTGCAATGTATCCTGATGAAGCACCAAATCATCCTCGAAGAAGTCACATAGGACAGATTTAGTAATATCATCATGAGTAGGTCCGAGTCCTCCCGTCATAATAAGGACTTCTGACTTTAACAATAAACGTTTAATTTCATCAGTTATAAGTTCTCTGTCATCAGGTACAATTGAATGCATGTATGACGAGTAACCGATTGAAGTCATTACAGATGCAATTTCGGCGGCATTACCGTTAATAATCTGCCCAATACAAATTTCATCACCGATAGTTAGAATTGAGTATTTCATAATTATTTTAAATAAAGAGGGATTGCCCAAAATTGAACAATCCCTGAATAACTTAAATCAAAAATTAAGTTTATTGATCTTTGTTGTTTTCATCACTTTTATTTTCATCAGAGTCAGAAAATTCAATATTTTTGAAATCTTCCTTTGTCATTTTCTTATAGTCAAGATTGTATTCTTCACTGAAAAAGTTTGCTTCAGAGCTGTCGTAAGTGACATCAACAGGTGGATTATCAGCATTCGGTACCGGATGGGCTTTATTGTATGTATCAATAACAGCCTGATCTTTTCCGCGTAGTGCTTCGACAACCGAAAGTACTATTTTCTTTGCTTCTTTATCAAATTCAACGACTTTCAATGGCAGTACTTCGCTGATTTTGAAGTACTCGCTGATATTTTTTACAGGAGCAAACGAGAGCTGAGAAACCGGAACAAAACCATCAACTCCGTCAGGTAATTCGACAATAACACCTTTTTCGATAATACGTTCAATTCTTGCTTCAGCTTCGGAACCGATTTGGTATTTTGTTTCGAACTCATCCCAAGGGTTATCATTGATTTGTTTATGACCAAGAGCTATTCTTCTTTGCTCCGGATCAATGCTGAGTACGCTGACTTCAAGTCTGTCACCCTTTTTGACAAATTCGCCGGGGTGTCTGATTTTCTTG
>Ga0265293_10007796_pt1 | contig 16275 bp, 16 predicted proteins | sample Munlanlewell138R_FD_192505 | JGI IMG/M metagenome (GOLD analysis project Ga0265293, IMG submission 192505) | Leachate microbial communities from a municipal landfill in Southern Ontario, Canada - Leachate well 138R | ecosystem: Engineered > Solid waste > Landfill > Unclassified | place: Canada...
GTGCGGTTTCCGGTGCCGGTGCCTGGGGAGTGGTGGCCGGTGCCGGTGGCTGGGGTGCGGTCGCCTGCGCGTCCGTCGATACGATCTGAGCGGCGGTTGGCTGATCGACAACGGCCAGGACGGCTACAGCCTGGGCTATCGACAGATCGGACAGTGTTAGGGTGATTCCCATGGTGAGACAAGCTCCTGTAAATGTAAACACGGTTGACGCAAGGCAGGATGCTATGCGTTAATATACGCAGTGTCAATAACTTATTTTGCAACGGTTACATACATGCGGTTGCGCGGATACCAACAAAAAGCGGTGGGAGAAATTGACGACGCATGGTGCGATGGCGCGCGCGTCGTGGGTTTGCGTATGCCCACGGGATCGGGCAAAACACCTACGCTGTCGGCCATCGTGCGCGATGAGTCGGGGCCGTGCGTCGTGTCGGCACACCGGTCGGAACTGGTCGGCCAACTATCAATGGCGATGGCGGCAAACGAGGTGCGACACCGCATAATCTCGAAGAATCAACCGCTGATAAACGGCATTATTCGCGAGCAAATAAAACGCTTTGGCCGGCACTATTACGACCACAACGCCCGGTGCAGCGTCGCGAGCACGCAAACCCTAATACGCGTCAATGATCCGTCCTGGTATGACGCGCAGAAATTATGGGTGAACGATGAGGGGCACCACACGCTAGCCGATAATATTTGGGGGCGTAGCGTGCGGCCAATGCGCAACGCGCGTGGCCTACTGGTGACAGCAACGCCCATACGGCCAGACGGCAAGGGTATCGGCAGTATGTCGGCAGGGCTGGCCGATGTGCTGATCCTGGGGCCGTCGGAGCGCGAGCTATTCGATATGGGGTATCTATGCCCATATCGCGTATTCGTGGCCGAGTCGCATATCAACGTGGCAAATGTACCAACATCTGCGAGCGGCGACTATTCACCGGACCCACTACGCAAGGCTGTACACGCGGATAAACAGCTAGTCGGCAATATCGTTAAAGAGTACCTGCGGCGGGCACCGGGTAAATTGGGCCTGACGTTTTGCGTAGACGTCGAGGCAGCCGAGGAAACCGCACGCGAATACAACGCAGCGGGTATTCCGGCTGCAGTGATTACGGGCGACACCGATACGTTGGTGCGTGTTCGCACGATGGCCGATTTTCGCGCACGCCGCCTACTGCAGATCGTATCGGTAGACATCCTGGGCGAGGGCGTCGATATACCGGGCGTCGAGGTCGTTTCGATGGCGCGCCCGACGAAATCATACGTGGTGTACAGCCAGCAACTAGGCCGACTGCTGCGCCTGCTGCTGCCGGATCATCTGCAGGCGGTATGGGAAGATTTGACGCCGGAGCAACGCCGGTACGAGATTGCGCGCAGTGATAAGCCGGTGGGTATCCTGATCGATCACGCGGGTAATTTCCTGCAACCTGGTTTCGGCCACGTGTGGACTGAGCGCGACTGGATGGCGGGCCTGATGGGCCGCAAGCGTACGTCATACGATACGGCGATACCGGCTGACGAGGCGTTGCGGCTGTGCCTCAATCCGTGCGACCCGAAAACCGGCTTGCCGTGTGGGCAGCCGTATTTGCGCATCCTGCCAGCGTGTCCATTTTGCGGACATGAGCCGGTGCCAGTCGAGCGCGGCGGGCCGGAGCATGTGGACGGCGATATGACGGAAATTTCCGGTGAGTGGATACAGGACCGGCTGCGAGAAATCGCGCAGATCGATGGGCACAACGTGCTGTATCCGCGTGGCGCACCGCCTGCCGTGATACGCCAACAGCATATAGACCGTCAACGCCAACAAGATGCGTTGCGCGGTGCGATGCAATGGTGGGGCGCATATTACAAACAGATCGGCGACACCGACCGCATGATGCAACGGCGGTTTTATCTTAAATTTGGCGTAGACGTAATGTCTGCACAAACCCTGGGCCGCAAGGATGCGGCCGATTTATACGCGGCCGTTGTGGCCGATCAACCATGGATAGAGGCTAAACTTTATGGCAATACCTAAAAAACTTGCGACAGCGCTAGGCAAGGATATCAAGCGCGCAGATGCAATGCTCGTTACGTACGAGTCCCTGCACGTCGAGCCGGATTTTAATATCCGCGAACGGGATGCAGAGTACCACGACGAGCTGACGCGGTTGGCGCAATTTATCTGCGACGGTGGGTTTACGTCATTGCCGCCGCTGGAAATACGCCCCCGCGATGATGGCGGCGCGTGGATCGTAGACGGCCACCGCAGGCATACGGCAATTGCCATGGCCGAAGCGCAAGGTGCGGTGCTGCGAGACACCAGGGGGCAATTGTGGGTGCCGGTGCGGATGTTTGAGGGTAACGACCTGGACCGCACATTACGCCTGATGACTAGCAACGAGGGGGCCAAACTGCGCCCCGTCGAGGTGGCGGTTGGGTATAAACGCCTGCTGGGATTCGGCCTGTCGCAAGCCGAAATCGGTAGGCGGCTGGGTGTCTCGCCAACGCATGTTGCCAACATTTTAACGCTCGCCAACGCACCGGAGTCTGTCCAAACCCTGGTACGCGACGGCAAGGTATCGACGCGCGCCGCCGTGCAGGCCGTACGTGAGCAGGGCGATGGTGCGGCGGATGTGCTGGGCAAGGCTGTGGCCGGTGCCGGTGGCAAGCAGGTTAAATCGCGGCCTGCTGCTGGTGTGTGGCGGCGCACGGGTGACGGTGGCTGGCCTGACCCACATACACGCGTGCTGGTCGCCAAGCAAAACGAGTGCGAGCCGTTTATCGCCAAGTATTCCGCTGACGAGGGCTGGGTTGACGATTGCGGCGACGTGGCCGACCTGGATAATACCGATCACTGGATGGACTTACCGGGGCTGCCAACATGGGCGAGCAACTAATCGCGCGGCTGCTGGCCGGGCTATGGGATCACGAGGTTAGTATTGATGATGTGCTGGCCGAATTGTTGGAACAATATGCTGTGGCCGTAGTGTATGAGAACGACGGCGGCGCGCATATGGCGGTGGCCGTGGCGCGTGCAAAGAGTCGCGAGGATGCAATCGAAATGGCAAAGGCGCACTATGGGGATGGTATCCGCAAAGTTATCGTTACGAGGGTAATTCCGGAATGAACAGACGATTGGGTATGGGGACATATCGAACAACCTACACATCGGGCATATCAATAATATGATGGGGCATATCGAATTCGGCGACAATCGCGAGATACTGCGTACGTGGGCGGCTGCAGGTGTCAAGGTACAAACGTGCGTGACGTCGCCGCCGTATTACGGGTTGCGGGATTATGGGCACGATGGGCAGATTGGCCTAGAGCAGACGCCTGATGAGTACATCGCAAATATGGTTGACGTGTTCCGTGGTGTGCGCGACGTGCTGGCCGACGATGGGACGTTGTGGCTTAACCTGGGCGATAGTTACGCAAGTTCAACGAAGGGCAGCGGCGGCGGCTGGGCTGCCGATCCGAACAACTACGCACACAAGGCACAGGCATTTGGCGCGCGGAAGTTTTCAATGGGGGATACCAAGCCGAAAGACTTAATGGGCATCCCGTGGCGCGTCGCCTTCGCGTTGCAGGCCGATGGCTGGTATCTCCGACAGGACATTATCTGGCACAAGCCGAACCCTATGCCGGAATCAGTGCGCGACCGCTGCACAAAGGCGCATGAGTACGTGTTCCTGATGAGCAAGGGGCCGCGCTATTATTTTGACGCGGAAGCTATAAAGGAGCCTGCTGTAACTAGCGGACCGCGTGGTGGTTCGATCTACGGTACTACCAATCGCGAACAATCAATAGATGGTCGAGCGGATCGCAACAACGGGCCGCGTGGTGGCGCACCGGATACATGGAAAACCCGCAACCGACGCAGCGTATGGACCGTTGCAACGCGCCCGTACAGCGGCGCACACTTCGCCGTGTTCCCGCCGCAACTGATCGAACCGGCAGTGCTGGCAGGTAGTCGCGTGGGCGATGTGGTGCTAGACCCGTTTATGGGCAGCGGTACTACGGCGATGGTAGCCAAGCAACACGGGCGCAGGTGGCTGGGCTGCGAGCTGAACGAAACATACCAACAATTGCAGGAGCAACGCATCAATGGATAACTTTACAACCTGGGCGCAACGCTGGAATGTACCGCCTGCAGCGTTGGCCGAGCTGTACGCCAGCGTGTTACCAGCTAGCTATAACCACGGCGCAACAACCAGTGAAGCGCGTGTGCAAGCCGCAGTACGGGTGCGCGCCGCTGAGCTGGGCTGGCGGCTGTGGCGCAATAACTCGGGCGTGTTGTCTGGCGAGGATGGCCGACCGGTGCGGTTCGGCCTGGGTAACGACAGCAAGCAGATCAACAATATATTCAAGTCGGCGGACCTGATCGGCGTCAAGCCATCCGGGCAATTCGTGGCGCTGGAGTGCAAGGCGGCAGGCTGGACATATCACGGCACTGAGCGTGAGCGCGCGCAGGCTGCGTTCCTGTCCGTGGTCGTTATGCACGGTGGCGATGGGCGCTTTATTACTGACGCGGGGCAACTATGACATACGCTGACTTATTCAACCGCATATACGGTGGCGATGCGTCGCATATCGCGCTGGACCCTGACGCCAACCGCATCGATATGGCCGTCGCACTCGAAGTCGGCCTGCGCCCCCTGGGTGGCGAGTGGTCGTTAACGTCAACACGTACCCACAAACAAACCGTCATATATTTTATCTATGACATACTGCCCGGTATGCCCGACGAGGTGTATATGTCCCTGTTTAACCTGATCCTGGTGTCCGGTGCCGGGCCTGGCGCTGTGACCGTCGAGCCGATGCGGTCGGGCCTGCTGCGCGTCGCGTTCCGGTGGCAATCATGACACGCCGCCAACGGATGGACCCAGATGAGCGGCGCTGCGCGATCCTTGCTGCAGCCGTGAGCGTGGCGCAGCGCACCGGCTGGCTGATGATGACGCGGCGCGATGTGGCGCAAGCCGCTGGCGTTGCAGAACCTACGGTCAATCTGTATTTCTCGAATATGGCGACGCTACGCGATGCCGTCATGCGCGAAGCGGTACGCCTGGACATACCGGCCCTGGTGGCACAGGGTATCGTCGCCAAACATCCGTACACGCGCCGCATGGGCGCTGATGCACGACGTAAGGCACTCGCAACACTCGGACGGTAACGCCATATGTACGCACAATACGCTGTGGCACTATGCAATAACGGCTATGAGATTTTACCGGTAGTGGCCGGAGACAAACAACCAGCGGTAAAAGACTGGAGGCACAAACATTTCAACGCGGTCGATGTACCGCAGTACGCACACTGTAGCGTAGGTATCAAGGCCGGGCCGCTCGCGATCCTGGACCTAGACATCACGCACGCTGGCGTGCTGGCCGACGTGCTCGCCTGGTGCGCGCGCGAGCTGCCGGGCCGTGTGCTGCAGCGTCGAGGGCGCACGGGCCTGGCGCTGGTGTACCGTGGTGGCGGCTGGGCCAAGCGTACCAGCGCCGCGTACCTGGACCCAGCGCAACCGGTGCGCGCCGATGGCCGACCGCTACTGCAGCGCGTCGAGGTGCTGGGCGAGGGGCAGCAGCTCGTGGCGTACGGCATCCATCCGGACACGGGCCGCCCGTACGAGTGGGTAGGCGGCTGGGGCGGGCCGGTTGATGTGCCGGTGGCCGCGCTGGACGCGCTGAGTGAGGGCCAGGTGGTGGCGCTGCTGGCCGAGTACGCACGGCTGGCCGCTGCCCATGGCCTGGTGCTGGCCGAGACTGCGCGCGCAGGTGCAGCCGGTGGCACGGTGCGAGCTGACGCCGCCACGTGGGCGGACCGCGCCGCAACGCTGCAGCCGCTGGGCGTCGATGACGACACGTTGCGGCTGTGGCTGGGTGCGGTCGATCCGGACTGCAGCCGCGACGTGTGGTTGTCTGACGTCGGGATGGGCCTACACCATGAAACCGGGGGCGAGGTGCGCGGCCTGGACCTGTGGGACGCGTGGTCACAGGGCGCGCCGCATCGATACCCTGGCCGCGCCGCGCTGGAATACCAGTGGTCGCGCATGGGGCAGCGTCCGTACGGTTCGCACGTCAAAACCGCGCGATGGCTACGCAACGAGTGGCAACGCACGCAGGCCGCGCAGGTGGCCGACGTGTCGCTGGCGGGCGTCGATGTGTATATGCAGGCCGTCGCCGGGGCCGATGAAGCGACGCTGCGCCGCGAGGTGATACCGGCCATCGCGGCGGACTGGTCCATCGATGATATAGACCGCAACAAACTGGCCGCGATGGTGCAGCAGCGGTTTAAAGATTGGCTCGTACCGCTGGGCATCGCGCAGGCGCGCGGCCTGTTGCGGCCCGTGGTGGTGCAGGGTGGCGCGGACAGTGCGCCGGACTGGCTGCAGCGTTACGTGTATGTGAGCACTGAGGATAAATTTTTCCACCTAGACAAGCGCGTGATGCTGACGCAACGCGGGTTCGCCGGGCAGCACAACCGGGATATGACACCGGTAGGCGAGCAGCGACCGGATGCCGTCGTGGGGGCGCTGGAGCGCTGGCGCGTGCCGGTGGTCGATGGGCTTATGTACCTACCATCGGCGGGCGAGACATTTACCCACGATCATCGGACCTACGCTAATCTGTACTCGCCCGCCAGCGCACCGGCACCGGAGCCGGTTGTTGAGGCGGCGGACGGTATCGAACGGTTCAAGCGCCACGTGTGGGAGCTGGTGGGCCATCGCGAGGGTGTCTATCACAATCTGATGAGCTGGATTGCGCACAACGTCCAGCGGCCAGGCGTCAAAATACCGTGGGCACCGATCATCAAAGGCGTGCAGGGCGATGGTAAATCAACGATAGCCAACGTGCTGCAGGCCACCATGGGCGTGTCCAACGTGTTTATGCTGGCGTCGGATGTGCTGCTGACGCCCTATAACGATTACGTGCACGGCACGGCCATTGTGGCCGTCGAGGAAATGATGCTGTCGGGCAAGGATCGGTACACCGTCGCCAATAAAATAAAAACGCCCGTCAGCAACACCACAATATCGGTACATCCCAAAGGCAGACCCGTATTTACAGCGGCCAATACAGCCAACTGGATAGCGTTCTCGAATTTCTCGGACCCGGTGCCGCTAGACGAGGGCGACCGTCGGTACATGATCGTTTTTACGCCGTTCAGTGAGATAGGCGATTATGAGCGCGCGCTAGGTATCGCGCCTGGTTGCATCGTGCGTGACTGGTTCCACGGTATGCACGACAGTATGCAGCGCTGGCCGGGGCAATGGCGCGCCTGGTGGCTGGCGTACCCAATACATCCTGAATTCGACCCTGGTGGTCGCGCGCCGATGACGGCTGAGCGCTCGCATATGGTGGCCGCATCGCGTGAGGATGAGGAAATCATGGCGGCGGACATTATCGCGCGCGGTGCGTATGGCGTGTCGAGGGACGTTGTTTCGACGCGCTGTTTAACCAACGCCATGATTATGCAAAATATAGACCATGACGAAATACCGAAAGGTAAGAACGTTAAATTTATGATGGCTAAATTAGGGTTTATAAAAATTAACAGGGTATTTAAGTGGGACAACGCATCACATCGTATTTGGTTAAAACCTGGAATTAAAGATGATAACGATACGATCAGAGAATTACTTGATTTAACTAAATTACATAATTATGGGTAAATTACATAAATTACATAAATCAACCGAAACCCGGCTTTTTCCTTTGAAATCAATGAGTTATGAATTTTGGTTACGGTTACAGTTGCGTGTCAGTCTATATATACGTTTTAAGGGGTATATAGGGTATCTACCTACCTATAATTATGTACCTACCTATAATTATATAAATTACATAATTTTTATATATTCACTCTATACGGTATATATCTCTTTTTACTGTAACCTGTAACCTTTTAAAGAAATAAAGTAATAGAATCAATGACTTACCGGGGTTACGGTTTTAGTCACAGTGGGGTTTCAGTTGAATATCGGTAACCGGAGTCGAAATAATGAATGAACGACAAAAATTGTTTGCACAGGAATGGATCAAGGATATGAACGGGACGCAAGCGGCGATCCGTGCTGGGTACGCTGTGAGTGGCGCGCATGTCCAAGCCAACGAGCTACTAAACAATCCTAAAGTTATGTTGTACATAAAAACGTTGATGGATCGTCGAGCACGTGTTATCGCCATCGATGCGGAATATGTGCTTGATCGTTTGGCGCAGATCGATGCAATGGACGTGGCCGATATCCTGCACGATGATGGGCGAGTAAAGCCGATCAAGGAATGGCCGAAAATATGGCGGCAATACCTGTCCGCCGTGCAGGTTGAAGAAATCGCTGCAGGATCGGGCGATATAAAGCGTGTTTACGGTGTGCTGAAAAAAATCAAATGGCCCGACAAACTTAAAAACCTGGAGCTGCTGGGTAAGCATGTGGGCGTTGGTGCATTCCGGGATCGCGTCGAGGTAACGGGCAAGGATGGCGGGCCGGTCGAGGTGGCGCAGGTGGACGCATCGAACCTGCCGGACGATGTGCTCGAAGCGTTGATGGCGGCGCGCCGAAAATAGGCGATTTAAGCGATTTTTTGCCCGTGGGGGTATTGTGATGTTATTAGGTCCGGCTGATGTGCTGGAAATTGAGCGCGAGGCGTGTAAACGCAGCCTATCGACGTTTGTACGCGAGGCGTGGCCGGTGCTGGAGCCAGGGCAGCCATATGTACACGGCTGGCATATCGACGTTGTGTGCGAGCATCTGCAGGCCGTGACGGATGGCGAGATAACCCGGCTGTTAATCAACGTGCCACCGGGCACCATGAAATCGACGCTCGTTAACGTGCTGTGGCCCGCGTGGGAGTGGGGGCCGCGTAATGTACCAACAATGCGATTTATCGGCGCATCGCATGAGCAAGGGCTAGCCATACGCGACAACCTGAAAATGCGACGCCTGGTGACATCGGACTGGTACAGGCGACGATGGGCCATCGATCTGACGGGCGATCAAAACCAGAAAACCTATTATGAAAACGACGCCACGGGGTTCCGCCAGGCGTGCGCCGTGACATCGATGACGGGCCGACGTGGCGACCGCGTGGCCTGGGATGATCCGCATAGCACTGAGGGGGCGCTGTCCGATGCTGCACGCGAGACATCGATACGCGTATTTCAGGAAACGCTACCAACGCGGCTAAACAATCCGGATTCGTCGGCCATCATTGTTGTGATGCAGCGACTACACCAAGATGATGTGTCCGGCTTTATCCTGGCTGGCGACTATGGGTATACACATTTGTGCCTACCTATGGAATACGACAGCAAACATCCACACCGGTACACACGCGATCCTCGCAAGAAAGATGGTGATCTGTTATTCCCTGAGCGGTTCCCACGTGAGGTAGTCGAGCGCGACAAGAAAATCATGGGCACGGCTGCGACGGCGGGCCAGTTCCAGCAATTACCGGCACCGCGTGGCGGCGGGATATTTAAAAATGAGTGGTGGCGTTATTACGATGTGCTGCCGCGCATCAAATATCGGGCCATATACGCCGATACGGCGCAAAAGGCAAAGGAAAAAAACGACTATACGGTATTCCAATGCTGGGGCGCGGTTGATGGCGGGGGCGCGGCGCTGATCGATCAGGTACGCGGCAAATGGGAGTCGCCGGAAATGCTGGTACAAGCGCGGGCATTTTGGAATAAACATAAAACGTTTTCTGGAGCCGGTAGGCTGCGAGCGTTTCGCGTCGAGGATAAGGTATCCGGCACGGGGTTAATCCAGACATTGAAGCGCGAGGGTATCCCGATGCAGGGCATACCGCGCAACGCCAATAGTGGGGACAAAGTGACGCGCGCAATGGACGTCGCACCGTCCGTAGAATCCGGCCTGGTATGGCTGCCGCGTAACGCGCCGTGGCTGTCGGACTACACCGGCGAGCTGTCCATATTCCCCAATGGATCGAATGACGACCAGGTTGACCCGACATCTGATGCGATCAGCGAAATAATTTTAGGCAAGGGCGGCTATCGCTGGGACGGGCTTACATGATACCCTTGCCGCAATTGTGATATAGGCGGCAAATGTGGGCACACAGCACAAACTATCGGACGGCCTGGTAAACGTATCGGCAAACCTGGGCACCGACCGCGATAAGGCGACGGCAACCGGGTATGTTGACGTCGCCTGGACCGACGAACAGCTTATGGCGATGTACCGCAATAGCTGGTTGCCGAAAGCGATCATTAATTACCCAGCCGAAGATAGCGTGCGCAAATGGCGCGCATGGCGTGCGGGCAAAGCCGAGATTACGCGCATTGAAGCCGCCGAGAAACGCATCGGCCTGATGCGTGCCGTAAAGCGTGCGATGATCGCGGCGCGCATGTATGGTGGCGCGGCGATATACATCAATGTTGGCACATCAAACCCGGAAGAACCGCTAGTACCTGGGCCAGGCGTCAAGATTAAATCGCTAGTCGTTATGTCTCGCCGTACGCTGCGCGCTGGCGATATTGTGCGAGACATCGATAGCACGTACCTGGGCCAGCCGGAGTTTTACGAGCTGACATCTACCGCAACGGGCAACCAGACGCGCATACATGCTAGCCGTCTGGTGACGTTTACCGGTGCGCCGCTGCCAGCCGACAGCGATACGATGGTTGGTGACGTTGCACGCGGCTGGGGCGACAGTGTACTACAGTCAACGATAGACGCCATCCGGGCAAATGATGGAACAATAGCCAATATTGCCTCGTTGGTATTCGAGGCAAAGGTTGACGTGTTCAAATTCGCTGGATTCGCCGACATGCTGGCCGACGGCCATGACGACGCCGTAATAAAGCGGCTACGCTCGCAGGCCACCATAAAGGGTATCAACGGCGCGGTTGTGCTGGATGGCGAGGATGATTACCAGCAAAAATTAGCATCGTTCGCAGGTATCCCGGATGTGATGGATCGATTCATGCTCAATGTATCGGGCGCGGCTGGTATACCCGTTACGCGATTGTTCGGACGTTCTGCGGCTGGCTTGTCTGGCTCCGGCGATGGCGACGAGCGTACGTATTTTGATCGCGTCAACCATGAGCAGAGTATCGAACTCGGACCATCGCTAGCCGTCCTGGATGAGTGCTTATTGTTCGATGCGTTGGGCAGTCGCAATCCGGAAATATTCTATGAATGGAATCCGTTACGGCAAATGACCGAAACCGAACGGGCCAAGATATTCATAGACACCGCCAACGCGGCGCGCGCCATCGCTGGGCCGAATTCTGGCGCGCTGGTGCCGCTGGACGCGCTGAGCGAATCGCTGGTAAACGAGCTGACCGAACAAGGCGTGTTGCCCGGCCTGGGCGATGCGGTGGCCGAAGTCGGCACGTTGTCCGAACAATACGGATTCGTCGAGCCGGTCGCCAGCGCGCAGCCGGTTGGCGACATGGCACCGCGCCCCCTGTACGTGCAGCGCAAGGTAATCAATTTTGCCGAGATACGCCGCCACTATGCCGCGCAAGGCGTGACGGTGGCCGACGATATGCACGTAACGGTGACGTACAGCCGCACGCCGGTTGATTGGCTGGCGATGGGCGAGTCTTACGCCAGGACGGTGCTAGTTGCTGAAGGTGGGCCGCGTGTGCATGAATTGTTCGGACCTGACGGCGATACGCTGGTGCTGTCGTTTGCTTCGGACGATCTGCGATGGCGTCATGAATCGATGATAGAGCGCGGCGCGTCGTGGGATTGGGCCGACTATCAACCGCATATCACACTGGCCGTCGAATGGTCCGGCGATGTGGGCACAATCGAACCATGGCGTGGTGAAATCCAGCTTAGCCCGGAAATATTCGAGGATTTACAACCATGAGCAAGGCAACCGAAGCACTGATACTGGACGAGCTACAGGTAGACGATAGCGGCTATCTGGTAACCAACGCCAGGACAGCTCGCACCGGCATACAGCTATACGCGGGTGCCGAGCTGGGCCGACCGGATATACCTGTAGTCAAGGTGTATCGCGCCGAAGATGAGGTGTTCAGCAAGCGAAGTCTGGACACGTTCGCCCACCTACCGCTGACCATCAACCATCCGAAAGATGGGGTAAATGCCAACAATTGGAAGCAACACGCCGTCGGCACCACGGGCGGAGAAGTGTTGCGCGATGGCGAATATCTCAAGATAGGCATTAAAATCACTGATGCGCAAGCCGTGGCTGCTGTACAGTCTGGCAAGCGTGAATTGTCGGTAGGTTATGCAACCGAAATTGTGTGGGATGCTGGCACCGCGCCCGATGGTATGGCATACGATGCTGTGATGCGTAATATATCTGCAAATCATATTGCAATCGTAGACAAGGGCCGGGCCGGATCGCTGGCGCGGATTGGTGATAGCTGGAATGATTTTCAACCGGGCGGTATGCCCAAAACCGGGGAGGTTCCTATAATGGACCAACTGAAAACGGTGGTGTTGGGCGATGTTGCCGTCCAAGTCGCCGTAACTGATGTAGCGGCGATTGATAAATACAAAGCCGACACGTCTAAGCAACTGGCCGACGCAAACGCGGTGATCGCATCGAAAGATGAGGCCATCGGTAAATTGCGCGTCGAACTCAAAGCCGCGCAGGATGCCGCCGTGGTGGACATCGATGCACTGGTGTCGGCCCGCACCGAACTGGTTAGCAAGGTGCACGCTATCGACAGCAAAATTACCGTTGCCGGTGTGTCTGATGCCGATCTGCGACGCGCTGCTGTGGTGGCAAAGTTGGGCGCTGATATTGTCAAGGATGCCAGCGACGATCAGATTATTGGTATGTTTAAGGCCATCGCAAAGGATGCCAAGCCAGCCGATCCGGTCGGCCAGGTGTACCGCGATGGCGTCCAGCCGGTGGGCGATGCTGCGACACGCGTTAATGACGTGTACTCTGCTAGCGTTTCCGACCTTAACGCATGGCGCAATCAGGGGGCGTAATCATGGCGACTTTTAAAGACACTATGTCCGCATACGCCGTTGGGCGTCGTGCGAATATGGAAGAATGGAACACCATTTCTTGCATTGCCGGTGGTGCGATTGGCTTTGGCGAGCCGGTTATGCCGGGCAGTGGCAATGATTCGTGCGTAGCGTTGGACGCCACGAACGGGCGCAACGTGCTGGGTATCACTGAGGCAACGTTGACGTTGCCGCGTGTGGGCGATGCGTACGCGCAGTATGACACCGTCGCCGTGTGCGAGTCGGGCGTTATCGGTGTGCTGCTGGGTTCCGACGTAACGCGCGGCGCTGCTGCGCGGTGGGATACTGTGAACAAGGAATGGACCAGCGCGGCGCAAGCCGCAACCGTGGTGACTATCCCTGGTGCACAGTTTGATGAAGCCGGTACGGATGGATCGGTTGGTGTAGTGCGGTACCGTCGGCCTGTGCCGTCGGCGTCGGTTTCGGGAGGATAAGCCATGCAAATTTACGATGCACAACAGGCGTTGGCTTTTGCCGTCCAGCAAGCCATGCGCGTTAATCAGCGTGTATACGAGACACGTTATCCTGATTGGGATTTCGGGCGACTTGTCTTTGTCGATACCGAAGGTCCGGAATGGGGGCCTGGTGTACTGACATATACCAGCGACGCCACGGGCGCGGCGAAGTGGCAATCGGCAGGCGCGAAAGATATTCCGCTGGCCGATGTCAACCAAGACATGCGTACGCGAGAATTCCATCTGGCCGCCATCGGTTATCAATGGAATCTGCAGGAAGTCAACAGCACAATGGGTTTCCCTGGTGCCTCGTTGTCTGATCGCCGGGCACGCGCTGCACGCCTAGCCTACACCAAGTTCATGTACGACCTGGTACTTAAAGGCGACACGCAAAAGGGTATGGGCGGCCTGATTAACTACACTGGCGTTACCGTGGGCGATGCGCCGAACGATGGCAACGGGGGTTCTCGTTATTGGGTTAATTCGTCCGGTATCGGCCAGAAAACACCGGCGCAGATCGTGCGCGATGTCAACCTGGCGCTGATGGGCACCTACATTGCAACCTATGGTCTGGAAATGGCCGACACGTTGCTATTGCCCACCGAGGCTTTGACGTACATTGCCGGTACGCCGTACGCTGCGACCACGATGGAAACCATTCTATCGTTTATCCAACGTACCAACATTTACACGCAAACGACTGGTCGCCCGTTGACCGTTCGTACCGTGCCTGAGCTGGGCACCGGCGATGCGGCTGGTACTGCTGGCCGCCTGGTTGCGTATAAAAACGATGCCGAATCGGTCAAACTGCACTTGCCTATGCCGCATCGGTTCTTGCCGGTGTATCAGGATGGGCCGCTGAATTTCGCCGTACCGGGTATTTTCCGTACCGGTGGCGTCGAGGTTCTGACTACGCAAAACGTGCGCTATCTTGACCAGATCAGCCAGCCGCCCGCTTAACGAGTAGGGCGATTTACCCGGCCAGCCTGCACGGTGGCCGGGCTTTTTTGGCGAGGATATATGCACCGAATCGTTAATCTGACGCGCGGCCCGTTTGACCTGCAGACGTTATCGGGCCGCGTGATGCTGCCAGCGCTAGGCGAAGTCACGGACGAATTCGCACCGGAGCTGATCGACGCGTTGCGCCTGGCTGGTTCCGTCAAGGTGCTGGACGTTGCTGCAACAAAACCCGTACGCAAACAGCGGAGGCCGCGCAATGCTGCAAATATTCGTAAACAATAGCGCCACACCAATCGGCCTATGGGACGTTGACGCGGTGCACGTCGTGGTGCCAGCGTATGGCGGCACCGTGGCTATCGAGCCTGACGACGTGAGCCAGGAAATCATCGATATTTACGGCACCGCAACCGCCGTTGTTGAGCCGGTTAACCTGGTCGCACCATCGATCAGCGGTAATGCGGTCGTGGGCGCAACGCTAACGGCAGATGTTGGTACATGGGCCGGTGCCGATACCTACGCATACGCATGGTTTGCCGATGACGTTGTGATCGCGGGCCAGACGGCCAGTACGTATGAGGTAGACGAGGGCGACGCCGGTAAAAACATCACGGTAACGGTGACGGCCACCAATGACGAGGGCAGCACGCCCGCAACCAGCGCGCCCGTGGGGCCGGTAGACGAGGAATAACCCGTGCAAGAGCCGATACGCGTACGGTTGACGGTGCAGCCAGGCGAGCAGGCGCAGCCGGTGTACGAGTCCGTAGACGGCGTGCCTGTCGAGGTTGTCGAGGGTGGGTATCTCGCCAGCGATGGCCGCTCATACCTGGACGGCTTGCCAGTCGAGGTTGTCGATGGTCCGATAACCGATGGCGGCATACCAGCGCTGGCCGTGTCCGGCATGGGGCCTGCGCCTGACGCGCCCGTCAACACAGCGCCGCCTGAGATTACCGGCACCGTCGAGGTGGGCGAAACGCTGACGGTGACGCCCGGTACGTGGACTGGATCGCCATCGCTGGCCTACCAGTGGCGCGCCGATAGTGTGGACATTACCGGGGCCACGGCCAGCACGTATGAGCTACAGGCCGGTGATGATGGTGCGATGATCGATGTGCGCGAGACAGCATCCTGGACGGGCGGTAGTGCATCCGAGCTTGCCGATGCTGTTGGTCCGGTAACCGGTGGCGAGCCGTCGATAGTCGATCAGATCGCGACCATGCTGGCGAACACGCCGAAGGCGGCCTGGTGGCGGATGACGGACACCGCAACCATTGTGATGGACGGCGATAACGCCATCCTGGTACCGGATGCCAGCGGCAACAATAACGATCTGACGCTGTCGGGATTCGAGCTTACAGCCGATCCTGAAAGCCGCGTGTGTATGGACTTCGGACCGACCGCCAACTACGGCACGTATAACACCATGCTGCACGCCGATATTGCAACGGCGTTTGTACAGATCGTATTCCGCGAGCAAGGTACGGGGCGCTTTATCATCCTCAACAGCACACAAGCCGAAGTTGACAGCGCGCGGTTTCGTATTGGCGCGTTCGATGGGCAGGCCGAGGGCACGTTCCACGTGAACAACGACGATGGGCAAACCGGTGCCTACATTTACAACCGATCCGTTGGTACTGATTTCGTGATCCATGGGTTTCTAGACTTCGCGGCGGACCGCCTGGACGGCTGGGCCAACGGCGTATTGGTCGAAGAATGGAACACATCAAGCGCCAATCCAACACCGAATACGGCATCGCTGCTGGCCGAGGTGGGGGGCCTGTCGAATGATGGCGCGTCGGCCTGCTACATATATGACATTATCTTGATGCCGTTTATCCCTGACGCCGGGCAACTGGCGATCCTGGAAACGTACGCGGCGCAAGTCCTGGG
>Ga0265293_10007798_pt1 | contig 16274 bp, 11 predicted proteins | sample Munlanlewell138R_FD_192505 | JGI IMG/M metagenome (GOLD analysis project Ga0265293, IMG submission 192505) | Leachate microbial communities from a municipal landfill in Southern Ontario, Canada - Leachate well 138R | ecosystem: Engineered > Solid waste > Landfill > Unclassified | place: Canada...
TCGGCTGGCCCTCCATCGGCAACGATCGGAGGTGCCCAGGCTGGTGCGCTGCGCCGATCAATTCCCTGCCGACAAGACCGCCGCGCGCAGGCGGTCCACGTCCTTCCTGCCCAGCAGCCTGGCTTGGCCGGGCTTCAGCCCCGGTGCTCGCAACGGGCCGATGGCGACGCGTTCGAGCTCGCGAACTTTCAGGCCCGTGCGTGCCAGCATGCGCCGGATTTCGCGGTTCTGTCCTTCCCTCAGACGGATGCTCAACAGCGTCCGGTCGCCGCGCGCCCGGTCGACCTGGCGTCCGATGATACGCACCGACTCCATCGAGGCCCGTTTTGCCGCCTTCGCGCCCTCTGCACGCGGATCGAACAGGTACATGCCGGCACGCAGTTTCTTCATCTGTTCCTCGCCCGCCAGTCCCGCGCAGGTCACCCGATACTCCTTGGTGACGCCGAATTTCGGATGGGTCAACTGGTAAGCCAGATCTCCATCATTGGTGATCAGCAGCAGGCCCGTGGAGTCGCCATCCAGCCGCCCGACTGGAAACAGGCGTTCGTTGCGCCGCAGCGCCAGCGGCACCAGATCGAGCACGTTGCGCCGGCCTTCAGGGTCGCGCGTGGTCGTGATCACTCCTTTCGGCTTGTTGATGAGCACATAGACGTGCGGACGGACCTGGGGGATGGGCTGGCCCTCGGAACGGCTTGCGGATCGGTCTTCCGTCCGGCGCCGGCTTCGAACGGCTTCATCATGGCGTGCGCGTGAGACCGCTTCAGGCAGCCGGATGATCTCGCCGTCGAGTTCGACGACGTCACTCGCGGGGTCGACGAAGCAGGGCAGGGCCTCGACGGTGTGTCCGTTCACGCGTACACGTCCCGCGGCAATCATGTTCTCGCAATCGCGGCGTGCGCCCAGGCCAGCGTCGGCCATGGCTTTCTGCAGGCGAACGCCCGTGGCCGGGCGCGTCTGCGGCCGGGCGGATGCCGGGCCGGGCTCGCTCCCGCTCCGCTGCCGCGCAGCGGTCCTGCCGCGGACCGGGGGAGTGTGCCGCTGTCTGGAACTCGTCATTGGAAGCCTGTCTGAAGGTCGGACCTGCAAGCTTACCGCGCCCGCCTCCCGCTCGCTGTCTTACCAGGCGTTCCGTTCAAGGCACTGCGTTCGAAGCCACCCCGGGAGTTAAGTCACCCCGGGCGTAAACCCTCCTGGAAGTGAACCATCTGGGAGTGAATCCTCCCGGGAGTAAACCCTCCCGGGAGTGAAGGGTCCGCCCATGTGTTTGCCCAGCCATGCCTCAAATCCGAAGGCATGGCTGGGCAAACACATGGGCGGACCCGATTCCCATCGTCTACTGATCGGCTCTCTGATCGGCCCACCGATCGAGCCACGGGTCGAGTGGGAACGATCCTGCTAGCGATAGCCGGCGTCCGCTTCGATCTTGCCGCGGAACACGTAGTAGGACCAGGCGGTGTAGCCCAGTACTGCGGGCAGCATGATGGCAGTGCCCACCAGCACGAAGCGCTGGGTGGAGGGCGGTGCGGCAGCTTCCCAGAGGCTCAGATCGGGCGGCAGGAGGTTGGGCCACATGCCCAGCAGCAGCCCGGCGAAGCCCAGTCCGAAGAAGGTCAGCGCCAGGAAGAAGGGTGTGAACTCGGCCCGCCGCGTCGCGGCTCGCCACAACCAGGCGGCGGTCGCCACCGCCAGCAGGGGGATCGGCGAGAGCCACAGAAAATGCCCGCTGTCGAACCAGCGCGCCATGATCTGGCTGCTCAGGAACGGCAGCCAGACGCTGACCAGGCCCATGAACACGACGACGATGGCGATCAAGGGCCGCGTCAGCATGAACGCCAGGTCCTGCAGCGGCCCGGTGGTTTTCGCGACCAGCCAGGTGCTGCCCAGCAACGCATAGCCGAAGACCAGGGCCACGCCCGTCAACATCGAAAAGGGACTGAACCAGCCGAAGGCGCAGCCCAGATACCGGCCGTCTTCCAGGGGTATTCCCTCCACGATCGCACCGAGGATCACCCCCTGCGCAAAGGCCGCGGCGATCGAGCCGCCCGCCAGGCAGATTCCCCACAGGTGCCGGGAGGTCGTGGCCTTGAAACGAAACTCGAATGACACGCCGCGCAGCACCAGTGCGATGAGCATCAGCAGTACCGGCAGATACAGGCTCGAGAGCAGGATGGCATAGGCACTGGGAAAGGCCGCCAGCAGCCCGACGCCACCCATCACCAGCCAGGTTTCGTTGCCGTCCCAGACCGGCGCCGCCGTGTTCATCATCTGATCGAGCTGCCGTTCGTTCCGTGCAAAAGGTGTAAGGATGCCCATGCCCAGAACGAAACCGTCCATCAGCACATACATCAGCACGGCAAAGCCGATGATGGCGAACCACACGACGGGAAGCGCGCTGTCCATGGCTCAACCCCGCATCTCGATGAAATCCTCCGGCAGCGACAGAGGCCGTTGTGCGGATTGCTCCTGCGGGTGCAACTGCCATGCTTCGACCGGCTGCGGTCCCTTGCGCAGCAGTTTCAGCAAGTAGTACGTACCGGCTGCGAAGATGAAGGTATAGATCGTCGCGAAGGCGAGCAGCGAGGTCGCTACGCTCGCTGCACTTACCGTGCTGGCGGCCTCGCTGGTGCGCATCAGCCCCTGGATGACATAGGGTTGCCGGCCGATCTCGGTCGTGTACCAGCCGGCCAGCACGGCGATGAAACCCGAGGGTGTCATCAATACCCAGGCACGCAATAGTGCGCGCGACTGAAACAAGGTGCCTCGCCACCACAGCACCGCCGAGGCGACGACCAGCGCCAGCATGAGTGTGCCGATGCCGACCATGACCCGGAAGGCAAAAAATACCGGCGCCACCGGCGGGCGTTCGTTGGGGGCGACTTCGGTCAGACCCGCGATTCGTCCCTCCAGGTCGTGCGTCACGATGAGGCTGGCCAGCCGGGGCAGGGCGATCTCGAAGCGATTGGCCTCCAGCGTCTCGTCCGGCCAGGCGAACAGGACGAGGGGTGCTCCCTCGCGCGTTTCCCACAGCGCTTCGATGGCGGCCAGCTTGACGGGTTGATGTTCATGAACCTGCAGGCCGTGCAGATCGCCCACCAGGATTTGCGTGGGCACGGCGAACGCGGCGAAGCCGATCGCAAGCCGCAGCATGAGGCGTGCGCCCTCGACGTGGCGTGCGCGCCGCAGATAGGCCGCGCTCACGCCGCCGATGACGAAGCAAGTCGTAATGAATGCCGCGAGCACCATGTGCGTCAGACGCAGCGGGAAGGAGGGGTTGAAAACGATCGCGAACCAGTCGACGGGCTCGAAGACGCCTTCGACGATCGCGTAGCCTGCGGGCGTATGCATCCAGCTGTTCGCCGAGACGATCCAGAACGTGGAGACCAGTGTCCCCAGCGCGACCATGCAGGTGGATAGAAAATGCAGGCCTGGCGAAACGCGCCGCCAGCCGAACAGCATGACGCCCAGGAATGTCGCTTCCATGAAAAATGCCGTCAGGACCTCGTACGCCAGCAGCGGTCCGAGGATGTTTCCTGCGCGAACCGACAGCTCTGACCAGTTCGTGCCGAACTGGAAGCTCATCACGATGCCGGAGACGACACCGAGCGCGAACGACACGGCAAAGATCTTCAGCCAGAACAAGTACAGCTCGCGCCACAGCGTACGGCGGGTCTTGAGGTACATACCCGCCAGTAGCGCCAGCCAGCTGGCCAGCCCGATCGTGAACGCCGGAAAGATGATGTGGAAGCTCATCACGAAGCCGAACTGGATTCGCGACAGCAGCACGGCGTCGGCATCGATCATGATGATGCGATGGTCGGTGCGCAGCGGCCTCCCGGGCAATCGTGGAAAGGTCTCACCCCACGGGGTCGCGGGAGGGGAGCGTCGCGGTGTCGGGCCGGGGACTGGCTGGATCGCCAAGCCATTTCGCCGGCAGCGGCAAGGCACCGATGATCGACATCAGCAGGGCCGCGGCATAGGGAATCGCCTGGATCAGCAGGACCGCAACCCAGACCGAGACGTCCGCGCCTTTCAGCTCCTCCGGTAGACCGATCATCAGTCCGGGTGCGAGTGCAAACTGATGCGTCAGGCCCAGGACGGCGAGCAGCAGCGCTGCCAGTATCAGCGTTTCCTGCCAGGCATCCAGGATGCCGCGTGCCAGCGCATGCCGCACGCCATGCTTGGGCGTACGGAAGAAAGGCTCGTTGCGGGTAAACAGCGCCTTGATGACCGCCGTACCGATGGTGTGCGACAGACTCAGTCCTGCCACTGCCGCAGCGAGCGTGTGGCGCATGTTCGCGCCGATGCGCGAAGTATATAAGTGGGCGAGCTTCAGCAGCTTGAAGGTGAACAGGACCAGGGGCAGTGCCGAGAACATGATCAGTGGCGGATCGATGCGATGGGGCCACAGGATCATCGCCGTGGACCAGCACAGCGCCGCCAGCGTGAAGACGAGGTTGAGTCCGTCGGCGAGCCAGGGCAACCAGCCGGCGATGAAGTGATAACGCTGGCCACGTGTCAGTCGCGAACGGGTACCGCAGAACAATGCGCCGGCATGAGCCCGCAAGATCTGCACGGCGCCGTAGGCCCAGCGGAAGCGCTGTTTCCGGTAATCGGTGAAGCTGTCGGGCATCAGCCCGCGACCATAGCTGCGCGCCAGGTAACTGGCTTCGTGTCCCCGAGCGAACAGGCGCAGGCCTAATTCGGCGTCTTCCGTGATGCACCACTGTGCCCATCCGCCCACCTGCTCCAGGGCCTCGCGCCGGACCAAGGTCATCGTGCCATGCTGGATGATGGCGTTGCGCTCGTTGCGGGTGATCATGCCGATATGAAAGAACCCGCGATACTCGGCGTAGCACATGGCCTTGAACAAGCTTTCGCCGCCATCGCGGTAATCCTGCGGCGCCTGAACGATCGCGACCTTCGGATCATCGAAGCCGGGCACCAGGTCCCGCAGCCAGCGCGGATCGACGAGATAGTCGCTGTCGATCACGGCGATGATGTCGGCATCCGCTGCCGTGCGGCGCAGCGCGTAGTTCAATGCTCCGGCCTTGAAGCCGGCCAGCGGCGCGACATGAAAAAAACGAAAGCGCGGACCGAGGCGCTGGCAATGTGCCTCCAAAGGTCGCCACACGGCTTCATCGGGCGTGTTATTGTCGATCAGGATGACCTCGAAATCCGGGTAATCGAGCGAGGCGAGCGCGTTCAGCGTTTCGACCAGCATCGCGGCCGGTTCGTTGTAGGCGGGCACGTGAATGGAGACTTTCGGCCAGTGCCGCGCGGATGTTGACGATAGGGTGAAGCGCCGCCGCCGGGTGGTTGCCCAATGCGCCTCGGCCCATTCGTGCGCTTCGGCCAGCAGCAGCGCAATCACGGCGAGCATGCCCAGGATCAGCAAGGTGCCGATGACGACGCCGCCGAAACTCAGGTACTGCTGCGAGTAGTCGTAGATGACCCACACGGCGGCGGTGGCCGCCGTATAGACCACGCCCGCCAGCAGGCTGCGCCCGCGAATGCGCAGAGTCGTACTGTGCACATAGAGCTGCCCCAGCAGGAGGGTGGCGATCGCCACCGAAATGCCGGCGAGCCACTGCCAGCGCTGCACGCGCACGATGGGCGCGACGAACTCGAATTTCGGCTGACGATGTACATCGTACACGCCCCAGTACGCGCCGACCGCACCCTCGAAACGTGCTTTCCAGGGCTGATCGAAGGCTTCCATCAGATAGTAGACATAGCCTTCATCGCGCGCCTGCCGCAGGAAGCGACGCAGGAACAGGGCTTCGTGGCTGACCGAGGCGATCGCGGCGCCTCGGGTGCGTCCGTCGGAAGGCCAGCCCACCTCCCCGATCAGGATGAGCTTGTCCGGAAACACCGATTGCAGCTGCCGCATCGTCCCGGCGATGAAATCGTTTGCCTGTTCGACACCGATGCCTTCCCAGTAAGGCAGCAGATGCACGGTGATGAAATCCACGTGCTGGGCCAGTTCGGGGTGCTTGAACCAGACATGGGCCGGTTCGGCGGTGCTGACCGGTTGTTGCACGGCACTCCGGACGCGATCGATCTGCTGCACCAGTTCGGCGAGCGTGAGATCGCCGCGATGCAGAACTTCGTTGCCGACGATGACGCGGATGACGTTGTCGTTATCCCGCGCCAGCTGGATGGCGCCTTGGATTTCCGCTTCATTGCTGTGGCGCTGGGTGTCCAGCCAGGCGCCGACCGTGATCTTGATACTGTGACGCGCGGCGAGCCGCGGTACCTCCGCCAGGCTGTCCAGCGAGGAATAGATGCGCAGCGCGTTGACCTTGCCGGACAGCAATTGCAGGTCTGCCTCGATCTGCGTGGTCTCGGGCAGCCGGCGATAGGCCGGATCCTGGTCTGCATGGAACGGCGAGAAGGCCATGCCCTGCACGCGAGCCGGCCAGGGCGGCTCCGCGGCAGGACGGTTCAGGTAGGCCCATAGCCCGAACGTGAATGCGGCGAAGACGAACGCCACGGCGATGCCGGAACCTTTCATGATTCAGGCCGGCACCCGGCAGCGGGCTGCTCGCCCATGAAGCCGGGCGAGTCTTTGATCCGGGATCGGGCCGCCGCACATGGTCACATGTTAACGTAAGGCACGCGAGCGCAACGTAGGCAAAGGGAGTCATCGATGATGGGTACACGATTAGGGGGTACACGATCAGGCCGGCCCCTTCACTTTCGAGGCGCCAGCTGGACAGGCGCGCGCCGTGCCGCGCTGGCCGGCATGGCCGCGTTCCTGCTGGGGCCGGCGATCGCGCTGGCGCAGGCGGCGCCGTCCTTGCGCAGTCCCGTCTTCGAGGTGACGCCGTTCATCGGTCAGATGGCAGGCGGCGAGTTCGAGGATACGCTGGATGGTGCCGGGCAGGACCTGGATGCGCATGCGAACTGGGGGATCATCCTGAATGCGCTGGCCGATCCCGGGCGTCATTACGAACTGTTGTACACCCGACAGGACACCCAGTTCGAGGGTGCCGCGGGGATGGACGTGGACGTTCAGTATCTGCAGATCGGCGGTACGGTCAGTCATCCCGAAGCCGAGCGGGTCATTCCTTATTTCGGATTGACGATCGGCGCAGCGCGCTTCAGTCCCGACGGCCCGGGAATGGACGACGAGACCAAATTCGCGTTCTCGGTGGCCACCGGCGTGCGTGTGCCCGTCACGGAACGTATCGGCGTGCGCCTGGATCTGCGTGCGTTCGTGACCGTGCTGGGCGGCGATGACGAAATCTTCTGTGTGTCATCCTCGGGCGCCAGTTGCCGCGTGCGTACCAAGTCCGACGTCCTGACGCAGTACGCGGCGTCGCTGGGTGTGGCGATCGGGTTTTAGTTCGCCGATGCTGGAGGTCGAGAACCTGGCGAAATTCTTTCCCGGAACGCCGCCGCGGCGGGTGCTGGACGGCATTTCACTGGCGCTGCGCGCCGGCGAGTATGTCGCCATCATGGGAGAGTCCGGCTCCGGGAAGTCGACCTTGCTGAACTTGATTGCCGGCCTGGATACGCCCGATCGCGGTGGCATCGTGCTGGACGGCGTCCGGATCGATCAGCTCGATGACGCGGCGCGCACCCGCTTGCGTCGCGCACGCATGGGCTTCGTGTTCCAGGCCTTTCATCTGCTGCCGCATCTGAGCGCCGAAGCCAATGTCGCGCTGCCGCTGGCGCTCAACGGCGTGCGCGGCGCGGCGGCGGCGCGGCGGGTCGAGGACATGCTGGATGCCGTAGGGATGCGCGCATCCAGGCATGCGGCATCCAACCGGCTGTCGGGAGGTGAGATGCAACGTGTCGCAGTGGCACGAGCGCTGGTCCATCGGCCGCGCCTGGTACTCGCGGACGAGCCGACCGGCAATCTGGATGCGCACGCCGCCGGCGAGGTGCTTGCATTGTTGCGTCGACAACTGAAGCGTGACCAGGCAGCGGGTATCCTGGTCACCCATTCGGAAGTTGCCGCCGGGACGGCCGATCGCATCTATCTGCTGGGTCCCGACGGCCTGCATCTGCGCTCGCCGCAACGCTGATGGCGCCGCTGCTGATCGACGCCGCGCTCACCGGGCCGCTGCGACAGGCGCCGGGTCGCACGGGGCTGGCCATACTGGCGATTGCCCTGGGGGTGGCCCTGGGGCTGGCCATCCATCTCATCAACCGCAGTGCCGCCGACGCGATTTCATTGGCCGCGCGCAGTACCTATGGCCTGGCTCATCTCGCCGTCGAGGGTGGTCCGCAAGGTTTCGACGAGCAACTGTATCCCATCATCGCCCGCGTGCCGGGTGTGGAGGCGGCCAGTCCCGTCGTGGTCGTTCAGGCAAAGCTGGCCGGCCGCCGTGGCGCACTGAAGCTCTATGGGATGGATGCATTTCGTTCCCGGCTGCTGCAGCCCTCCTTCGCGCCGTTGACGGGCGCGGGCACCTCCGGCGAGGGGCCGTTTCAGGCTGTCGATGCCCTGTACCTCAGCGCCGCAGCGGCGCGTGAACTGGAGGCGACCGAAGGGGCGATGAAAACCCTGAAGTTCCAGGTCGGCCTGCAGACCTATCGCATGCGCATTGCCGGGGTGTTGCCGCAGGCCGCCCTGGAGGAACCTGCGGGTGTGATGGATATCGCCACCGCGCAATGGAAATTCGGAAAGCTCGGGCGCTTGTCCCGCGTGGATCTGCGGCTGGCCGACGAGGCGGACATCGCTCAGGTCCGCAAGATGCTCGCGCAGCGCCTGCCCGATGGCGTGCATGTCGTCGAACCCGGCGAGGCCGGCGAGGATGCCCTGCGCTTGTCGCGGGCCTATCGTTCGAACCTGACCGCGCTGGCGCTCGTTGCCTTGTTCACAGGAGGGTTCTTCATTTATTCAATGCAGGCAACCACCGCGCTGCGGCGGCGGCGCGAGTTCGCGATCCTGCATGCGCTTGGCGTAACGCGGGCCCAGCAACTCGGGCTGTCTCTGGGCGGCGCCGCGGTCGTGGGGGTGTGCGGCGCCGTGTTGGGTCTCCTGGCCGGCGTGGCGATCGCGCATGCAGGGCTGAACACGATCGGCACGGATCTGGGGGCGGGCTATGGCGGAAGCTCCGGGGCGCAGCTGCGGGTGCGCGCTGTCGAATGGGCGGTCTTCGCGGCGCTGGGCGTGTTCGCGGCGATCGCCGGCGCGCTGCGGCCGGCGCTGGAATCCGCCAGGATCCCAACGGCCGATGCCTTGAAGTCCGGGGATGTCGCCAGCGCCGACCCGCGCACTCACGCAGGCATGTCCGGGCTGCTGGCGCTGTCGTCACTTGGGGCGTTGGCGCTGCCACCGCTGGAGGGCCTGCCCGTCCCGGGTTACCTGGCGGTGGCATTGCTGCTGATCGCCGTGGTGACCGCGATGCCGATGTTGATCAGGGCGCTGGTACGTCGTGCGCCACGCATGCGCGCGCTGAGCTTTCAACTGGCTTTTGCACAGATCGGTGCAACGGCCCGTTATGCGAGCCTGAGCGTTGCGTCGATCGTCGTCAGTTTCAGCTTGATGGTCTCGATGGCCATCATGGTGACCTCGTTTCGTAGTTCGCTGGACCGATGGACCCAGCAGTTGCTGCCGGCGGATGTCTATGTCGCCGCCGGCTCCGCCGGGCAGAGTGGCTATTTCGACGAATCCAGCGCTTTGCGACTCGCGCGCTTGCCGGGCGTGGAGCGCGTCGAATACAGCCGCTCCTCCCAGGTATCTCTCGCTCCGCGGTCCCCCGCCGTGACGCTCATCGCGCGTACGCTGGACCCGCCGCGCGTCCAGGATGCGTTGTGGCTGGTTGAATCCGGACGGAGCGCGCGCGATGCACCGGTCTCCGGTTCGCAGGGCGCCGTTGCGGTCTGGGTCAACGAGGCGGCCGCCGATCTGTATGGTTTGCGGCCTGGCGAATCGATCGAGCCGCTCATCGGCGAGCGCCGGGTCGAGACGCGCGTGCAGGGGATCTGGCGCGATTACGCGCATCCAAACGGGGCGATCGTGATGAACCGCGAGGATTACATTCGTCTCACCGGCGACCGGAGCGTGAATACGGTCAGCGTCTGGGCCGCGGAGGGCGTGAGCCCCCCGCGATTGCAGGAGGATCTGCGCGACAGCCTGCCTCAGGCGGTGGAACTGGATGTGCGCCTGCCGGGCGAGTTGCGAGCGAGAACCCTGGCCGCCTTCGACAGAACATTCGCCGTGACCTACCTGCTGGAGTTCGTCGCGGTGTGCATCGGCCTGTTTGGCATCGCCGCCGGTATCAGTGCCCAGACACTCGCGCGTCGCGGCGAGTTCGGTGCCTTGCGGCATCTGGGGATGACGCGTGGCCAGATCGGCGGGATGCTGGCGATCGAAGGCGCCGTGCTGGGCATGCTGGGCGTGCTGGCCGGCCTGGTGGCCGGCGCGGCTGTGAGCCTGATCCTGATCTATGTCGTCAACCGCCAGTCGTTCCACTGGAGCATGGATCTGTTCGTTCCCGCGCGCTGGCTGGCGATCCTCAGCAGCACGCTGGTGCTGATTTCGGCGTTGATCGCCGTGGCCGCCGGCCGTCGGGCGATGGGTCGTGATGCCGTGCAGGCGGTCCGGGAGGATTGGTGAAGGGACGCCTTCTGGCACGCTTGTCGCTCGGACCTACCGGTGGAACGCTTCGTGCCGGGGTGCGGCGCTTCCTTGCGTGCTTGTTGCTGGCGTTGCCGGCCGCTTGGGTGGCTGGCGATGCGTCGGTGGACTATCCAGCCGTCGTGCCGGGGCAACCGATCGAGTTTCCACGCGATGAAGGCAGCCATCCCGATTACCGCACGGAATGGTGGTACGTCACGGGTTGGGTGGAGACGCAGGACGGCCATCCACTGGGCTTCCAGGTCACGTTCTTTCGTTTCCGGCCGGGTAGCGGCAAGGACAATCCATCCCGATTCGCGGCGCGGCAGTTGCTGTTCGCCCATGCGGCCGTGAGCGATCCGCGGCGGGGGAGGCTGGTACACGAGGAGAAGTCCGCGCGTGCCGGGTTCGGGCTGGCGGAAGCCGCGCAGGGCCGGCTCGATGTGCACATCGACGATTGGATGCTTCGCCAGCAGGGTGAGGGCTATCAGGCGAGCGTGCAGACGAAATCGCTGGGCATCGACCTGGTGTTCATGCCGACGCAGCCACCCATGTTGCAAGGTGAGCAGGGCTACAGTCGCAAAGGTCCGGCGGACACCTCGGCGAGCTACTACTACAGCTTGCCGCAATTGCGCGCGCAGGGCCGTATCGTGATCGCCGGACGCGAACATCGCGTCAGCGGCCAGGCTTGGTTCGACCATGAATGGTCCAGTGCGCTGATGGATGCGCCGGCGCGCGGCTGGGACTGGGTCGGCCTCAATCTGGAAGACGGCGGCGCACTGATGATTTCGCGCATGCGCGACGCGCGTGGGCGGACCTACTGGGCGGCGGGCAGCCAGCGCGACGCGGGCGCCTCGACGCCCGTGGCCTACGCTGCGAACCAGATCGACTGGACCCCGGTGCGCCACTGGCGCTCCGGGCGAACCGGGATCCGCTATCCGGTCGAGTGGCGGGTCAGGGCCGGGGAGTACCGGCTGCGCCTGCGACCCCTGATGGACGACCAGGAAAACGACAGCCGCGGGAGTACGGGCACGATCTACTGGGAAGGCGCGGTGCGGGCGTTCGACGAGCAAGGTCGGCTGGTGGGGCGCGGCTATCTGGAACTGACCGGCTACGGCGAGCGGATACGGCTCCAGGGGCGAGCACGGTAGGCCGGCTGGCCGCTTTCGCGTACCCGCCGCTGGAACCGAGGGTGGCGGGGCGATCCCGGCAGCGGCGCCGGCTTGATGGGGCGCCGCAGAACTCCCTCGAGAACTCCGGTTACAGCAGCGCCCGGGCGCTGACGACGACGCCATCTTCGTCGGCAAAGAGCCAATGTCCGGGACGGAATACGACACCGGCGAACCGTACGAGGATCTGAGACTGCCCTTCGTCGCGTTTCTCGGTCTTGAGCGGGCAGGTACCGAGGGCCTTCACGCCCAGCGGCATCTGACCCAAGACGACCGAGTCACGTACGCAGCCGTAGACCAGGATGCCACTCCAGCCGTTGTCCACGGCCCGCTGCGCGAGCATGTCGCCCAGGACTGCGCGCCGCCGCGAGCCGCCGGCGTCGATGACCAGGACCCGCCCTTGGCCAGGTTCGGCCGTGAGTTCGCGCACGCGCGAATTGTCTTCGAAGCACTTGATGGTAGCGATCGGGCCGGCAAAGCTCGGCCTGCCACCGTAGTCACGAAAAAGGGGCTCGCACACCTCGAGTTCGTCGCCGAACTCGTCGCACAAATCGGCCGTTCTGAATTCCACTCCTTTCTCCTGGCAGCCGGCGCATCGCCGGTCGCCCAGTGTGCCAGCAAGGCCGGCCAGGCCGAAACCGGCCTCAACGCGTCAGCCTGCCGACCAGGCGCGAGAACAGTGAGCCGTTCTTTGGGGCTTCACGAATGCCGCTTTGGGAAAGCGCAACCGCGCGTGCCTCTTCCAGCAGCTGTTCCGACAAGCTGCGTGGCGCCATGGCCTTGTGCTTGCCCGTCGTACCCGTCCTGCCGCGGGCGAGCACCGGGCGCTGGCGCGCGGGCTGCGTGGCCTTGGGTGCGGCACGCAACGCGGGCTTCGCCGGGATCGAGGCGCTCGCGCCGGGCGAGCCGGTGTCGAACGTGCCTGAGCCGGGTCTGAAGCTGCCCGTATTTGCGGCATCGAGCTTTCCGGCGGCGTGCCGACCGGTGGCGTGCGGTTCGAATGCGCCGGTCGCGACGGGGTCGAAGACCGGTGTGGGCACTTCCATCGTCACGGTCGGGATGCCGGGTCGAGGCGCGTGTGCCGGGCTGAACGCGACGACCTCCGCGCCCTGCGCCGGCCGCGTCCGCACCGGGGGTTCCTTGAAGCGGACGTACTCGGCTTCGCTCACACGCAGAACCGTGGGCGTCGAGAAGAACGTCTTGAGGTAGCCGCCGACCGCTTCGGCCGAAACGTCCTCCTTGAAAAAGCCGAGCCGTAGCGAATGCACGATCTTGCCTGCGTTCGTGGATGCCACCGAGTACAGACGATAGGCGTCGAAGATGTCGAGATGCGGCATGGTGTCGAGATTGACGGGCTGCTCGGAGGCGGCCAACTGAATAGCGAACCACTTCTCCAGTTCTTCGCTTTCGAGTTCCGCGAGGGTCAGTGCGCGGATCGTCTGGGTGCTGTCGAGTTCCGGGGGCGAGCGACGCATGGGGCGCGTCGCGGCGGGCCGGGCGCCAGCGACTTGCAGCGGGGTCACCGCCGCAAGTTTCGCGGCCGGCGACAGGATCGTCTCCAGCGAAGCGGCGCTGTCGGAGGCGGCGGCCGTCATTGTTCGCGATGCCGGCAATGACGAGGAAGCCTCCAGCGCGGCAGGCGCGGGGTGGTCGCCGGGCCCGGTTTGCAGCCGGATGCCGGTATCGGCGATGTCGACACCCTTGCCGACGTGAAACGGCTGCGCATCCCCGCTTGCTTCACGCGGCGCCACGGCCGGGGGGTCGGCCAGGCTCAGCTCCAGCACGACCGGTGAGGCTGAATTCACCGGCGCGGCCAACGCGGTGGCGGAGACCAATGCCGGCCTGGTCAACGCCGGACTGATGCGTGCGGCTGCCTCCCGGCTGGCTGTCGGCAGGTAGCCTCGGGCGAATTTGCGGTCTTCCTCGCACAGGCAGGCCGTGAACGCCGTCGGGTATTGCTGGCGAACCAGTGCGAGCACGTTTTCGGCGTGCGCTTCGCTGCTGAAAAAGCCGAGGCGCAGGCGATGGCGGGTACGGCCGTCTTCCATGCGCGAAACCTGATAGAGCCGGTAGTTCTCCAGTCCTGGAAGGTCGTGACCCACGGTCGAGATTGGGGCCATGGAAGCGTACAGGTTGATGACGAACAGTGCGGTTCCCGTGTCGGCTTCGCCATGCGTCGCTGCCTGGAAGCCGGCCGCTTCGGTCGGCGCTTCGTAGACTTTGCTTGTATTGTTGACCACGCTTCGTTCCCCGGGCACAGACCCATGACGCCTGCTTCAGGGCTTGCGCCGCGGTCACGAGCATATGAATACCCGCGAGTCGCGCTGCGCTCGACGCAATGCCTGCGGGGGATTCATCCGGCGGGGAAGGTACATGCACGGCCAGTCTCGCTGGTCAGCGCGAATCAGACGATCGCGGCTCCGTGGCAACCCCGCTGTCCTGGGAATGAATCCTGTAGACCGGAAGCTTTGCGTCCCCGCCTTTCGGCGAGTTTGCCCATTGATTGACTATTTCATGATTGACGTGGACAGCCCATATGTCAAGTCTTGTCTTGGTCTTCCGGCTCCTTCCTCCGAGGGTATCTGCTGGAACCGCTCTGTGGCAGGACTGTCCCACCCATGGTTCCTGTTTGCCGTGCCTTCGGATTCACGGCAAACAGGAACCATGGGTGGGACAGCTTCACCGCCAGCGGGTACGGCAAACAGGAACCATGGGCGGGACAGCCTCACCGGGGTACGGTAAACAAGAGCCATGGGCGGGACAGTCTCACCGCCAGCGGGTACGGCAGACAGAAGCCATGGGTGGGACAGCTTCACCGCCAGCGGGGTGCTTGAACAAAACACTTTGTCGTGCGATACCGTTGTGGGTGCAAAGCCTCGTGGGGTGGCAACGGAGGATCCATGGCAAAATCGTTCCTGCAACTCGTCGCCACCGCGAGCCGGCATGCCGAGGCCGAGGGTGCAGGCGACCTGGAAGGCATCCTCGCCACCCTGGAAGGTGAGCCGGTGTATGAGTTCTACCCCGTGCGCCGAAGATTCCGGGGCATGAAGCAGACGCGCCGCTTCTACGAGCACTTCATCAGCGATGTGCAGGCCCGCATGCGCGGTGCCGAGCCGATCGGCGAGTGGGTCGGCGCGCTCGGCGTCGTGCAGGAATACGAGATCCTCGTTCAGCTTGCCGGAGCCGCGGCGCCGAGTTCACATCGCATCATGGCTTTGCTCAAGTTCGGAGCGGAGGGCCTTTCCGGTGAGCGCATGTATGCGGACGATGCGTTGCTGCGCACGCTATGCGGACCGTTGTGGGACGAACTCGAACCCATTCCTTGATAGCTACAAGATCAATGGCCCCGCGACCCTGACCCGTCCCCAAGCAGCACGTCGAACCTTCTCGCCGTTCACCATCGGCCACATGCCGGTGGCGCGCAGGGGAGGTTTTTTCGACGGAGCGCTCTCATTCTGGCCAGGTGGGCGTTACGCCAAGGGAGTCGGATGATGACGATTGGACAGCTGAGCCTGAAGGTCGTGGCCGGCATGTTATTGCTGATGGGTACGTGGCTGGCCGTCGGGGGCGCGCGTCTCGTGAGCCTGGGCGGCTCGTGGTACTACCTGCTTGCCGGTGTGGCCACCCTCGTCGCTGCGGTACTGCTCTGGCGGCGGCGGCGTCTGGGACTGTGGATCTATCTGACACTCCTTGCCGCCACCGTCGTCTGGGCGTTGGCCGAGGTGGGATTCGACTTCTGGCAACTCGTCCCGCGCCTGGGGCTGCCATGCGCCATCTCGATCGTTCTGCTGATGCCCTGGGTGCGTGGGGCTTGCCTCGAAGCGCAGGGTCCGACGATCGAGTTTCGTGCCCTTGGCCATGGGACGCGCGCTGCCTCGTTTCTGCTCGCCGCCGGAGTCATCGCTGCGCTCGCTCTGGGTTGGCGCGATGGGCGTGCCCTGATCGCTTCGGCAGCGTCCCCCCGGAGCGTTGCAGCGATCTCGCCCGAAGCTGTTGAAGCGACCTCGTCCGAGGTTGTTGCAGCGACCTCCACCGGAACCGCAGCAGCCGCCCCGGAGATGGCTCCTGCAGCCCGCCGCGGCATGGATTGGAGCGCTTACGGGGGTAGCGAGAGGGGCACGCGCTATTCGCGAGCTGCCCAGATCACCTCGCAAAATGCGCATCGGCTGGAAACCGCCTGGCAGTACCGCACGGGAGATCTCCCGGAAGCCTATCCTGGCAAACAGCCGGCCTACATGTTCGAGGCCACACCCATCAAGGTGGGCGAGACGCTCTACCTCTGCACCCCGCGGGATATCGTCATTGCGCTCGAAGCCGATACGGGACAGGAGCGCTGGCGCCACGACCCGAAGGTCGACACCACCGGCGTGCACATGCTGGTCTGCCGCGGGGTGGCTTATCACGAAGCGCGCACGTCCGTACCCGACTGTCCACGCCGAATACTGGTGGCCACGGTGGATGCGCGTCTGATCGCGCTCGATGCCGAAACTGGTGCACGCTGCCCGAGCTTCGGGCAAGGCGGCGAGATTTCC
>Ga0265293_10007799_pt1 | contig 16274 bp, 12 predicted proteins | sample Munlanlewell138R_FD_192505 | JGI IMG/M metagenome (GOLD analysis project Ga0265293, IMG submission 192505) | Leachate microbial communities from a municipal landfill in Southern Ontario, Canada - Leachate well 138R | ecosystem: Engineered > Solid waste > Landfill > Unclassified | place: Canada...
TGCCTGAATGGCAGTAAACGCCAGCAAAAGTATTGCCAGCAAGCTTTTTCTTAAAAAGTCCATTGTATTCCTCCTACTATTGAATGTGTTTGAAAATCGTGATAATACGCTTTGATGTTGTTGATTTCGGTGCTAAAGCCCTGAAAAGGATGTGTGCCTTTTTGATAGACATAACCAAAGCGCAGCAGGCCTCTTTTTGTGATTTTAGCAAATAAAGTAGCCTCGATGCGGGTTTTTGTCTGATAACTTGTGTTAAAAACCAGGTAGCCATTGTCCTTGCTCAGGTAGCTGTGATTGCCCTGGCTAAAAGATGTTTCTATCCAGATATTTTTTAACGGTTGAAAACCAATTTGTTGTGTGGCAATCAGCTGGGGTTCTTCGCCTCCGTTTACAAAATAGAAAGTGGTTGAACCATAAAGCTTTAGGTTGCCTAACGGGTAATAGCGCAGCCCTGCATTGGCCTGAAAATACTGCGATCTATTAAAACGCGAGAGCGAAACGCCAAAGCTTGAAACACCGATAGCGGTTTGTAGGTTTATTCCCAGAAAGACCGACCACTCTGTGCTTTTAAAGGAAATGTCAGTAAATTGATAACGACTATCTGTGCTCTCGAAATAGGAGGTTTCAGTGCCGTTGTACAAATAATAAGCGGTATCAGAAAACGTGAAAACTTGATTTTTTGCCCGTGTTTGTGTTTGATCGAGTTGTAGCAAATGGAAAGCACCGATCAAGGTAACTTTTTCTGAAACAGCTTGTTCCAAGCGGGCATAAAAAGAAAACTGCTTTATCTGATTATCAAATTCCGTGTGCTTTTGACTGCTGTCCGAGCGGTAATAATAGGCTTCGCCCCAGTCAAAAGTGGCCACGGAATCACGTTTTATACTGTTTTCAACATAAGCAAATTGATCAATTACATCAATTGTAAGTGATTGTATACCAAGGTATAATTCTCCTGAACTACTGAGTTGTAGTCGAACTCCAGCATCAAAAACCTGGTGGTTTTGGTATTCTCGCGATTCGCCGTAAAAGTTGTTGTAGCCTGCCAATTCAGCGAAGCTAAGCGAAGAAGCGTGTTTGTATTGCTGCTGGCCAAAATCAGCATGAACACTTTTGATTTTAAAGCCTTCTTTGATGCCAAAATCAGCAGGAATATGCTTCGTGATTTTTGAAATAGCCTTTGCGCCAGAGTATGGTTGGTTGATTTCCAAATAGCTACCATAAAGATAAGAAAGAGCCAGCTGATCATTTTTATTAAAACCGACTGCTTGTTTTAGGTGTTTTCTGGCCAGCAGAAATTGTTGTTTTTGATAAGCAGCGATGCCCATCCGCAGCCGCAAATAGTAGTAATCGTTGCCTGAATTGAGCAGCTCGTTACCGGTTTTTAGTACAACATCCCAGTCACCCGTTTCATAAAAATGAAGGTTGGTGCTGTCCTGAACCCTAAAGTTTGAAGTCTGGCCTTGGGTTGTATTCAGCAAAAAGAAAAATAAAATAAGTATTAAAAGCTGTTTATACACGGCTTAGTTTTAGTGTTTTTTTATCTTTTATAATCGTGATTTCTGCCAGTTTGCCTTCCCAAAAACAAAGCTGATACTTGCGTTTTTGAATACATTTTCCAAGCATCAAAAACGTTACTTCAGCGCTAATGCGTAGGCTGTCATCGGTAAGGCTATTGATTGTTTTCAGGTGGGTGGCACTGTATTTTATTTCCAAAAAGCGATAAAAGGGAGCAAGGAAATCCTGCAACAACTTCCAGCCTGGATTTGGGAATTCCGAAAGGCTGATTTGTTCGTTTAGCGTTAATCCCGGAATATGGCCGGTGATAATTTGATAGCCACCAAGGAAAATATCGTACAAAATACTTTTTCGGTTGCCTTCAAAATGGGTGAAATAAAACATATCCGGCAAGCGGCTAAACCAGGCTTTGGAATTGGTTTTGGGACAATAAATGTACGACTGATTAAAAATATCTGTCTCCACTTTCCAATCCACAAAGACTTGTTCGCTTTCGTTTTCCACCTCAAATCGGATTTCCTGCCCGGGAATAAAATGAAGGGCTTTATCTAGTTGTTCGTTTAAAACATTATTGCCAACCACTTGATTTAACGATGGCTGATCCGAGCTGTGGTAACTCAATTTTTCTCCTTTGGAAAGGTAGGATGCAAAAGGATAATCCAAGGTGTGCGACCCAATAATGCCTGCAGTTTGAAATTGAAAATGCAGGTGTGGAATGGGCGAACGGCCAGAATTTCCGCATTGGGCTATTTGGGTTCCTTCCAGCACATACTGGCCTTTTTGTACCAGTACGCTTCCCTGTTTTAGGTGGCTCAGCTGCGAAAAAAGTCCTGAAGCATGGCTGATTACAACCGTATTTCCCCAGTTATTTAGCACATCCATATCACCTATTTCATTGTCAGCAATTTCATTGATAACATCAACGATATAGCCACTTGCCGGAGCTAGAACGGGTTTTCCAAAGCAATAATAATCTGTCAGTTGTGCACCGGCATTTTTATAGGTTTTTCTTTCTTCATCGGTAATTTCAAAATCCCAGGCATACTTCCAGGCATCTTTGTGTGTGTGTTTGCCGCTAATGCCTTGTGTAATCGCCCAATAGCCCCAAAAAGGCAACCTCATCGGGATGCGCTCCAGGTGTGCCAGCCTGCTTTTGTTGATGAGTGAGCTGTAAAGGTTTTTCTCGGGAACAAACTGCTGTATGTAAACCAGCGATGGCTTGTCGGTAAAGCGTTCGCGCTGGCGGAAGACAAACAAAAAGCTGATCACCACAAGGTTAAAAGGCAGCGAAAGCACTCCAAGTTGCAGCGGTTCCAGAACTACTTTTGAGGCGATTTGCAAAAACGCCAGCAGCGGAATGGAGATGAGAACCCACAGCAGCGCATGGCGCGATGGAATAACGAAAAACACACCAATGGCAATTGCTGTTAAAATAAAGTTGAAGCCAATATAGCTGTAGCTGAGGTCGTTGAGGCTGGCGCCAATCACGATATAAAACAGGTAGGCAGCACCAAAGCCAATCCATGAAAACAAAAAGGCTAAGCGCGACCAGAGTAGCAGCGCCAGTGAAATCACGATGCCGGCAAACAGGTGGTATTGAAAAAAGATAGCGCCAAGCGATTTAAAATACAACTTAAAAAACTGGGGCCAGTTAAGTTGGTCAATCCAATGGTAAAGGTTTAACAGCGGCATTCCTCCCAGGAGGTATAACTCGTTGAGGAAATAAATGCCTCCTTCACTCAAGGCAAGCTGGTCAATTTGTCGGGCGCTCAGCATCACAATCCATAAGCCGAGCAAAAAGGGCAGACTGAGATAGGGTAGCCCATATTTGGCCAAGATACCGGCCAGAAAAACGCTGACGAAAAGCGTGAGCAGCGCGATAAAAACCAGGATAATAAAAAAGCTGAGCCCGGGCTGGAAAGTAATGCCATAGCCCAATCCCACCAGCAATGGGTTAAAGCCATAGAATCCACTCACGATTTGCTGACGGTTTAGGCCAATAAGATAGGCTGCTGTATTGGCGATAAGCACCGCCAGCAATCCGCTAAGTCCTGCATTGAGGTCGAAAAAACTCACCGCGATTAGCAACAGACCCATCCATTTGTTTTTGGCAAAAAACACCTGCGTATAGCTGTTGCTGATGCTTTGCCAAAAAAACGGGAAAATAGTTTTCAGTTGACTGGCTGTCATAGCTCAAAATGAACCAGGTGATCGGGTGTTACTTCGTGGTCTTGGATGCTATCGATTGTCTCATTATTGCGGATGATATGCGGTTTTCCGTCCATGTCGATCATTACCACTTTGGGGCGCAGCGTGATAAACTGCATCCATTGCGTCATATTATAAGCGCCCACATGATGTATCACCACTTTGTCGCCTTTGTTGAGTAGCGGCATGCTAATGTTTTCGCGCAGTACATCAATATTCATGCAAAGTGGGCCATAGAGTACCGTATCTTCGGTGTAGGAAGTAAATTCCTGAGCTGGTGTAATTTTGTGGTCGTACCAGAATGAGGTAAACATAATGTTTACACCGGCGTCGAGGATGGTAGATCGGCGACCGTCCGACAGGCGTTTGTTGGCAATCACAGTGCTGATCAGCGATCCGGCTTCGTCAATTAGTGCGCGACCTGTTTCCAAAATCAGCAATGGTGGAGTTTTGGGACGGTATTCGCTGTTCATCAGCGCGCTGGTAATGGCTTCGGCAAAGTCGTCGATAGTGGGATTGGTGTCAATGCCCGGCAAATAGGCGCCTTTCAGCGTGTTGCGTGAGGGGAATCCACCGCCCATATCAATATATTTTACTTCATGGTTGTATTTTTGTTGGACTCGCTGAGCCAGGTTGGCCAGCTTGCTCGCCGCGATGGCGTATGCGTTGGGCGAAAGCATAAAGGTGCCGATATGCGTGTGCAGACCTACCAAATCCATCTGTCCACCAAACATAATTTTATTGAGGGCGTCCCAGGCTTGCCCGTTTTCGTAATTAAAGCCAAAACGATCCCACATCGGATAAATGCCGGTGTCCATATTTACGCGAATGGCAACTTTAGGCCGCTGCTTGGTTTCGCGTGCAATGTCCTGAAGCATATAGAGTTCGTCTAAGTGATCGATATGAATCAGTGAATTATTGGTGGTGGCTTTGCGCAAGTCTTCTTCTGATTTGTCGGGGCCGTTGAAGATGATATGTGCGCCATCGACACCATTTTTTATGGCTTTGTCGTATTCAAATCCCGAAACCACCTCAGCCCAGGAGCCTTCCTGGTGAAACACATTGCACACGGCGCTGAGGTAGTTGGTTTTGTATGACCAGGCAAATCGCACACGTGGGTAGCGCGACTCAAACGACTGTCGCGCTGCCTGAAAAGTCTTTCTTATTTTGCGTTCCGACAGCACAAAAAGCGGCGAGCCATACTGCGCTGCCAGCTCACTCACTGCCACGCCTTCGATATGTGTTACGGGTTCAAACTCGGTGCGCATCCCAAATTTGTTGGGCATATTGCTTTCCAATCGTTTAATTATCGGACGTTCATATTTTAGTTTTGCCATGATTTTATTTTTTAAAGTTCTCCTGTTGTTGATATTTGTTCAAATTCCTTTAGGCTCACGATCATATCCCAGGCATAACGCACAAACATTTTGCCGGCTTCGTAAGTTGTAAAAGGCTCCGTGGGAAGGCCGAGCGCCAGACGCGTAAGTGCTTCGGGGATGTTTTGTCCCACGCCAACAGCGAGGTAAATCCAGGCCGGAATACGCGGGTTGATCTCTAAAAGATAGTAATCGCCGGCTTTGTCCTTCATTAGCTCCAGCTCAAAAGCACCGCGCCATTTGGTTTTCTCTAAAAAGTGTCTGGTGAGCGCCAGTGCTTTATCATCAGTAATGGAAATGCCGCCCCAGGCCTTGCCTTTGTCGGTGATATATTGCTTGCGCATGGGAACGGCGGCAATGGTGTTTCCGCTGCCGTCGCCTAAGCCGGTAACATTGTATTCGGTGCCATGCACGAATTGTTGCACAATGATGGGCAAGCCCCACTTGGCGCTGATTTTGTGATAAGCCGAAACGGCCTGTTCGCGGGTGTAAGCGAGGATGGCGTCGTAGTATTTTCCTTTGATAACGAGCGGCCAGCCGTAGTCGCTTTCGAGCTTATTGATTTCGTTTTGGGTATAAATGGCCTTGCTTTTTGGCACTTTGATGTTGTATGTTTTGCCAAACTCGGGCAGGTTGATCTTTTGGCGTGCTTCAAACTGATCCATGGTGGGCAGAAAGCTGCGGATTCCTATCTGTTCCAAAGACGATTTTAGTTTGATAAAGGAATACAGTTCGGCATCGAAATTGGGAATTACTACATCAATTTTTTCTTTTTCCTGAATATATTTCAGTCGGTTAAGCAGGGCTTCAGTGCCGGTAGATGGGTAAGGGATGTGATAAGTTTTATCGACAATATCGTGCATATAAATCCCCGGTTCCAGCGATTCGTAGGCCAGGCCGATGATGCGGCAGTCGAAAGATTCGGCCTCGTGCAAGGCGCGAATGACCGCCACGCCCGGACCCGGGCTGTCGATGGCGTTGAGGCCGGTTACAGCAATCGTGAGTTGGGGTTTAGGATTCTTCATGCTGATGTAAATGATATTGTTTGAGCATTTCCGAGAAATCGTTGAGGTCGCGTTCAATCACGCCGGTATCAGCTTCAAATTTTTCGGTAATCGCTGCGATGATAGCTTCCTTTTTAGTGCCTTTTCGCATCAGGTTAAGCATTTCCAGACCAACCTGATTGGTGGTGAAAGATTCACCTGAAGCGGGGTTGAAAACAAAACCATTCTCACTGACGGCAATATTATTTTTGATTTTCATAGGATTTAATTTTTTAGACTTCTCAAATCTAATTAACTATTGCAAAAATAGGAGCTATGTTTTGGATGGACTGTACAAAACTTTGTGTTTAGTGTATAAAATTGAGGGGAATTTAAAGATTCAAAATTCAAAGATTCAAGATTAAGTTACGTAGAATAGAACGTTTGTGTAACGAAAACTAAGGTGATCGAGCGGGTTCTGCTGAGCTAGGCCGAAGTAAGCCGAGAGCACCGGGTTTGAAGATTCAAAGATTCAAGGATTTGAAGATTTGCTGATTTGCTGATTGAGAATTTGAAGATTTGAGGATTTGAAGATTTGAAGATTGAGCTTCCTCCGAAAAGTACTATTCTGCCATGTAGCGATGCACTGAGCTTGCCGAAGTGACACCAAGTCATGAAGATATCACAAGGGTTTAATGCTAATAATCAACACTTTATGGTGCTTATAGCCTTAGTGGTATTTCTTCATTTCTTGACTTTTTAAAGTAGGATCAATCTTTGAATCTTTGAATTTCTCAAATCCTCAAATCACCACATCACCACATCAGCAAATCAGCAAATCCTCAAATCTTCAAAATCCCCCCTAACTCGCGCCCTTACGTTCTTTATCCGGTAGCGCCTTGTATTCGGTTACGGAATAGCCGGTGATTTTTTTGAATTGTGTTGATAAATAATGAACGCTGCTATAGCCCATCATAAAAGCGATTTCGCTGAGGCTGAGGTCTTCGAGCTGAATAAGTTCTTTTACTTTTTCGATGCGTTGCAGGATGATATATTTTTCGAGTGTGATATGTTCTTTTCTGGAAAAAACAGCAGAAAGATGCTGATAACTTAGGTTGAATTTGCCAACGATAAAGTCGGAGTTGCGTACCATGGCGTTGAAAGTGCTGTGATGCACCAGTTCGATTACCACGCGTTTGATGTCTTCTACAAGCTGGCTTTCTTTGTCTTCGATGGGCTCAAAACCCAGCTCCAGGAAAATGGCTTTCAGGTCTTCTAAGCTGTATTGCTGCGGGTTGTAGGCCAGCACAACTTCGCCGAGCCTTGCTTTGAGTAGCGTTATATTTTTTTGCTCAAAGACAATTTGCAGCAGTTTCAGGCAGCAATCGCAGAGCATATTGCGCAGAAAAAACCGATGACGGACGAGTTTGGCCACTTTGTTTTGGTTATAAAGGTCAAATTTAGTGAATTTTAAGTGAACGAAACGCACTGGATGTCGATGTTTAAAAACTTACCCGATAGAAAAACATATATATTTGCGCACAATACAAGCTCAACAATGACAAGGTATAGAACTATCGCTATTTATATATTTCATTTTTGCTTCGTGTTATTTTTTTTGGCTAACAATGTTTTTGCTACAAAAAATAACACCCTGCAAGACCAAGTATTGCCTGATTCCATTGCCAGCAAACTACAAGCAACGGACAATAAAGCCCTACTTCTTTTGCAGCTCCTAGACACCTACAAAAACAAAGACAGCACGATTTATCATCAGATAAACAGAGCGTTGCAATTGATGGAACAAGATAAAGGTAAGCTTCCACTACTTATGAAAGCCTACTATGAGCTTGGCGAGGAAATTTCGGCCAGCAACTGGGATGCAAAAGCTTTACCTTATTATAAGCGAGCACTCGAAATAGCACAAGCCATAAAAGATGCGGATTACACTAAGAATAGTCTGTTTAAAATCACTGGTTTATACCTGAATACAGAAGATTTGACCAAGGTAGATTCTATGATGACCTATATTGATAACATCATCGACACAACCGTAGTCAATAACTTTTTGGCGGAGTACTTTAATTATAAAGCCATTATAAGTGTTAACGAAGGATTTGAAAATGAGGCTATTGACTATTACACAAAAGCCGGCGTCATTTACAGAAGTCTGAATAACACGGAGGCCTTAGCCTCGATTTACAATAATATTGGCGACCTAAACATAAACATCGGAAATTATGAAGAAGCTATTGACTATACCCAAAAGTCGCTGGAAATAAACAAAGTTGCAGGCTCAGCCGAAAGTGTTATTACCAACTATAATAACCTGGGTGTCATCTATAAACGGCTTGATTCAGTTGAAAAGGCAATTGGTTTTTACAATAAAGCTATTGTGGAGGCCGAAAAGCTAAATAACGAGTTTCTTTTAGCAAGGGGTTACTTAAATATCGCCAACCTATACCAGCAGACCGGTAATTTTACGACAGCCATGACGTATTTTAACAAATCGGAGGCTTTATGCGAGAAAAATAATATAGCAATCGGTATTTTTATGAATAAACTCAATAAGAGCCGACTTTTAATGGATTTCGGAAACATTGATGAAGCAGAGAAGTTGTTGAAACAGGCGCAACAGCTTGCTGAAGACATGAAGTTGCTGTCATTTATGTCCGAAATCCTCCTCCTTTCATCTGAAATATATTCAAAAAAAGGCAATTTTGAGGCTGCGTTGAGGGATTATAAACAGTATGTTAGCATTCGCGATAGCATTAAATCAGACGAAGTTAAAGTTAAGTTACTGGCCCTATACGCGAAATATGAAAAGGAAGAGACCTTGAGAAAAATAAGTGACTTACAAAAAAGCATTAAGATTAATGAAGCACAGGAACGCGTAAAACTTTTGGTCTTTATTTCTGTGATACTCTTATTGATCTCGGTAACAGGATTTTTGATAAGTAAGCGGCGTGAGGCAGCTTACAAAAACAAAATTGCCGAGGAAGAAAACGATAAGCTGCGCCTGAATATGGAACTCAAAGACAAAGAGCTGATGCACTATGCCATGAGTTCGGCTAAAAACAACGAACTTATAAACACGATAAAAAAAGGGTTTAGGACAGTAATGCCCAAGATCAGCGAAACAGATCAGCAAAAGCTAAACGCTCTAATCAGAGATTTATCTCAAAATAAAATAACGGATAGCCACGAAGAAATGGAAGCCCGTTTTTCTATAGTCCATGACAGCTTTCATAAAAAACTGCTCGAAATATCCGCTGATTTGTCGCCTTCCGAACTGAGGATGTGCAGCTATTTGCGGTTAAATCTGAGTACAAAAGATATTTCTAACCTGACAAATCGCAGCAGCAGCACCGTTGACAATGCCCGCAGCAGCATCAGAAAAAAGTTAGGTCTGTCAAAAGATGAAAACCTCACCGCTTTTCTGATACAACTATAGTGCAAGCCGCTATTCTTCCAGATTCTGCTTTTTAAAATCATATACCTTCTTGCCGCCATAGCCCGCGGCCAGCGTCAATAAAATAAGTAGCCCACCACCGATTGGTGCGTTGCCGCCACTTGGTTGATTATTTGTGGAACCATGGCCTCCGGAAGGAGGTGGAGGCGGTGCCTGTGCTTGGAGTTGGTAACCAAAAGATAGGGCGATGAAAAGTAAGATTATTAATTTTTTCATGAGATAAATTTTTGAGTTTTTAGATGTCTTGAATAGCGTAGTTTATTTCTGATACTTCTTACCTGACAATCACTTTGTGGACTTCAGTAGCTGCGCCGTTTGTTAATTTTAGCAATACCAAGCCTTTAGCAGAAGTATTCAGGATTCTTAAAGTACCTCCCGCCAGTTGGTGGTTGTTCTTGTAGAGGGTTCGACCGTTCAGGTCAATCAGTTCCACGCTTAGCTCACCATCTTCGCCCAGTATCGTCAGGTAATTATTGTTGTAAGCAACAGCATATTTTGTTTCTGCAAAAGCGGCTTCTTCTATTCCGGTAGGCCCAAAAACCAGTTCGTATTTTTCATCCGTCTGTCCGGCTTCTGCAAAAAGCACCACAGGCTTATCCAGCTTGTGATAGGTGTCGGTTTCTGTATCTCTCAAATAAATGATTTCCTGCTCAAAGCTTTCGCCGGTAATGCTTGCCGAAAAAACATACTCGCCATCTTCAGGGAATGTCATTCCCAGGGCAATGGATTGTCCGGAAGTAACAGTAGGCAGGCTGTTGATGGCAACTTTTACACCGTCGGAAGTTATGCTGTACAATTGTGGCACATTGGGGTTGTAGCTTCCCATAAAAATCGCGTCGTTGCGGTCGCGTGCTGCTGTGCTGTTGCTGTTTATTGAAAGAATGGCTTGCTCGTAAAACTTTTCGCCGGATAGTTTCAATACCAGTTTTTGGGGTTCTGCATTCTGGTCTTTTTTGCCCGTTTTGATCTCTTGCATGGCCGGTGAAAAATTAAATGTTGCGTTGTTAGAAGTGTTTTTTGCAATCACAAAAAACCCTGCATGAGGCTTCAGCCAGGCTCCTGCTTCATTGCCGTTAAGATTATCATAGCCACCAACACCTTCACCATGTTTATTGGGGTTGTAAACATAAGCGAAATTATCAGCCAGCAAACCTCTATCTGCCTTGTTCCAGTCGATATAAGCCGCATAAGGATTGCCTAATAAATTCGAGCCGGCGGAGCTTGGGTTTGAAGCATCATATTTCAACTGAAAACCAATTGTGCCGCTATTTGGCGTGCCGACAAAGGATTTGGCCGGATTTACGCTGTTATAGGCAACGAGGTAGCCTTTTCCGGCAACAAAATTGTCACCTCCATTCACATCTGCATCCACAAAGTAAGGCGTAGCTTCGGTGTTGAGGTAATTAACCCAAGTGCCGGGACTTGCTTGGTGCCAAGCATAAAAATCGTCATCACCGCTGTTTGGTTTAAAATCACTTTCGCTGATATCGGCAGGCGTTGGCGCTGAAATCAAGTGCCAGGTATAAACCGGTCCTATTAGCGTTTCTTGATGAGTTACTGTACCTGCTGAGCTTACCGTGCCATTCACCAACAGTGCGCCACCGTCCTCAATCGTCAACGAAGCACCGCTCAGTATTTCTAAATTGTTGCAGCTGAGGGTTTCTGAATTGCTAATCACAGGAAAGTTAACTGATACATTTGGAATAGAAATATTATCGGTGCTACTAGGCACTACCGATGAACTCCAGTTAGCAGCGACATTCACAGCTTTGCTGTTGGTTCCCGACCACGCAAAGTATTTTCCGCTCTGCCACATCAGGTAAGGGTAGCCATTGTTGATTGCGCTGTTGATGTTCCAGTAATCAGCTGTTCCATTGGTTGTTTCGCCAATAAAATCCCAGCTTGCATCCGTGAAAGTGCTTTTGTTTTTCATTTCAGCGGTGATTTTGCCAACTACGCCAGCGCCTCCTGCTGAACTACCTTGATCGGAGGTTTGTGTATCCCAGAAGCAGTTGGTGACGGTGCCAGATCCATATACTCCCATAAAACCGCCAATATCTGATCTTCCACTCACCGCTCCGGTAGAATAGCAATTTTTCACTGAGCCTCCATAGTTCCCTCCAATAAAACCACCACCTTCTGATGAAGCTGTAACATTGCCTGAGGCAAAGGAGTTTTCTATGGCAGCATAATTTTGTCCCACCAAACCACCAGCATGTTTATCACCATTAACTGTGCAATTGGATGTGCTGTTTTTGATAACACCATTATTATCACCATTATTCGTATGAGTGCCAACTAAACCACCAGCAATATAATCCTCTCCAGAAACAATACCGCTTGTACTACAATTGTCAATCAAGCCCCCTAAATTTTGGCCTGCTAAGGCAGCAGTATAGTTATGTCCTTTGATATCTACGTTTTTCAGTACAATATTTTTAAGCGTTGTTGCTCCAGTAATATACCCAAATAGGCCTATAAAAGTAGTACTTGGTCTGTTAATATACAGGCCACTAATGCTGTATCCCTGGCCGTCATAGCTTCCTCCGGTAAATTTAGTGCTGTTATTTCCTATCGGGCTAAAGCCTTTTCCGCCATCCCAGGTTGAGGTTGAAGAGGCGTCAATATCAGCAGTTTGTTTGTAGTGTTTGCCAGACCACTCACCGGGATTCTTGCTTAACCATTCTAAATCGTTAATGGTAGCAATCAGGTATGGGTCGGCTGGTGTGCCGCTGCCATTAGGTGGGGATATGTGGTCGAGGTTGGGATAGCCATTGTTGTAGATGTTAGAAATTGCCCAGATACTGCTAAAATTCCAGCCGGTGTAGGTGCTTTTGGTTTTCATTTGGGCGGTGGTTTTGCCGGTGCCCCCTGCTGAAGTATTCCGACCGGAGGTTTCTGTATCCCAGAAACAATTGGTGACGTTGTCGGGGTCATTGTTATTTCCTATAAAACCGCCAATAGAGCTTGACCTAGGATTAGTTATTGATCCGGTGGAATAACAGTTTGTGGCTATGCCTTCAACCTCATCAATATCGCCATTTTCGCCAATAAAGCCACCAACGATTCCTACAACATTATTACAATCAATTGATACTGTGGCATAGCTGTTGGTAATAGTTCCCCTATTATACCCTGCCAAACCACCGTAATAGTACTTGAATGTTGTTGATGTACTTATAATGTTACCGGTGGCATAAGAATTACTGATTTTACTTTGATACCTGACTATGCCTCCTACCAGCCCACCAACATTATCAGCAGATGCGGTAATAGAACAGGCAGACGATGAATTGGATATCAATCCTGCATATTGCCTCCCTACAAGGCCTCCGATATAACTTCCGCCGCCTATGTTTCCTGCCACATGGCAGTTATCAATAACGTCTGTGCTATGTAGAGTATTGGCTACCAGCGCACTAACATATCCACTTGCGGTGATGTTGACTTCAGTTAATGTGATATTTTTAATGACTGAACCGTTGTTTGTAACTCCGAACATAGCCTGATAACTTGTTGTTGGCCTGTTGATAAATAAGCCACTAATGATATAACCTTGGCCGTCATAGCTACCTCCGGTAAATTTAGTGCTGTTATTTCCTATCGGGCTAAAACCTTTTCCGCTATCCCAGGTTGAGGTTGAAGAGGCATCGATATCAGCAGTTTGTTTGTAGTGTTTGCCAGTCCACTCACCGGGATTCTTGCTTAACCATTCTAAATCGTTAATGGTAGCAATCAGGTATGGGTCGGCTGGTGTGCCGCTGCCATTAGGTTGGGATATTTGGTCGAGGTTGGGATAGCCATTGTTGTAGATGTTAGAAATTGCCCAGATAGTGGTGAAATCCCAGCTTGCATCCGTGAAAGTGCTTTTGTTTTTCATTTCAGCGGTGGTTTTGCCGGTTACTGCGCCTACTGCTTCTCCTGCTGAATTTTCTTGGCCGAAGGTGTCTTTATCCCAGAAACAGTTGGTGACGATGCCAGATCCTCTAACTCCCATAAAACCGCCAATATCTGATCCTCCACTCACCGCTCCGGTAGAATAGCAATTTTTCACTGGGCCTCCATAGTTCCCTCCAATAAAACCACCACCAAATCCTTCAGATGCTGTAACATTGCCTGAGGCAAAGGAGTTTTCTATGGCAGCATAATTTTGGCCCGCCAAACCACCAGCAAAACGAATACCATCAACTGTGCAATTGGATGTGCTGTTTTTGATAACACCATTATTATGAGTACCAACTAAACCACCAACATGAAAATCCTTTCCAGAAACAATACCGCTTGTACTACAATTGTCAATCAAGCCCCCTGAATTATTGCCTGCTAAGGCAGCAGTATTGTAATTTCCTTTGATATCTACGTCTTTCAGTACAATATTTTTAAGCGTTGTTGCTCCAGTAATATACCCAAATAGGCCTATAGACATAGTACTTGGTCTGTTAATATCCAGGCCACTAATGCTGTATCCCTGGCCATCATAGCTGCCTCCGGTAAATGAAGTATAATCATTTCCTATCGGGCTAAAACCTTTTCCGCCATCCCAGGTTGAGGTTGAAGAGGCGTCAATATTTGCAGTTTGTTTGTAGTGGGTGTTGGTCCATTTACCGGAATTCTGCGTTATCCAGTAAAGGTTGTTGAGGTTTGCAATAAGGTAGGGGCTTTCAACGGTTCCTGCACCCGCGGGTAGTGTGGCGGTTTGGGCAAGCAATGCCGTTTGAGCAAACATCATGATTAGGAGCAATAAAATGCTGCGCGAAAATTGGTTCTTTTTTTTCATTGTTTAGCGTTTTATGACTTATCAGCTGTCTGGATGGTCTCTTGATAAAAAGTGATTTGGTTTACCAAAGAAATACCAGTTGCATCCGATAGTGTCGTAGTTTTAAAAATTCAAGCGACAAATAAAAGCCTAAATTGAAAGAAAAGGTGAAAATTTATATCCCAATTATCTCCTATTCGTGTAGGACTTACCTCACAAAAATATCCCGAAATATAGTTATTGTATTGATATAGATAATTTTAGCTAAAAATGAATTTTTAAATAAAAAAGGAGATTACCCAGCGGGAAATCTCCTTGAAGCCTTATTTTTAAATGACGTAATTGCCTTTGTGATGGAATTGCTTAACCAAATATTGCCTTGCTGAAACCCTATTTGTCAGCACTAGTTTTTATCTATAACCTATACGATAGTGATAATACAGCAGAGGTATTTGATAATCCATAGTTGAATCCCGAAATATCACTTTTCAGCTCCTTATCGGTAGGACCATAATAATTTTTATCAACGGATGTTCCGGTGGTATAACTAAAGCCTGGTAGTAATTCAACACCTAACACAAAATGATCGCTAAACGCGTAATTCAATCCAAAGACTAAATTAATCCCGGGCTGATAGGTTGTCCTTTCGTTCTTCCTATCAGTACCATTTACTGTTTTGTAATCATATTCTTGCTTTGATTGATTATAGCTAAAAGATACATCAGCACCATATCTTAAGGCTAATTTATCAGCTAATTTTTTTCGGTACTCCTTACCTATTCTACCACCAAATCCCATACTGCTTCGTGTATCTACCAGGCTGTCAGCAGTATTTTCTATATTGTTTCCGTTAATAAATAACGCATTAAATCTCCACAAGGATTTTTCAGTTCCGGTTTTATAGGTTAATCCGAAGTTGTCAAGATTACTAAAAACCAGTCCGATTTCTTTTCGTTTTACCGGCTCTTGTGCCATTAAAGTGTAAGACATGGAGAGACACAATAGAATCAACAATGATTTTCTCATTTCAATAAAATTTAGATGTATTAATAAAAGAATTAGAAGTGCACTTCCGAAATCAAACCAAGTTTTGTGCCATAAAATTAGTGCTAACATATCGTTTTTTTAGCGTGATCCTTTTTGTTATGCTGTTTCTGATTAACAGCGAATTCTTAAGAATCATCTTAGGTTTAATTTATTGGATATTTAGACTGCCTTTATTTTTTTAGTTGAGTTTTTTATTGTTAACAGCTTAAAGATCTGACTTTTTACTCCAAGATTTATCAACAGATCCGCTGTTAATTCACAGGCTTCAAGATAATTTTTTGCTTGCGCAAGATTTACTTTTTCCAAATTTATAACTGCTTTTATTTCCATAAAGCTATCCTTTTCAACTAAATAATCGCCCCATCGCTTACTAATTTGAAAGTGTTTACAATATACCGTTGTGACATATTCCTTAGAAAAAGAAATACCGTTGTCTGCCATTTCAATTTTAATTGCCGAAGGTAAATTATTTCTTGAAACTCATTTCCTAAAGCAGAATGTACGCGCACGGCACAGCCAATAATTATGTCCGCATATTCTTCCTGTTTCCTGAATGGCTGAATTTGTCCACCAAAATCTGAACCAGTATTTTTGGGGTTTTTGGGATTAAAAGCACTTCAAAACGTCGATTAAAAAACCGAAAATAACCTTTACAAAACCTGATGTTACGATAGTTATATTAAATCTAAACCCCGAAAAGGTATTGACAACCTTCGGGGTTTAAAAATTTCTTTCAGAAAACTGACGTGATAATCCTACCTAAATAATTTCAACACATCGTTGCCATTGGCAAAAATCAAGAGGCTGAACAGCAATACCATACCTATGATCTGCGCCACTTCCATAAATTTATCGCTGGGTTTGCGTCCGGCAATAATTTCATAAAACAAAAACATCACATGGCCGCCATCCAAGGC
>Ga0265293_10007800_pt1 | contig 16273 bp, 24 predicted proteins | sample Munlanlewell138R_FD_192505 | JGI IMG/M metagenome (GOLD analysis project Ga0265293, IMG submission 192505) | Leachate microbial communities from a municipal landfill in Southern Ontario, Canada - Leachate well 138R | ecosystem: Engineered > Solid waste > Landfill > Unclassified | place: Canada...
GAAAGCACAATGGATACGAAGCGGATAAAGTTTTTATTAAAAAATGCCTTGACGGATAAAATCAATGACCGCGAAGTCTATATGAAGGGCGTAGACTATTCCTACTACTATGAGCAGGAAAATGAAACTCTAGGGGGCGAAACTCTATGAAACTACAATTCCGGCATCAGCCTTTTCAGGCAGACGCAGCAAAAGCGGTCTGCGATGTGTTCGCAGGTCAGCCGTTTTGCACCCCAACATATATGATAGACGCCGGTTTTAGGAAAATTTTCGACGGTGGAGTAGAGAGTATTGGCGGACAAATGGATTTTTCGGGTGGTAATGAGTTCACAGGTTTCAGCAATGCGCCTATTGTTGTTTCCGATGAAAAAATACTGGAGCATATCCGCACCATTCAGCGGCAAGGGGGTATAAAACCCTCCGATTCGCTTGTAGGCCGCTTTAACCTGACCATTGAGATGGAAACAGGTGTCGGCAAGACCTATACATATATTAAGACCATGTACGAGCTTAACAAGTGGTATGGCTGGAGCAAATTTATCATTGTTGTGCCAAGTGTCGCTATTCGTGAGGGTGTTTATAAGTCCTTCCAAATAACGGAGGAACATTTTTCTGAAGATTATAGCAAAAAAATCCGTTATTTCATCTATAATTCTTCGCAGCTCACTGAGATTGACCGTTTCGCTTCTGATAGCGCAATAAACGTGATGATTATCAACAGCCAAGCGTTTAACGCAAGAGGCAAGGACGCCCGGCGTATCTATATGAAGCTTGATGAGTTTCGTTCCCGCCGTCCGATTGATATTATCGCCAAAACAAATCCGATAATGATCATCGATGAGCCACAGTCCGTGGAGGGTGCAGCTACCAAAGAGCGACTCAAAGAGTTCGCTCCCCTGGTCACCCTTCGTTATTCGGCGACCCATAAAGCGGACAGTATGTACAATATGATTTACCGCCTTGATGCCATCGAAGCCTACAACAAACGACTCGTAAAGAAGATAGCCGTCAAGGGTATTTCGGTTTCCGGCAGCACCGCTACGGAAGGCTATGTTTATGTGCAGAGCATAAACCTTTCAAAAGGCAACCCCACAGCGACAATCGAGTTTGACATAAAGAATAAGACCGGATTCAGTCCAAAAACACGGGTGGTAACTGAGGGCTATAACCTGTTCGACAACTCCGGGGACCTTGCCGAATATAAGGACGGCTATACCGTTTTGCGAATTGACGGCAGAGATTCTTCTGTTGAATTTACCAACGGTAAAAAGTTATTTGCTGGGGATGTTATCGGTGCGGTCAGTGAAGATCAGCTGCGCCGTATTCAGATACGGGAAACCATCCTGTCTCATATCGAGCGGGAGCGGCAGTTATTTTCCAAAGGCGTGAAGGTCTTATCCCTTTTCTTTATTGACGAAGTAGCGAAGTACAAGCAGTATGACGCTTCCGGCAACGCCCAAGGTGGCACTTATGCCGAGTTTTTTGAGGAAGAGTACAAAGCCATCGTCGGCAGTATGCAGCTTGCCTTAACCGACACGCCGGAGTACCTTACGTATCTTGACGGCATTGAAGCCGAGCGGACACACGCAGGTTACTTTTCCATCGATAAGAGAAGTGGCCACCTGGTGGACAGTAAGCTTCACAACAGAAAAGAACGCACTTCCGATGATGCGGATGCTTATGACCTCATCATGAAGGACAAGGAACGCCTGCTTGACCGCCGAGAGCCTGTGCGGTTTATCTTTTCCCACTCTGCTCTTCGCGAGGGCTGGGATAATCCGAATGTATTCCAAATTTGCACCTTGAAGCAAAGTGGAAGTGATGTCCGTAAACGTCAGGAAGTCGGACGGGGCTTGCGTCTTGCCGTCAATCAAGGCGGCGAGCGTATGGATGAAACCCTCCTATCCCGCGAGGAAGTCCATAATATCAACGTACTGACAGTTATCGCAAACGAAAGCTACGATAGCTTTGCCAAGGGATTGCAAAGCGAAATTGCCGAAGCGGTCGGCGACCGTCCGCGCAAGATGGAAGCAAAGCTGTTCACAGAGAAGTTCGGCGAAGATACAGCCCTTGCTATATATGAAAGCTTGATAGAAAACGGTTATGTAAAGCGAGGCGAACTAACCGAAAAATATTACGAAGATAAAAAGAACGGCACCATTGAAGTACCCGAAGAAGCCACCGGTCAAGCTGCTGATGTCATCGCCGTACTGGATTCTGTCTACGATCCGAATGCTAATAAACCTGAAAACGCCCGCAAAAACACCGTCGAGTTTACACTTGATAAAGGGAAATTGGATAGTAAGGCATTCCAAGAATTATGGTCACGCATTAACCACAAAAGCTACTATGTCGTAGGATTTGATGAAGATGAATTGGTAGAAAAGGCTGTAAAGGAACTGAATGCCAGACTGCGCGTTTCGAAGATTTACTTCAAGGTTGAAACGGGTGAACAGGCAAAGAACATTGACTCCAAAGAACAGCTTGAGTCTGGAGAAGCCTTTGTTCGAAGGGACATGGTGCGCGAGGAAGCAGCTCCATTCATGACGATGCGGGCAAGTTCATCTGTCCACTACGATCTTGTTGGAAAAATCGTGGCAGAAACGGGACTAACCCGAAAAGCCGTGACAAAGATCCTGGTCGGTCTCGAAAAAGTTATCTTTGACCAGTTTGGAGACAACCCTGAAGAGTATATTATCCGTGCGGCGGGCATCATCAACGAGCAGAAAGCCACGGCAATTATCGAACACATCACCTACGATAAGCTGACCGCCGCTTTTGGCACTGAAATATTCACCGAACCCGATCTTAAAAAAGGAAACCTTGGTGTGAACGCTATGGAGGCAAAGTGTCACCTATACGATTATGTTATTTACGATTCTACCAACGAGCGTGACTTTGCTTCAGCATTAGAAGCCCACAGCCAAGAGGTTGAGGTCTATGTCAAATTGCCACGTGGCTTCTATATTAGTACTCCTGTTGGCAAATATAACCCCGACTGGGCGATTGCCTTCTATGAAGATAAGGTGAAGCACATTTATTTCGTCGCTGAAACGAAGGGCGATATGTCCTCGATGGAATTACGTGAAATTGAGAAAACAAAAGCCCACTGTGCTCGCGAGCACTTTCGAGCCATCAGCGGTGAGAATGTAATATACGACGTTGTCGACAGCTATGACAAGTTGTGGGAGTTGGTACAGGGATAAAAATAGTCTGAGGAGAGTGAGAATATGGGTGGGGCTACTATTATATGTCCGAATTGTAAAAAGCCGTATATTCCGTTTATGCTATCGGCTGGACAACCGACCTGCAAACGACATTTGACTTGATTTCATCGTATCTAAAAACGAATGGCATTTTCATATTTAGCTGGGATCACCCGTTTATGCACTGTGTGGATGAGGTGGATGGAAAGCTGTTTTTTTCGGGAAGTTATTATGAAATCGAATCGTTTACCTTTCAAAAAAACAGCAATCCTCTCACGCTGTACAATCGCAGAGTCAGCGACTATATAAGCGCACTTTCTAAAGCCGGATTTACTGTTGAGCAGGTTATAGAAGAAACTGATAAAGAAACGCTAAATCGGGATGAAGAATTTACGAGTGGGTATTATTCATCGACCAAAGCGAAAAAGTTTCCGCTGTCAATTGTTATAAAAGCGAGGAAGATATAGATGGTTTATGCAGTAATATCAGATATTCATGGTAACTATCCCGCATTTAAAGCGGTTATTGATGATGCAATGGCAAAAGGTGCTGAAGCTTTTTTACTGCTTGGTGACTATATCCGTGATACACCGACACTGAATGAAGTAATAGATACAATCCGTACCTTACCTAATTGCACGGCTATTTTAGGAAATGGTGATATCGGTGTCGTTTCCCTTGATAAAACAAAGCCAGAGCAGTGTTTTTACGAGCAAATGCAGCTGAACTTTTGGACATATAAAAATTTATCAAAACAGAATCTAAACTTCTTAAAATCTTTGCAAGAAACCGCTGATGTAAAATTATCCTGTGGAAAGACTGTTCATTTATCCCACAGCATTTCATTGATTCACCACAACCCCAGACTTGGCGCCTTTCATTCGGGTGATTACGCAAGAAAAATGGAACGTTCCCCTTTCACTATTGAAGAAGGAATGCGTGCGATGCAAAAGGCCGCCGAAGAATATTCTGACGAAGTTGCTGCATATCCGGGCGATATATGCCTATTTGGGCATAATCATTTGCAATGTTTTGGGAGAGTAGCAGGAAAAACATTGCTGAACCCGGGGAGCTGCGGAATGCCTTCTGATTATGATATCCGTTCGCCCTATGCTCTTTTGAGTGACACAGGAGGCACAGTAGAAATTGAGCTTCATCGTGTGGAATATGATGTGGAGCAAACCATTAAAGCAATCCTTGAATTTAATAATTTTCCTCATGCCCGGTTCTGGGGCAAATTACGCGCAGCCATACTTAAATTGGGATCTGATATCCCAATGAATCGGTTCTGGCAGCATGCAAGAGCGATGGGCGGCGGAATATTTCCGGTGGAAAACGATGTATGGCGCAAGACCATTGAAACATTTGAATTTGATTATAACTGGAATATTGATGAATGGCTCAGATTTGGAGAAAAGCAGGATGTAATTTGCCACTACAATGCCCTCATAGACGAAATTGACGATCCTCAGAATTATAAAGTCGTTGACCCCGCACACGATCCGGAACCGCTTCGGGCATACATGAACAAATGGGATGGCGAGGCTTTTATTGATGCGATGCAACTTGTGCCGGAAGAATCTGTGCTTGAAATCGGCGTTGGCACAGGGCGGCTTGCCCTGCGTGTCTGCGGTAAATGCGCAAGTTTCACCGGCATTGATATCTCCCCGAAAACAGTGGAGCGGGCAAAAACGAATTTACAAAATTCGTTCGAAAACCTACAGGAATATAAGAATATTAACCTACTCTGCGGAGATTTTTTGACTCATCCCTTTACAGAAACCTTTGATGTGATTTATTCCTCCCTCACCTTTATGCACATAAAGGACAAAAAGGCCGCTATCCAAAAAGCGGCGGATTTATTACTCCCCGGCGGGCGATTTGTGCTATCGATTTCTAAAAGCCAGCAGACCGAAATTGATTACGGTACAAGGAAAATATCAGTGTATCCCGATAATCCGGAAGAAATCAACTCATTATTGGAGAAAGCGGGATTGATCATAGAAAAACAGTTTGAAACAGAATTTGCAGTGATATTTACGGCAAGGAGGGGCTATCCTATATGAATCTTGCAAAACCGAAAAAACTACATATAGGAGATAAAATAGCTACAGTATCTCTTTCATGGAGTATTGCCGGTATTGTAAGGGGGCGATTGCTTGGTGGTCACACGGGAATAATGGAAATTACTCAAACATCACTATTTAACCCATTTAAAGAAAATGACAATACCATTCTTTTTATCGAAGATATGGTTGAATATTTAACACCTGATGATTTTGCCGCATTTCTTATATGGCTTGGAAAAAAGAATGTGATCCAGAACATAAAAGGCTTAATTATTGGGCGTTTCAATAAACATCCCGAAAATAATGACTATAAAAACGCCTTATTAAAAGCAATGGAAGCCTTAAATTTGTCTGATTTACCTGTCCTTTTCAATCTGCCGTTTGGACACACTTCGCCAATTTGTGTATTACCTTATGGTGCAATGGCTGAAATTGATTGTGATAATGCTTTATTCAGAATTTTAGAAAATGGAGTTATTTAATGTGTAAAGTATAGCGCACATCAATACTCTTAAATGAAAAGTGAACTAGCTAAAAGAAAGAGGTTACATATGGGTGAATTGACTGCCGTAATAAATCCACAGCTTGAACTAATGAATAGCTTGCTTCTGACTTCAAAATACAACGAAATAACAAAGCCAATTATAGGTTATGGATTGATGTCGGAAAGCAACACGCCGTATATTGCGGCAATAAAAGAACATTTTCTCCCATATGCTGATCATTCAGTTTATAGTTTGATTGAGCAAATGATACCTGATGGTTTCACCTTTTCCCGTCCGGTTGAACTTGCGCTTTCTCTGGATGATAATTTAAAAGTGGTTCGCCAGCTTTCAAATATGTGCATTGAATACTGCGGCGGACAAAACAGGATAAATGAATTATTAGAGCTTATAAAGGATATCGGGTATAAAGTTGATTACATGAACTTTTATAATAAACACAAGGACTTTTATGCCTCCTATCTGAATGAATTAAACAGTAAAATAAAGCCGATTTCTATTGTTAACACAATTGAGGAGTTTTATGGCAAAGGCCAGCGTTCATACAACCTTGTGTTGTCATCATTAATGACAGGTTGCTTTGGATTGGTTTTCCATAGTAAAGACGAAACAGGAGATGATGTTTTTTCTGTCTTGAGTATCAACAATCTACATTCAGACATTGCTTTGCTACTTCACGAATTGGCACACCCTTTTATCAATCTATTAACTGAAAAATATTGCTCTGAGATTGAAAAATGCAGCGCCGCTTATGAATATCTAAAACAATATAAGCTTCACGGTTTTAAGTCCGGTTATGGCGATTGGGAAGAATGTGTCAATGAACATCTTGTCCGGGCTTCAACTATATATTTACTGAACAAGCTTGGTTTTTATGACGTCGCAGAACAGAACCTGAGTAATGATATAAATAGCGGATACCGATTTATCCCTGCCCTCCTGCAAGCCTTTGATCATTATGAAAACAATCGTGACAGATATAAAACATTTGATTTGTTCTATACAGAACTAATCCAGAGGTTTAAGATGAACTCGGAGGGAAAAAATCTATGACTAACATCATCCATATTGTCGGAGCATCCGGTGCGAGGACGACCACATTGGGTCAAGCATTGGAAAAGGAATATGGCTACACATGGCAGGATACGGACGGATACTTTTGGGATGGAAATCTGCCATTGAAGCGAGAAGTATATCAGCCGATGATGTTAATTGGGCTATTTTGCCATATGTTGATGGGCAATATGGAAATTAAAGTGATAGGCTTTAATGAATAGTGAAAGCGGGTGTATGATGAAAACTCTTATCTTTAACGGCTCACCTCGTAATAATGGCGGCACAGCCACACTTATAAGAGAGCTAGAAAAAAGCCTTGCTGGTGATGTTAATGTTATCAGTTCATATAAAGCGAATATATCGCCCTGCATTGATTGCCGTTATTGTTGGACAAATGATAAATGCTCGATTGATGATGAAATGCAAAAGGTCTATCGACTTATAAACGAAGCCGATAATATCATAATTGCTTCCCCTATTTATTTCGGAGAAATAACAGGTTCGTTTTTGGGATTGATGAGCAGATTGCAATTTTATTATGTTGCAAGGAAATTCCGTAATACGGAAATGCTGTCCGTAAAGAAAAGAAACGGTGCGCTCATTTTGGTAGATGGCGGTGATGTCTATGCGGATAACGCAATGTCAATGGGTAAATCCCTTTTGCGAAAAATGAAAAGTGAATTTATCGGCTCTGTTTATTTTTCAGGAACAGAGAATGTTCCTGAAAACCATACGGCTGTGCCTGAACATATATTGGCTGAAATCAAAGAACTATCAATCAATTTATCAAAAATACCCGCTGCGGAAACCGACCATGAACGCCAAGCCAGAATATACCCTATTATATTAAGCGAATACAATCCCGCATGGCCTCAGTGGTTTGCAGAGGAAAAGGCAAATCTGGAGCAACTGATTGGAAATGAAAACATCGCTCGAATTAGTCATTTTGGCAGCACATCTGTTCCTGAACTGACTGCAAAACCCACAGTGGACATTCTGCTTGAAATTGCGGAAACTATTGACATTGAAGATTTAATTGCCTCATTGCCGAACGAAGAATATATTTACCTACGAAAAGAAGGCAATTCGCTCTCGGAACACGACAGGGTTATATTTTTGAAAGGTTATTTATCTGATGGGTTTGCTGATGTGTGGATAGGTTATACTTAATAGGACAAATCAATTCCGAACAATGATATAATATAAACAAATATCTGGGAGGAATTAAGATGGCACGCGGAAGTCGATATGAAGAGGAATTTAAGAAACAGATAGTGGCATTATTTAACAATGGTAAATCATTAGCAGATATCAATAGAGAATATGGTATTGCGAAATCTACGATTAAAACTTGGGTAGAAAGACTGAATAAATCAGGTTCGTTAAATATTGATGATAACAGGACAGAAGAAGAAAAAGAGTTAATTAAGTTAAGAAAAGAACTAAAACAACTTAAAATGGAAAATGATATTTTAAAGCAGGCAGCGCTAATACTCGGGAAAAAGTAGACCTGATTATCTCAAATAGAGATAAATACAGTATTAGCGCAATGTGTAAACTTCTTAAAGTCACAAGAAGTCTTGTATATTACCACCTGAACACTAGGCAAAAATGTAACAGGATTTCCAAAGAAGAAGTAGAGCTGGAAAATGAAATAATCAGGATATTCAGAGAGAGTAGAAATAACTATGGAAGCAGAAAAATAAAGAAACAGTTGGAGCGAGAAGGGATAACAGTATCTAGGCGTAGAATAGGGCAAATAATGAAGAAATATTCATTGGTATCTAATTATACTGTAGCCCAGTATAAAGTGCATAGACGAGGATGTCAAAAACAGATTACATGGTGATTATTGGGGATTGAGCGAACCGACAAAGCAATTGTACAAGCAAAAATTCGATACAATTATGGAGGTGTTGTTTGTTGATTGAGCAGCATATTCATGAAGCTCTCGCCGGAAATGCTCAAAGGCTGGCTTTAGATTTTGCCGCATATCTGAGAAATCAGGGGATGCAGTTTGAGCGCGGTACAGGCTATTGGGAGGACAAGCGGTATTGGTATGTCAAGTACAAAGAAACTTATGTGTGCTTCATTTTAGTCAATGGATTTGGCGCTGTCAGGCATATGGAAGAGCCGGAAGGCTGGATAATATGGTCTGACGATTATGATTCTGACCTCTTTGCAAATTACCCGTTAGATGAGCGAACAAAAGAAATTGCTTGGAATCATGCTGATATTTGCGGAAATTGTGGCGGTTGCGGGAGTCCGGGAGGAAGCTGTAAAACGATATTCCGAAAAGAATTTGATAACGTCTGCATTGCTACATTTCGATTTGACAATCCGAATGTAGATGAAGTGGAATGCGCAAAAAAGCTGGTGGAGCTGAGAAAGAGTGATATTCTTAAAACTATGGAAGGAGTGAATTAAGATGAACATTGAAATCAAAAAGCTAACCCCAGACCTCGCAGAGGATTACGCGCACTTTTTTGACGTAACACCGCACGAAGATGGTACAGTCAAGGACGAATTGCCCTGCTATTGTGTGACATGGCGTAGTGATGCCTCATATACCGATGGCAGCAGTCATTGGTTTTCAACGCACGAAGAACGGCGGGAACGTGCCATTCAATTCGTCAAAGACGGACATATACAAGGTTATTTTGCCTATCTCGGTGATGAGATTGTGGGCTGGTGTAATACCAATGGAGATTGTCAGCTCGGAGTTAATTATTTGCGTTCTTATTGGCCGATTGAAGAACACAGAGATGATGTCAGGGTGAAATCTGTCTTTTGTTTTGTGATTGCGCCTAAAGTTCGACGAATGGGTGTGGCTACGGAGTTGCTGGAGCGCATTTGCCAAGACGCCGCCGTTGATGGTTTTGATATTTTAGAAGCCTATGTTTACAAGGATTTTGACGCAGTGCCTCATGACTTTAGAGGTCCCGCAGCGATGTATGAAAAATGTGGGTTTAGAGCAGTTGCGGAGAAGGATAACATGGTTGTTATGCGGAAGGAGTTGCTTAAATGACAAATTCTGTTTATAAAAAAGCCCGTTCCTTCATCTACCGCAACGCCCGACCGCTCGACATCGCCCGATGGCAGTACCATTTTGAGAACGGCAGTAAAGAAGCTGTGCTGACGGCCCTTGCCGCATATCAAAACGAGGACGGTTCATGGCCGATTCCATGGAGTTGGACTGACTATCCTGAAGAATGGGCTATAAGCAAGAATTGGTGGAAAGGCAACGGTGCGATTTTGAATATGCTTTATCTGAAAGGAATGGGGAGATTATGAATGAAGACGGAAAATAACAGCGTAATACAATGGCTTTTAGAAGATGGTAACCCAGCCGTTAAATATCGTACAATGACCGAGATACTTGGCGAACCCGCAAAAAAAGATCCGGTCATCGCTTGGCTAAATAAATCGTTGCCCGATGACTGGACGGAGCGTAACGGTTTATGGTCTGTTTATTATTTGACCGCCTTTGCCGAATGCGGATTAAGCTTTGAAGATGTTCCGCTGGATAAAGAAAAAGCGATTCATTTTGGAAAAGAGTATCGGTTTGAGCATGGCTGCGGCGATTATATGCGTCTGCGGGCTTTGGTTTGCCTAGGGCTGGGAAACGAACCTGAAGTTGCTGATATTATTTCCAAGCTATCGGACAAGCAATTGCCGGACGGCGGTTTTCTTTGTCTGCATCGAGTAGATAAATTAAGATATGTTCCGAAAAGCTGTGTTAAAGCAAATATGTTTGCCTTGTTGTTTTGTGCCGAGTGTAAGAAGAAAGGTATATCAGTTGATATTGAAAAACAGCTGCTTGATTATTTTTGGAAGCACAACTTGTTTTATCGGACGGACGACCCGAACACCTTGATTCTGAACGCCCGCGAAGGATGGCGAACCATTGATGCTTTTTATCCGTTTGAAGTCATGCGTGTCGGTCTGCAAAACATCGTAGAATCGTTTTGTGCTTTGCAATACGGGAATGATGACCGTCTGACGGAAGCGTGGAATATTTTAAACACCAAAAAGTTTCCGGATGGTAAAACCATCCTAAATGGAACGCTATCAAAATCGTATCTACCGAAAGAAAGAGTTGGCAAGCCAAGTAAGTGGGTGACATTCTATACTCTGTTAGCCGAAAAAGAAAGAGGTAATTTATGACACACAAAGGCACAGTTACCCTTGAAACAGAGCGGTTGATTCTGCGACAGTTTGTGGCGGCTGATGCAGAAGCTATGTTCAACAACTGGGTGAACGATGTGGATGTTACGAAATATTTAACATGGCAGCCGCACGGCTCTATTGATTTGACTCGCAAAATATCTTTATCAGACATATCAAAATATGATAATTTATCTCATTATCAATGGGCGATTGTCTTAAAAACATTGAATGAGCCTATCGGCGGCATTAATGTGGTCGAAATCGATGAAACATGCAAATGCTTTGGAGTCGCTTACCGCATAGGTAAAGCGTGGTGGCATCAGGGTTTTGCAAGCGAATCACTTTCGGCTGTTATCAAGTTCTTGTTTGAGCAAGTTGGCGCAAATCGTATAGCTGCAAGGTATGACACACGCAATCCGAATAGCGGTAAAGTAATGCTTAAATGTGGAATGAGTTACGAAGGCACCTTGCGCCAGTCGGGTTACAATAATCAAGGAATTTATGATGCGGCTTGTTATGCCATTCTTGCAGAAAATTATTTCAGCGGTAAACAAGCCGGATTTTCGTTCTCAATCGGAGATATATCCATCGACTGTAGAAACCCTGACCTTACCCGTGATTTCTATCACGCTCTTACAGGCTGGGAAAAGCGGGTGATGTACGGCTGCCGGGCTCTTATTGCTGAAAACGGTCTGGTAATTCTTTTTATGCAGTGTGATTTTGATTATATTCCTCCCGTCTGGCCGGAAGAACCCGGCAAACAGCAGAAGCAGATGCACTTCAATTTTCAGGTAGAAGATTTATCCGATGCCGTGGAGGAAGCAATAAAGCTCGGTGCGACCAAAGCCGCCGCACAATATGGCGGAGATCATTTTATTACCATGTTCGACCCGGAGGGGCATCCGTTTTGTCTGTGCAGAAAGTGAGCGAGCTAATGAATATCATCTATAACGATGAGGTAAAAGATTTACCCCTTTCGCAGTTGCACGAATTGTTTATAGCGGTAGGTTGGTCAGACGGCGGAGAGTTGCCGGATGAAATGAAAACCGGTTTTATGCAACCGTGGCTTAACTCTACGCTGGTTATTTCTGCTTGGGACGGCGACCGATTGGTTGGAGTTGTCAGGGTGTTAAGCGATACAATTTTCCGCTTTGTTATCTACGATTTGCTTGTTAATCCCGAATACCAAGGAAAAGGCATCGGTAGTGAGCTTGTGAACAAGTGCAAAAGCCACTATCCCGGTTCGGAGTGGTTGGTTGGATGTGATAGAAAGGATGTTGCATTTTATAAGAAACTTGGATTTCAAGATGTTTTTGAATCGGATACGTTTTTGGTCATCCCCTGTAAGTTATTTTGATGCAACCCCGCAATGACAGTCGAGAACCTCATCGCTGTTTTTGCTATACTATTCACGGAGGTTAGAGATGGAATTATCAGATAAAGCTGCCGCTGTACAGCGAATGCAAGAATACATTGTGGCTCATGTTGACCGAGAAATAAACATTGATGAACTCAGTAGTGTCGCCGGATACAGCAAGTACCACGCGATACGGATTTTCAAGGAGCAGACTCATAATACGCCGTTTGAGTATCATCGTGCATTGCGCTTAACAAAAGCCGCCAAAACCTTGCAGGATGCGGACGATAAGATTGTAGATGTTGCAATGAACAGCGGATTTGATTCTCACGATGGCTTTACACGGGCGTTTTATCGGCAATTCGGCATTACACCGTATAAATATCATGCTGAAACGCCGCCCGTGAACTAGTTTGTCTATTATCCCAATCTAAGCAAATAACAATATACAATATAAGTGAATTACCAGAATATGTATGGCACTTAAAGTTACAATTTTGTCTGGGGAACGATGTGTGGAAAAGCTTTGCCGAATTTCAGGAATTGAAGTATAATAATGTTGAGGACTACAGATTAATAAAGTTGGATTTTTACCGAAGAAGCAAGCCTAAGAACAATTCTGGTTTAAAGCTCCCTAATGCAGAAAAAGCCACTATTGCGGAAGACAAATTCACTAAATATCTATTTGATGGAGACAGTCCCAAAGGGTTACTTAAAGGGGAATTGATTACAAAAAAGTTAGGTTATAATTTTAATAATTATTAGGAGTTCAAAGTTGATATTTTAACCCGGGCACAGGTTAATCCAGCAACCCATAAAGGATGCAACATATACGGAGAGAAATATGAGCAAAGGATTATTTTTTATAGTAAAGAAAATAAACCTGTAAATTTAGAAATATGCTGGCTAAGCGATGCAGGCGGTACACATATGATGAGTATTTATGTTAATGAGGTGATAGGTGATGAAAATTGAACAATATGATACAGTTTTATTAAAGGATGGCAGGGAAGCAGCAATTGTTGAGAAGTTTAGTGAAACAGATTTCATGGCAGACGTTGGCAGTTCTCCTGCGGATTGGGAGACTATTGATATAACAATTGGCGACATTGAAAAAGTAATATACACAAGCAGAGAGTGAAAGCAACTACTAATTTAAAAAGTGGGTGCTTTTCACAGGTGATGCAGCATACAGGGATATTATACGCAGCAGCCAAACCACAAACAAACAATTCGATAAAAAAGCAGGAATTGAGGAGGTGGACGAATGAAAGTATTTCAGATAGAAGGTCAGCTTGATAGAATTTTTTTCTCTAACTTTGAACGAGTAGACGAAAGTATTATTTTTGATATGGTGCTGGAAAAGCTAAAAAACAATAAAAACGTGATTATTGGGAAAAAAATTATTGGTCCATCTGAAGATTTGTATAATTGTAAAATGGATGATTCGGAGTTTAGTATTATCTTTGATTTAGATGAGGGTGTATCTATCTTTTCGAAAAACACCAGCATCACCGACAAAATAAAAAGAATCTTTAATTATTAGTATGAAAGCAAAAGAAATTTTGGAGGTGTTAAAGAAACATGGAAGATGACCATTACTGTCCTATACTTAAAAGAACTATAAATGATGCATACTGTTATGAAATAAATAACGTTGCATATAGAATAATAAAGCCTGAGGCTATTGAAGACAAAATAGACAGGGCAGAAGCTGAAAAAATATGTGATAGTTGTAAAAATAACCAAATGAGATAAAAGCACTTACTAACAAAACCCAAAGAAAGGAGTGGGGTCAGTGATCAATCTATCAAAATTTAATGGTAAAAATATCAGAGTTGATTTTGGTGATGGGGCACAAATAGAAGCAGTTGGGGAAGAATACATGTATGGTGAAGATTATGAAGAAGAATATAATAGTTTGGCGTTAAGGGTCACAAAAGTTATAAAAGATAGAGAAATACACCCATTCCGAGTTTTTGTGAACAGTGGCTTATTAACTGCTATTTATGAAAATGAAAATGTCAGAATTGAAGAAATTTAATTAAAAGAGCACTTACTTCGGTAAAGTGTTTTTATTATGCTTATATAACACTCTCACATGGGAGTGGCTAACACAAAGAATGTAAAGGCTGTAAAAGCACTATTAAAGCTTGATGATATAAAGCTTTCTCCACAAGTAGATCCCATACGCAATCAGGGCTATGGATTGAACAACGATCAAAATGATCTCTGTTGTGCCCTGAACGGGGGAAACCCAATTGATAAAATTGTATAAAGTATGCCATATCATGGCAGGAATCAAGCTACCTGTCAGTATAACGATCTCCGCTGCGACAATGCCGAAGATCAGCGAATTGAGCACAGCCATGGTGACCATTACAAAACCCTCTCCCGAAAACGCCTGCGAAGCGTGAACGGTCGCAAAGAGTATGGAGGATAGCAGTACGGTTTGTTTTATGGAAAAACACATTTTCACCCGTTTGAGAATGATACCTCTGAAGTAGATCTCTTCCGACAACCCGATAGCCGCCGTGAAAAAGGTCAGGGCAATTATCCTCTCTATATCATGGTTGATTCCGAAGAAAAGAAAGCCTGCTTTTGCCATGATGACAGGGATAAAGTATAATACGGTTTTTAAGCTGCCTTTTCTCATTCCGACAAAGCCAATTTGGCTAGGGCGTACTCCTGTGATGAGTAGGATACCCACAGGCACTGTGACTGAAAGCAGCATGAACGCGCCCTGCACCCAATAGCTTTGCGGTACCTCCATATTGTTTACAGCTACGATGATGCCGGATACTACCGGAAAGCTCATTAAAACAATTGAAAGCATCAGAGAATAAAATAATGCTTTAGATTTCACGTTTGTCTTTTTCATTGGCATCCTAAATCACCCCTTATTTGGAAAAGTTGCTGCACAACTATGGATATGAAAAGCGCAATCATCAAGATTCCTAATGCATCACCATTTATTTTATGGCGTTGCGCTACTATTCTTTTGTCATGTGAATTATGTTTTTTCATTTCGATGCCTCCTTTTATAGACATATTGTACATCAAACATTGCCCTAAATGTGCAAAATAAATTTTTCCGTTCGGAATAATACATATTGATATATTTGTTGGCACAAAAATTAGGAGTTTCCTGCTGCCCTGCCTATCATATTGATAAAGATACCGTATTTTCTGTCTTTTTGTATGATTATTCAAAGGAATATATCCTCCATTTTCGGCGATTGTTTGACGGTGCTCGTTCAGATAACGAATACCAAAATCTAATTTCTGTTCGTCCGCAATACAAAGACGATATCGCCCGGATGATAATGCTTGACTTTATTACGCGGCAGGATGACCGCCATTTGTCTAACATTGCAATTAAAATAAGCGGACAAAGCGAATCTTTTTATCCACTTTATGATAATGGACGCAGCTTGTTTTATGAAGATACAGAAGAAATGGTGGCTCAGGCAGTCGCCGATCCGGCAAGCTATGCGACCAGCTTCGGCTACTCTGGCACCTATTACGATTATGTTAAAGAGATTGCTAAGGAGCGCGAGGACCTTGCCGGACTTATCAACCTTTGCTTGATTTTCACCATATAATACACTATATTGCAATTATGAGGTGAGGATATGATAGAAACAAATGCCACGATAGGTAATCCGTTCTTTTTCCTTTTGAACGGTTCGAATCATTAAGCTTATTTCTGTATATCTTACATTGAGTAAAAAGTTATTCTTGAATAAGCGAGAGTAATTCTTCATATTACTTCTGCAATGAATGTGAACTACATCGCCATTGAAATGGCGAGCTTCGAGCTCCCGACAAAACAATGATTGTTCCATCGGTACGCATCTGGGGTGTCCAAACCCTCTACTGCTGGAATGGCTTTGTTGCCAATCCTACACA
>Ga0265293_10007801_pt1 | contig 16272 bp, 14 predicted proteins | sample Munlanlewell138R_FD_192505 | JGI IMG/M metagenome (GOLD analysis project Ga0265293, IMG submission 192505) | Leachate microbial communities from a municipal landfill in Southern Ontario, Canada - Leachate well 138R | ecosystem: Engineered > Solid waste > Landfill > Unclassified | place: Canada...
ATTTATATTAAACATAACCCCAATATATCGTATAGCCTGTATAAGGTCAGTGTTATAGAAGAATACCCATCCTATTAACATTACCAGTACAAAGTAAATGTGCGAGAATATTTTAGGGATCTTGTCGAAAATTTTCTGTAGGAATGTTTTTTCAATAAGTAAAAAAACAAAGAAGTATAACCCCCATATGACAAAGTTCCAGCTGGCACCATGCCATAAGCCTGTTAAAAACCATACTATGAAAAGGTTGCGAAGCTTGAATTTTCTGTTTCCACCAAGCGGGATGTATACATAGTCTCTAAAAAAGGAACCTAAAGATATATGCCATCTTCTCCAAAATTCTGTTGCACTTCTGGAAATGTAGGGATAATTGAAATTTTCCTTTAAAGAGAAACCGAACATAGAAGCAAGCCCGATTGCCATATCTGAATATCCGGAAAAATCAAAATATATCTGTAAAGAAAACAGCAGTATCCCAATCCACGCTCCCTGTACAGATAGTTTAGTGTAATCATTTCCCATAAAGGACGATATCAAAGAACCTGCTGTATTGGCTATTATTGCTTTTTTTGCAAGTCCTATAATAAATCTGTGTACTCCGTAATTAAATTTTGACCAGCTCTCTCTGTTTGCATTTATGTCAGCAAATAGATCAGGATATCTTTGTATAGGTCCGGATGTGACTGTAAAAAACAAGGATATGTACATGAGCATATTAACATAATTTCTTTGTGCAGGAGCCTTTTTCTTATAAACATCTACAAGATAACTTATGCATGTAAAAGTGTAAAAAGAGAGTCCTAATGGCAATGCAATATCTGTATAACTGTTTTCAATGGAGAAAAGTAATGAAATATTATCCACAATAAAACCAGAATACTTGAAGAATCCCAGAATTGCTATCAATATAGCTATGGAAACTATTAAAAGTGTTTTAGAAAGGTTATCCCTGTTACTTCTTTCTATCATTATTGCAAATAGATAAACAAACATTGAACAAAACAGCAGAAGAAGTATCCATACAGGTTCTCCCCATGCATAGAAAACCAGTGACATAATAGTGAGTATTACATTTCTATATGTCCTGTTTTTTACTGCATAGTAAAGGATAAGGGATACAGGGAGAAATATTGTTAAAAAGAATAATCCTGAAAATACCATTACTTTACCTCATGCCATCTTGATATTTCACCTTTGGTAAAGGACCGGAAGAGATTGTATTTGAAATTGGGATTAATTAAAGCTTCCTCTTCTATCAGTTCCTTTATCCTTTGGCGATTAGTTACTCCTGCTGCCTTGCACAGCGTCTTTACAGGAGTTATTCCCATTTTATCATTAAACTGTATGATTTCATCCTCCCATGAGTAGATAAGAGGACGTATCACTGTAATATCTTTTCTTGAAAGATATGTAACAGGCGAGAATGTATGAAGTCTTCCTTCATAGGATATGCACATAAGAAAGGTCTCTATCGCATCATCTTTATTATGACCTAATGCGACTTTATTGCATCCAAGTGACTTTGCTGTATCATTTAAAATGCCTCTTCTTAAGTTTGCACATAACGAGCAGGGGCTTCTTTCTTCTCTTGATTCAAAAACTATTTTTTCAATATCAGTTTGTTTTACTATATATTCCACATTTATGTTTTCACAAAATTTCTTAAGATACTCAGTGTCTGGATTTGTATCGCTCAGCTTTATTGTTACTGCCTTTATATCAAAAGGCTGTTCTATATAACCTCGAATCTTTGTTAAGCAATATAGTAAAGCAAGGCTGTCTTTTCCGCCTGATAGTCCGACAGCAATACAATCGTTATGCTGTATCATGTCGTAATCCTTAATCGCTTTTCGCATTTGGCTGACTAGTAAAATACTCATTATTGGAATAATATCATCTACAGTACTGTTTTTCAATCATACATAATCACGACCGGTAAGATATCTGTACAGTATTAGGTATCCTACTCCAGTTCTTATACTGTCCGATTTAATTTCATAATACTCACCATTATTAGTGGAAAAGAAAATAGTCATCATTTTAGATATAGAAAATCCTGTAATTGATGATAAGTAAAATACATTTGTCTGCTTTTCTGAAGATATCACAAGTCTGTCACTGAATAATTCCATTTTTCCGCTATTTACTTTTTTTGCATTCTTTTCAATATTAATCAAGCTAAGTGTCTGGTCTCTGTGACTGAATATGGGTTTATCCTTGTACTCGCTTTTTAAAGTATCCAAGTTTTCTTTTAGATAATTTCTCTGCCACATATCCCATTGGTATACATTTTTGAAAAAATCATTATCAGAATTTTCAAAACTGCAGTATTCATTGAGAATAACCTTAAAACCGCAAGAACAGAAAAATTCATTATCATTACTTTTCAGTGTATCAATACCTTTGCATTTCGGGCAAACAAACAATACAGTTTCAAGATATTCAGCAAGATTTTTACCTTTGTAAATATACTGGTTTTCCTTTTGCCAGTCATATGCGTTAACATAAAGATCATTTCTTATAATCTGGGTTATTTCGTCTTCTGTCATATCCTTTAGCAGCTCGTATGGATATTCATTTACTACTCTTCCAAACTCCGGTCCCTTTCTTCTGCTAACAGCCCATCTTGGAGTTCTGAAATAGCCTCCGTCAAGCCTGAAAGTTATTAATGTAGCATGACTGTTTTTTACTAACTGCCCATTGGTAGGTGATATCCATCCTGTCTGACCGTTAAAAGAACGGTTGCCTTCTACAAACATGCATACATTAGATTTGTTTTGTAGGGTTTCAATAATATCATTTACTGTGCTTTTAGCTTCTGCTCCTTTTTTCCTTATTATCGGATTTGCGAGGAATTTTACAAGCCTGCCTCCGAAACCATGCCTTACTATATGCTCACTTGCAACAAAAAACATATGCCCCTTAATAGCCATCCCCACCATAAACTGATCCCCATCGGAATTGTGGTTTGACAATACTAAAAAAGGTTTATTTTTCGGCTTATATTTTTTATAGTGATAATTGTGAAATACTTTGTAATATATGGTAAAAGGTATTCTAAGAATTGCATAAATGGTCTTAAACCAGGCAAGGTTTTTCATAGTACTCTCCATGAATATAAGGTTAATAATAATATTATCAAAAAAAATACTTAAAAACAAATACAAAAAGTCGATGTTACTGTATAATTAATGTGTTTACATAATATAATATATTATGTTAATATAAGTTAAGAAAGGCGGATCTGACTTGCTAAAGGAATTGAGAGAGCAGTTGAATGAGCAATTAGGGTGCCTTTTTGGAATCGTCGGTATGAAGGGGACAATATTATTGTGTTCCGACACTTCCCAAGAAGGAAAGGAATTTGTTCGATTCGATGAGCTTGCGAAGAACACTAAAGAGAAAATCGCCATTGAAGGGCTTGTTTTAACAAAAATCAAAGCTGTTAAGAATGTGCAATATTTTGTATTCGTAGAAGATTTAGGAATGAATACAGATGTTATTTTGAATCTTGTTGCTTTGTATGCAAAAGACTATCTTCGTTCCAATACAGAAAAGACAGATAAAGAGTTCTTTCTAAAACAAATCCTACAAGAGGATTTATCAAAAGAAGAGATAGACAAACGAAACAAAATTTTCAAACTGAATGTTACAGATAAGAAAGCAATAATTAATATAAGAACTCAGAAAATACCTGAGTATCCGGTAAGTGATATACTGAAAAACCTGTTTCACGATCTCAAAGATGCCAATATTGTTACTTTGGATAACAATGACACTGTCGTAATATTACCATTAAGAGATGACCTTAATAATGTATTGCAATCTGTTATTTCAACTTTAGAAGAGCACCTGATGGTTTCTGTAAAAGCTTCAATCGGGAAGTATTTCTATCTTTTAGAAGAAGCAAAGTATGCATACATTTCATCTGTAAAAACATTTGATATAGGTTCGCTATACAAAGAAGGATGCTCTATTTATGATTACAATAATATGGGGACAGCAAGACTGTTTCATGATATATCTGTTGAAAGACTAGAAAGTTTTATTGAAGAAACCATTACTTCAGAAGTTTATGATCAGATTGATGATGAAACAATAAAGACAATGCAGGCATTTTTTGAAAATAATCTTAATATAAGTGAAACTGCACGAAAGATGTATTTACATAGAAATACATTAGTATATCGTATTGAAAAGTTCAACAAGCTTACAGGGCTTGATGTTACGAAATTTGAATCAGCAGTGCTGTTTTATACGATATGTCAGATAAAATGCTATTTAAGGAATTTGGGAAGGGATTAGTATGATAGATTTTGAAAATGTATCAATGATATATAGAAGTGGAACTGAAGCCCTGCATGGGATTAGTTTTCATGTTGATCCAGGTGAATTCGTGTTTATAACAGGAAAATCGGGTTCAGGAAAGTCCACGATTATAAAATTGCTTATGCGAGAGGAAAAACCTACTGCAGGGGATATCTTTGTTAATGGATATGATTTATACAATTTATCGAGATATGACCTTCCTCATTACAGAAGAAGGCTTGGGGTAGTATTTCAAGATTGCAGACTTTTGATGAACAAAACGGTTTACCAGAACATTGAGTTTGCGATGGAAGTTGTTGGCGAATCAAACAGAACTATAAAACAAGTCGTCCCTAAGCTTCTTCATATGGTGGACCTTGTTGGCAAGGAAAAGGCCTTTCCAGACGAGCTCGCAGGAGGGGAACAGGCAAGGGTAGCTCTGGCAAGAGCTATAGCTAATAATCCTGATATCCTTATAGCTGATGAACCCACTGGCAATCTTGATCCAAAAACAAGTACAGAAATTATTGACCTTTTATATAAAGTTAACCAACTAGGAACTACGGTTTTAGTTGTTACACATGACACAAAAATAGTTGACAGACTGCAGCAAAGGGTAATACGGCTTAAGGCTGGGAATATTATAAGTGATACGGAAGGAAGCATATACGAAGATGAAACCTGTGAGTATTAAATATATATTAGTAGAATCATTCAATAATATCTTGAGAAATAAGGTTTTGTTTATTACCAGCATATTTACTGTTTGTGTTACTATTCTTTTAATGGGAGTAGTCGGGATACTATTGATGAATGTATCATACAATTCTGATGAGATGCTTGATGAAATGCTTCATATTACCGTATATGTAATTCCTGAAGCAGATGAAAAGACCCTTAATGATATACAGGATGTTATTGTTAGTGATCCTCATGTTGAAAGCTCAACATATGTATCCAAGCTTGAAGCATATGAAGCAAGCAAGGAATTAGTGGGTGAAGAAGTAATGGAGGAGTTAGGATATGATTTTCTTCCACCGTCATTTATTGTGAAACTCAATGATGTAACATATGCTAATATTTTTGTTCATAAGATGTCATCAATGTCAAACATTTATGAAGTAAAGTACAGTTCTGAGTCATATGAAAGAGCAGGCAGAATATCATATACAATCAGATATGTATGTGGTGCTCTTACTGGGCTTTTAGGGATATTATCACTGTTTCTAATATCAAACACAATCAAGATAACAGTGTCTTCCAGTAAAGAGGAAGTAACAATAATGAGGTATATAGGAGCTTCAGAAGCCAGAATTAAAGTGCCTTTCTTCTTGCAAGGCGGATTTATAGGCTTTTTAGGTGCAATTATATCTTTCATTATTGCAGGATTTGGATATAATTATATATATACAAAGTTAGAAGGAAGCCTAAGCGACTACATTGGAGTACTGGAACTTGTTCCTATACCACAGATGCTTCTTGTATTGTTAGGCGTATTCATGTTGTATGGCATAGTGCTTGGAGTATTAGGAAGTTTTTTCGCAATACGCAAGTATCTAAAAGCATAAGAGGAGTTTACAAATGATAAAGAGTATTGAAAAGAAGAGAATATTGACAATGATTTTGGCTTTAATAATGCTGTTTTCTTTCACGCAGGCAGCATTTTGTGTAGCTGATATTAATGAAGCAAAAGACAATCTTGACACAATACAGGAAGAGCTTGAGAGTGTTGAGAATGAACTGAAGCAAAAGCAGAGTTTAAAAGACTATTATGAAAGCCTGACAAAGAATATGAAAAATAGTATTGATTCGCAACAGCTTCAACTGGCTACATACAATGAATATATTGTAGAAGTTACCAACAAGATTAATAGTCTGACTGATACAATTGAACAAGCCGAAGAGGAATACGAGCAAAAAGTTTCTGTATTAAAAAAGAGAATTGTTGAAACTTATATAAGCAGTGATCTTACAATGTTTGAAGTATTAATGAAATCATCTTCACTCAAGCAATATTATGATTATATAGAGCTTAACTCATTAATTGCTAAACATGACCAGGAACTTATAGATGAAATGAAAATACTTATGCAGGACATAAGTGACAAGAGAGAAACAATGAAGATGCTTAAAGCTTCATATGTTACCCTTAGTGAGCAGGCACAGATTGTGCTAAGTAATATGCAGAATATGCAACAGACAGCAATAGAGACTGTAAATATAACAGAAAAAACTATAGAAATTCTAAAAGCGAAAGAGAATGCTTTAGCTGCTGAAGAAGCGGAGATGTTAAATGTAATCTTAAGGCTTCAAAGAGAAATAGACTATATAGGCGGGCAGATGACCTGGCCACTTCCTTCTTGTAAAATTCTTCCAACAGGAGGAAGTTTATTCGGATGGAGGCTTCATCCGATATTCTTTGAATGGAGAATGCATAACGGAGTGGATCTTGGCGGTAAACAGGGTAACAATATTGTATCCGCAAATGCTGGAGTTATATCAATCGCATCATGGGGAGAAGGTTATGGGTATTATGTTGTCGTTGACCATGGCGGAGGCGTTTCAACGCTTTATGCCCACTGCTCAAAGATTTTAGTAAGTGCAGGACAGTCGGTCAAGAAAGGACAAGTAATAGCTCTTATAGGATCAACAGGCTGGTCAACCGCACCGCATCTTCATTTTGAAGTAATAATAAGCGGAAAGAGAGTAGATCCTCTTTTATATATTGATCCGTCAAGATAAATAATCCTTATTTGGATATAGGAAAAGGTGGTAAAATTGAAAAAATTATTAGTTAAAAAAACAATAGCCATACTTGTAATTATGGCAATAACATCATTTGCCTTATTAACAGGATGCTCATTTATAGCAGATGAAATACTTGATATAGACAAAGCCATAGCACGTAGAATAACTACAGTTACCATGCCTGAAGTATCTCCTAGCAATATTCAGTTAGAAGGTGATTTTACTGAAGAACAGCTTGAAAAATTTAATGAAGTGTATAATCTTTTGAAACAAACATCAATATATGAGCTTGACCATGATGAAATCATGGAATCTATTATTGCTGGAATGGCTTCTGCTTTCGATGTCTATACAATGTATGTACCTGAAGAATATGCTAATACAATAAGAGAATCAGCATCAGGAGAATATAAAGGAATCGGAGTTACTATAACTACACCTGAAGATGGTATTGGAGCAGAGGTAATATCAGTTAATCCTTTGGGAGATGCTTATGTCCAGGGAATAAAAACTGGCGATATAATTATAAGAGTGGAAGAAACTGAACTGACAAAAAGCATGTCTTTGGAATATATAGCTTCAATTGTTAAAGGAGAAGAAGGAACAAAAGTAAATGTTACTGTATGGAGACCTTCTGAACAAAAGGAAATACAGTTTTCTATAACCCGAATGCTTATAAACTCCATTGACGCATCAGGTCATCTTATTGAAGGAACTGATATAGGATATATAGCTATCAGTAGTTTCAGTGCCGATATGCTTGATGAGTTCGTTAATACCTTTAATGATTTAGTTTTAGTAGATGGTATGACTAAGTTAATTATTGATCTTAGAGACAACCCTGGCGGAGATTTCTATACTGCAGTATATCTTGCTGATGCATTTATAAAAGACGGAATTATAACCACACTTGCAGATGGAACAGGATATAAGGAAGAATATACAGCAGACAGTTATGCAATATCAATACCTACAGTAATACTTGTGAATGGGAATTCTGCTTCTGCTTCGGAATTATTCAGCGGAGCAATGAAGCATTATGGACTTGCAACAATAGTTGGTACGCAGACATATGGCAAAGGAGTAGCTCAAAGTATTTATGATTTAGATGACGGTTCACAACTTAGAATAACCAGTTACCAGTATTTATTACCTGATGGTTCGAATATTGATGGAATCGGAGTGACTCCAGATATAGAAGTATTGCCATTTGAAGGGTTTGAAAACGAATATATTTCCTCTTTAGAACCGGAAAATGATGCGCAGCTTCAAAAAGCTATTGAGATACTGGAGAACCAATAATGTACGATTGCATAGCAGGTGTCTATGACCTGCTTATGAGAGATGTTGATTATGTATCATATGCAGGATATATTGACGGAATTTTAAAAAGGTATTTAGAAAATAAACCTGATATAGTACTAGACGTAGGCTGCGGAACAGGCAGCCTTACGTGCGCAATGAGAGACTTGGGATATTCCATGATAGGTGCTGAACCATCAGAAAGAATGCTGGAGTGCGCTCTAAAAAAAGATACTAACAACATTCAGTATATAAATCAGAGTATGGAAAAACTGGACCTCTTCGGAACAGTTGGCGCTGCGATAAGTTTTTTAGACTGCATTAACCATATAACTGATATAAAAAAGCTGCAACAGGGATTTAAAAAGGTATCGCTTTTTTTAGAACCGGAAGGATTATATATTTTCGACTTGAATACTGAATATAAATTTGAGAATATATATGCAAACAATCTGTATTATGATCTTTCTGATGATGTTTCATATATCTGGGTAAACAATTATTCTAAGAAGACAAAAATTTGTACGATGGACATTTCATATTTTATAAAAAACGATGATGGTAAATACAAAAGATATGATACATGTAATAGAGAAAGAGCATATTCAGATAAGCAGATTATCGAACTGGCTAATAGTAGCGGATTGGAATTGATTGATATGCTGGAAGATTCTTCATTTGATAAACCCAGAAGAAACTGTCAGAGGAAATTTTTAATATTTAGAAAAAAAAGGTGATTTATGGATAGTATATTGAAGGCAATGGCTTATGATAAAAAAGTAAGGGTATATGCTGCACTAAGTACAGATACAGTTAATCAGGCAATTAAAAAGCATAATCTTAATCTGCTTTCTGCTATGGCATTAGGAAGACTTTTAACAGCTACTGCCATGATGTCATATATGACTAAAAGTGAAAGTCTGATTGTCAGTATATCTACAGATGCAGCTTTGAAAGGTTTGACAGCTATCTCAGAAGACAAAGGTTTGGTAAAGGGTTACGTTCATAACAATGATTACACTACATATGGTGAGGATATATCATCAGTTGGACAGCTTTTAATGCCTGGTAAGCTTATGATATCAAGAGATATGGGTTTAAAAGAGCCATATACCGGTATCATACCTTTAGTTACAGGTGAAATTGCAGAAGATATAGCTAAATACTTTACTGACAGTGAACAAACGCCAACAGCTTGTGCATTGGGAACATATTTTGATGAAAAGGGCAGATTACTTGCAGCAGGCGGTTACATTATTCAGGTTATGCCTGGTACCGATGATTCAATTCTAAAAGAGTTAGAACAGAGAGTATCTCTCACCGAAAACATTTCCAAGCTAATATATGATTTGCAAACTCCTAAAAATCTACTGGACTTTCTTTTCTCAGACAGGAATCTTGAAGTAACAGGAACTGAGAAAATGGCTTTTTACTGTGGTTGCAGTAAAGATAAGATAATGGAAAAACTGTTAACGATAGATAAGAAACAACTGCAACAGGTAGCAAAAGAACAGTCTGAAATAGAAGCAGTATGTCCATATTGTAATAACCATTATTTATATAACAGTGACGATATTTTGAAACTGCTTAAGGATATAGAAAGCTGATATCATGAAAAAGAATGTTGCCACTATTATTACAATATGTTTTATAGCAGCTATTGTTATTGCTGTTGTTATCTTTCTAGTTCAGCAACAGAATAATGATGTTGAAAATCCAACACCGACAGTTACTCCTTCCACTTCTCATTCGCAGACTAATGAACCGACACAATCACAGAATATTACTGAAATTCCTCTAGAAGGGCTAAATGAGAAACTTGCGGATGTTAATAATCCAATTACCATCACACTAAATTCTGAACAGCTTAAAATAATCGATGCAAGTGTTAGCAGTGAAACATATGCGCTTGTATACTTTCCAGATAGAAATATATCAAATTATGAGAATGGGCAGTTTATTTTAAAAACTTCAGTTTTTCATGAAACAAACAATTATATCGGTACTATTACAATAGTATCTGATTCATATGTAAAAGCGGGGTATCTTTTAGCAGATAAGGATGGAAAAATATACATTGAAAATAGTGAGAAAAATCAGATTTCAGCTGATGTTTCTTTGAGGATAATAAACAGATACAATCCAATAACACAACAGCAGGCAGATGATATAGAGGGTCTTGTAAATCTCACAAACCCTTGGTATGTTCTTGATGAACGTGATGACTTATATATTCTTAGTCATGTCAAAACAGCTATGGAAAGCTTACTTACTGAAGCTGACCGACAGGATTCATCTTTGAATATGCATGTAGCAAGCGGTTATCGCGATTATGCTTCACAAAAGCAGAGTTTTGACTACTGGGTTAATAGAAGAGTTACACAGGAGAATATGACATATGAACAGGCGTATGATTATACAGCGGGACGCGTGGCAATACCAGGATGTTCTGAGCATCATAACGGATTAACAGTTGATTTGATAAGCTATGGATATATGCTTGATGAATCTTCAAAAGACGCGCCATATGCTAAATGGCTAAAAGACAACAGTTATAAATTCGGATTTACTATTAGGTATGAAGAGGGCAAAGAACAGTACACTCATATAACTTTGTATGAACCGTGGCACATTAGATATGTCGGATTACCTACTGCATATTATCTATATGCAAATAATCTTTGTATGGAAGAATTTTATGAAACCCTTATAAATGAGGGGTATCTGGATTTCGAATATGAAGGAGAAACATACAGATATATATATTCTAAAACCGATAATATATACATAAATCAAAACATAATGGATATTGTACAGTACTCGTCTATAGCGTCAGGTGTGGAAGGTTATGTACTGTTATGTAAGATAAGATAGATAAAAGAATATATAAGAGAATATAAATCAAAAAAGTAAAATCTTATTATGTATCTATAATAAAAGCAGATATATTCTTCCTTTAAATTATTACTTCAACTTAAATCAGGTAAATTCTCGGTAGGTCTGACGTCAGAAATATCAAGTAGATACAACTGATTAGTATGTGTTTTCTCATACCCGCCAGTGAAGAGTATATAGCGGTTGTCAGGTGTGATCCTTGGATGAAAATGTGATTTCTGAGAGGACCGTGAACCAAATGTCTGTCTGTTTCCCATAAGAAGTTCCCAGCTGCAGGGACCATCGGGTTCATATCGGTTCATTTTATACATGTTGTGGCAGTTAATGGTGGTATCTTTGTAATCCAGATTTTCATAAAAAATTAAATTCCCATTCGGGTCGTAACCTGTGTGAGTGTATCCGAAAAATTCAGGTAGCTTGTACTCAATGAAGCGATGGGTAATAGGGTGATAGATGCCTCCACATTATCCCCGTGGAATTTGCTGGCTTCATATACGATGCCTCGTTTAGTAGCGGCGCAGTGATTTGCAACACGCCCATCATCCGACTTAGTGCGGATGTGTGTATACCAGCGTCCTTCCAGGCCGGTAAAAAGTATGCCTGATTCAGTAGGTGGATGATTTATGGCAAAATATTCATTTCCATATGGAATAATATGATGCATTACTGCATTTAAAATAAGAATATCTCGCATTTCTGAGGTCTCTAGATTATATGCCTGTATTGTACAATCTTTGGTTAATGGACGATATTTTATATAGTCCGACCAGTTTCCTGCGGTCATCTCATAATAGAAAGCCTTGTCCATGTGAGAAAAAACAAACCATTTACCATCAGATGTTACGCAGCTTTGCGATATAGGGTATCTGTGCTGTGGCAGCGTGAACAGGTTTTTTTGTTCCAGAGTTTCAATGTTAATCATAATAGCAACATTTTGGTCGAAAAATATTACATTGTTGTTGACAGTATTTAATACGCTTCGATGATCCAGTACGCCATTTTGGCAAGGAGAACACCAAGGTCGCCATTGTGCATCATTTGCGTTGTTACTGGCATGAGTCAGCTGCCGATGTTCACCCGTCTGAAGATTCAACACCCATAACTGAACACCTAATTCATCACACCGATGGTAGACCAAAAACCGCTCATCATCTGTAACCGAGGGTATGAAATAATATAAAGGATAACAAAACGCATCACACTCAGTCAGGCGTATAAGCCGTCTTCCTGTTTCAGGGTCTTTTTCTGTTTAAATCCGCTATACAGATTCATTTTCAAATCCATCTCTTTCAGTATTGTCTATTGTGTCCGAAGTACAGAGGTATGTTTTGTGTATCGAAAATAATATTTCTTTCACTTTGGCTATAATTACAATACAATCTTATATCGCTAAATTAAAAGAAGTCAACACTTTTTCAGGTAATTTAACAAGCTGCTATTTGAGATAACTTAGCCATTTTATACCTATAGTGTATGTTCCTTTTTTGTATTGCGGGATAGATACTCATCAAAAGTGACGTTAAAATAATCACAGTTCTCACTTTGTGAAACTTGTTTCATTCCACTTTTCTCCAATACTTTTGCACATCCAATGTTATCCATATGTACATAAGCAGATACTCTGTCAGCTCTCCACTCGAAAAATGCTGTATTCAAGCACTGAGTTACAGCTTTTGTTCCGTATCCCTGACCCCACATATCTTTTCTGCCAATTACAATAACAAGTTCATATTCGTTAGGTGTGTCCGTATCAGCAAGTCTGGCAAATCCGATAGGCTCATTGTTTTTTTCGCATACAAAAAAGAATCTTCCACTCTTGTTCAAATGACAAGCAAGAAGTGACGGATGAGTATTCTGTATTACTTCATTGAGCTTTTCTGCTACATCAGACTTTTCGTTCAGATATCTGGTTACTATTGGATCCTTTATCCATGCCAAAAGCTTAGTTGCTTTTGTCTTATCGATGTCCGCATGTAAAAAAACAGAAGCGGCTCTTTCCATATCTTTTACCTCGCAGTAAATAATATTTAAAAGCCCTTCCTTGATAAACAACGACGGTTCTTTTTGTATTTTAATGGTAACATGTAAATAGGTTTAATTCAACATCAATTGCTGTTTTTGGTTGAATGTTGAATGAAAAAGTTGAATTATTAAAGAATTAACTAATAAAATCCTGAAAATATAATAAAAAACTCATTTCCATAATTCAGAGTATGTTTCTTAATTATAGAAATGAGCTTAAGTTTAAAGTGGAGGCGCCATCCGGATTTGAACCGGAGAATGAAGGTTTTGCAGACCTCTACCTTACCGCTTGGTTATGGCGCCATAAAAAAATGGAGCGGGTTACGAGATTCGGACTCGCGACTTTCACCTTGGCAAGGTGACACTCTACCACTGAGTTAAACCCGCTCGTGGTGCCCAGAGGCGGAATTGAACCGTCGACACAGGGATTTTCAGTCCCTTGCTCTACCGACTGAGCTATCTGGGCATATGGCGACCTGGATGGGGCTCGAACCCACGACCTCCAGCGTGACAGGCTGGCATTCTAACCAGCTGAACTACCAGGCCGCATAATTGGGTGTAAATTACTCTTTTACCAGATCTTATACATAATATTCTGTTTAAAAAGTCCAATTCACGTCCAAAATTTGAACCGCTTATTGAGTATACAAAATCGGTATTTGTTTGTCAACAGAAAAAGATATCAAAAATGCAAGATTTAGCAGTATAAGTTGTTTGTAGCGCGTTATTAGATATGATAGAATAAGTCTTGATAAAAAGAAAGGCGGATAACGTCAATTGGCAAAAAAACGTAAGAAAAAAGCTTATTGGATAATATTTGTTTTCCTGCTTGTTGTTGCGATAGCTGTCGGACTGATTTTTTTCAGAACTGAGATATTAAGATTTTTTAAAGCAGATGTGATATCAAAAGATTTCGGGGTAAAAAGCAGCATTCCAATATCTACAGGAAGCATTGCAGCAAGTGAAAACGAAAATATATATATTTATGCTGACAATGGCATCTCAGTTTACAAGGATAGTGGTGAATTTCTTCGTTCCTACCTGCTTTCATATTCTGATACGCAGATAACTTTTTCTAAAACACACGTAATTGCTTACGATAAAGGAGCGACTTCATACACAGTATTTAGTGATGGGAAGAAGGTTAATGAATATAATGCTAAAACACCCATTACTTATGTGTTTGCATTTGATGAGTATATGTTTCTTTTATGTGAAGGAGCTGCCGGTTATGAAGGTGCTGTATACTGTTCATCTTATCAGACAGATGTTGTAATCCCCGATGGATATAAGAATGAAATACAGTATTCTGTAAAGTATCCAATATATATTGATATGTTTGATGATGAGGATAAGTTTGTAACAGTGTGCTGTAATCCTGATGATATGTCAAAAACATATATTGAAGTATTTGAAATTGGAAAATCAACACCGGTTTCCGGTATTACTTTGGAAGAGTTTTTACCAAAGATAGTCTGCTTGGAAAAAGGTGCATTTCTAGCTGTTAATGACAACAAAATGATAAAAATCGATAATAAAATGTCTAAAACTACTATTTTAGAGGATAGTACCATCACATACATTTCACGATATGACAATAATGCATATGGTTATGCTATAATAGATGACGAAGTACAGATTTTTAAAGTAGATTCTGAGAATGGAATTGATTGGAGTAAAGAGGTATTATCTGATTCTTCAGGTTTTTTATCGGCCGAGAAAAAGATAATTATATGGCAGGGGCAGTCATTGAGTATGTTTACTCTTAACGGAAATGATTTTCATACCATACAGGCAGATTCACAGATACAGCAGGTTTTAGCGATTGGCAACAAAAAGCTTGTTATTATCACACCAAGAAATGCTGTTATCTACAAGTATTAAAGGAGCGGTTAAATGAATATTTCAGACTATATCTTAATCGGGATTATTTTAGTTTCAATGATTATAGGCGGAGTCAGAGGAATAATAATGTCAGTATACGGATTACTTACTACTATACTAAGTGCTTTTTTAGCATTTAAATTTGCTCAGCCAATAAGAGATCTTCTTGTAGGAACCAGCTTCTATCTAAATATGCATGAGAAGATAGAAAATATGGTAGAAGCTTTAGTGCCTAATCTGGATTCAATTGAGGAAACATTAATAGCAACAATAAATTCACTGCCATTTCCAGATGACATAAAGCTATGGTTGATTAACGGTATTGATTTTTCTCAGGGTATATCAAAAGCAGAAGCTATGGGAGGCCTTGTTTCAACAGTAACAGATTTGATTATAGCGATTATGGTTGGCTTGGTTTTATTTCTGATTTTAATAATAATATTTAAGCTTCTAAAAGGATTAATCAAAAAGGTTTGCGAATTACCAATTATTAAACAGGTTGATTCAATAGTAGGTGCCATAGTAGGAGCGCTTTCGGGCGTACTGCTTGCATATATAATATGTTTAATAGTTTCGGGATTTCAAGCTTCAGAAGTTATGAATGTTATTCATGAGAACATACAGGAAAGTAAACTTGCAAGCGTTTTGTATAATAACAACCTGTTATTGAACATGTTTAAAAAATAGAGAATTAATAAAAATTAATTATATAAATATTCAAGAAAAATAAGAATGCAGCTAAAAGTCATATTTGGTTCATAATAGCAGTATATAGTTAATGTATTATTCTGTGGAGGATTTTTATTATGACCAATATATGTATATGGGGAGATTCGGTTATGAGGGGTATCGTTTATGACGATGATGCCTGTAAATATATTTTTCTTCAGAACAGTTGTATACCTGAAACCGCTAAAAATTTTGATATTCATTATATCAATAATTCAAAATTCGGTATGACTGCTCCAAAAGCTCTTGAGAAAATGAAAAAGACTCTTAAGGAAAAAGATTTTAAACCTGATTTTGCTTTAATTGAATTAGGCGGGAATGACTGTGACTTTGATTGGAATGCAGTAGCAAAAAATCCCGATATTGATCATCAGCCTAATACAC
>Ga0265293_10007802_pt1 | contig 16271 bp, 13 predicted proteins | sample Munlanlewell138R_FD_192505 | JGI IMG/M metagenome (GOLD analysis project Ga0265293, IMG submission 192505) | Leachate microbial communities from a municipal landfill in Southern Ontario, Canada - Leachate well 138R | ecosystem: Engineered > Solid waste > Landfill > Unclassified | place: Canada...
CTAAAAATTCATTTATAATTATTTTAGGGGCACTAATTAAAATACTAACAACAACGGTTACAGCAACTATTACGGAAACTACTGCAGGAATAGTCGTGGAGGCAACACTTATGCTACTTGAACTTGAGGTACTTCCTTGACTTTTTTTCAATAAATCTTTTTGATCTAATTTTTTTCTTCTATTTCATTTAAAACCCAGTTATCTGATTTACCGTGTAAATAGTTGTTTTCATTATATATTTGATTATTAAATGGATCTATATTCATAAAATTATTCCTTATTAAAAATTTATAATATTATAACACAATAGCTCAATGTTTAAGAAAACTTAAACATATCAATCCTTTTATCTAGTTGAAATGCATATATATAAGAATTGTATATGTCATTATGAAACTGATCTCTTATGTTGTTTTGTTGAATAGGAGGTCAATAATAGATTAACATATACAAATAAAAAAGATGTTTGTAGTTTAACACTTTTTTGTGTGTCTACAAACATCTTATCACTTCAATTCTACTAAGAAAATGATGCATTTAGGCGATAATAAGACTATTTATCGCCTTAATCAAAGATTGTTTTGGTGGAACCGATGGGAGTTGAACCCATGTACAAGAATAATCCTTTACACTAATCTACATGTTTAGTTAATTTGATAGTTTAACATTTATCTAGTAAATTAACAAAATTAATAAATGCGAGTCTATTGGATTCTTTTTATAAGTCTAGACGAGCTTATAATTATAACTTGCTAATTGATGCTTCATTAAACCACAAGTAAATTTAATGCCGCAATACACTTATTTTCTTAAGCGTATAATAAAGTTTGTTGATTTCCGGATATTATATATCTCGTACGTTTTTAACTGCGCTACCAGTACATGCATAATATACCTTCATATCCCTGGCGAATCCTAAAACGGCCCCAAGTATGCACATTATATATTAATAATATATAATATGCAACTATTTTTAGTTGTTTTTCAATCTTTTTAAAACTGGAACCTTTTTTATTGCAAAATATATTGGAGTTCCCACAATTAAAGCAACGATACTTTCAATTAAACCATTACTTAAAGTAATACTATAAATTAAATTAACCGCATCACCAAAAGCTAATTGTAAAATACCACCAAATAATACTAATGACGTTAAAACAACAAACGTATGAATTAAAGTTGAAACAACAAAGCTAGCGGGGATTACTAAGTCCTCATACATATTATTATTTATTAAGGAGTAGTATACCGCAATAAACCCAGTACTAATTACTAAAATAATCGGGATTAAAACATTTGATGTTTTATGGTAATTATTATTACCAATCATTAATAAATCTTCTAATTCTTCATCGCTGTAAGGTGGTGTTTCTGATTCATCATGTTCTTCATAAAATTCGGCATTAGTTGATAGAGCATCATTATATTTACTATGAGCCACATCATTAGCAATTCTTAATGAGCCAAAATATAGACCAAAAATAGTTATTAAACTAACTATTCCAAAAATTAAAGTATTACCAAATTTTAATTTTTCAATTTTTTTAAGTCCATAAAATATATAATAAGCAAAAGCCCCAAATAAGGCTCTAGGTAGTACTGAAACTAATGGATTTTGAAAAGCTAAATCAGTGGGATTAACGGCGTACATATATGAAGCCATTAATGATCCTAATCCAAAAGTTATTCCTAAAATTAAAGCATTTCTAGGTTTAAGTAAAAAAATTCCAATTAAAGTAGGGATATGAACAATCGTTAATGATACCCCTGGTAAAATTGTAATAAAACCTAGTTGCGGTACTAATGATAATAATAATATTATCCCAACAAACATACTAGTTAATACTAGTTCAAATGTATCTATTTTCTTCATTTTTTCTCCTTTTTAGGCCACGGTGGGTCCCATAAGTATAAAATGATTATATCAAAATATTGTAAACTAATAAAGTAATAAGTTTTCGATTATTTTAAAATAATAATTTAAACCATTTAATAATACTTTTTCATCAAAATTGAATTTATTTGAATGAAGGGGATAAGTAAATTCCTTTTCTTTATTTAAAGTTCCAATAAAAGAAAATATTCCTGGCACTTCCTGTTGATAATAAGCGAAATCTTCGGCAAACATATATGGTTCTAAGTAAACTAAGTCATCTTTATCAAATGATTTTCGGACTAATTCAAATAAACTTTCATCATTAATTACTGGAGGATAACCATCGGTTATTCCCCCTTTAATTGAAACATTAAAACTTTTTTCAATTCCTAATTTTAAATCGGTCATTTTTTCCTTTAAAGTATTATATGTTTTTTCATTAAAGGCTCTAATAGTTCCTTTAATGGAAGTTTTTCCAGCAATAATATTACGGGCTTCACCACCATTAACTATACCAGTTGTTACAACTGATTTTTCTAAAGGGTTTATGTTTCTTGATACAATTTGATTTAATGAAATAATAAAGTTAGAGGCTGCAATAATTGAATCAACTCCTAAATGAGGTTGGGCTCCATGACTTGATTTACCATATATATCATAATCAAATTCGGCATTTTGAGCTAACATTTCACCATTTTTAATGCCAATTAATCCTTCATTTATCCCAGGAAATAAGTGAAGACCAAAGATTTTTTTAATTTTATAATCTTTAATTAAACCTTCATCAATCATCACTTTAGCACCACCTGGTCCTTCTTCGGCTGGTTGAAAGATTAAAATGATTGATTCTTTAGGCATTGGATAATCTTTTAAAGTTTTAGCAAGACCAAGTAAAATTGCCGTGTGACCATCATGACCACAAGCATGCATAACTCCTTCATGTTTAGATTTATAACTAACATTCGTTAACTCATTTACCGGTAGGGCATCCATATCAGCTCGAAAAGCAACCGCTTCTTCTTTAACACCTTTTATTTTAACGACTAAACCAGTTTTAGCATAAGTAACAGGATTATACCCAAAGGATATTAATAAATCTTTAACATATTTCTTTGTTTTAAATAAATCAAATCCCAGTTCAGGGATTTGATGTAAGTCTCTTCTTACTTTAGTTAGAAAATCTAACATAATTAACCTCTTAATTCTTCTAAAATTTTAGTTTTATCAATTAATTCTTTATCTTTATATTTAATAATTCTTGCTGGAATTCCCGCAACAACTGCATTTTTAGGAACATCTTTCGTAACGACAGAACCTGCAGCTACGATGGCACCTTCAGATATTTTTACTCCTTCTAAAATAACCGCATTAGCACCTATTAAACAATTATCTTCAACAATGACAGGGCTTGCGCTTGGTGGTTCTAAAACACCAGCTAGGATTGCACCAGCACCAATATGAGTGTTTTTACCAACTCTAGCTCTAGCACCTAAAACAGCATTCATATCAATCATGGCTTTTTCTCCGACATAAGCACCAATATTAATAACCGCACCCATCATGATAACGGCGTTATCTTTAATTTCTGCTTGATCTCTAATATAGGCACCAGGTTCAATTCTTGCGTTAAATTTAGTTAGATCAGCTAACGGAATAGCTGAGTTTCTTCGGTCATTTTCTAAATAGTAATCTAAAATATTATCTTTATTTTTAGTTAAAAATAAGTTAATATTTTGATAATCACCAATTAAAGTTCCAAATGAATCATTCCCAAAATATTTTAATTCTTGAAAATCTAAATCTTTTAAATTTCCTTTAAGATAAACTTTAATTGGGGTTACTTTTTCAGCATTTTTTATATAATTAGCTAATTTGATTGCGTCTTTAAATTTTTCCATTGTTATCCTCATATAAATCTTTCATATAATATAAACCTTTTTCTTTATTATAAATAAACTTGGTTGCAAAAATTGCTCCTTTTGCAAAGATATTTTTATTGTGGGCATCGTGTTTAATTGTAATGGTTTCATCATTATTTGCGATAATAATTTCATGAATTCCAACAGTACTCCCACTTCTAATTGAATGAATATTAATACTATCTAATTGATAGTCATTAGTTTTAATGTCTCTTTTTTCAGTTAAGTTATTATTTAAATGATTTGCTAAATAAAGAGCTGTACCTGATGGACTATCAATTTTATCTTTATGGTGAATATCAATTATATTGATTTGTTCATTTTTAGTTATTGTTTTACCAAGATTAGTTAATGTATTAATTACTTGATTAATTCCAATTGAATAGTTTGCTGAATAAAAGATAGGTATCTTTTTTGAAGCGATTTTTATTTTATTAAAATCATCGCTAGTATATCCGGTAGTCGCAAGTATTAACTTAACTTTATTTAAAACGGCATAATTTAAAATATCATCTAATAAACTTGGGACAGAAAAGTCAATTAAAATATCTGTTTTAGGAAGTTTATTAAAATCATTTTTAATAAAATCATTAGCAATTTTATCATAACCACCAACTAATCTTAAATCATTATCTAAACTTATTTCATCTTTTAAGATTTGACCCATTTTACCGTTTATTCCACTTATTATTACTTTAATCATTTTTAATTAACCCGTATTCATTTAAAATATCTTTCAGTTTTAAAGCTAAATCATTAGTTGTTTTAACTAGTGGTAGTCTTGGAGATCCAACGTTAAATCCCATTAAATTTAAAGCTTGTTTGACCATTACGGGATTTGATTCTAAAAACATACTTTGATGGAGTTTTAAATAATGATTAAAATCATTAGTTATATCAATTCCTTTATTAAAATCATTAATTTGTTTGACCATAATATTAGGAATTATATTAGCCGTAACAGAAATTGTCCCAGAAGCTCCAAGTTTTAAGGCACCTGCTAAATATTCATCATTACCAGTTAAGATTATAAATTCAGGTGAAACAACATCCTTTATTTCTTTAATCTTATTTAAATCACTACTGGCTTCTTTAATCCCAATAATATTATTAATTTTAGTGAGTTTTTCAATACTTGAAACTGATAAATCAACGCCAGTTCTAGAAGGCACATTATATAATATCACTGGTAAATTAGTGTGATAAGCTACTTGAGTAAAATGCTCTATAAGGCCTCTTTGTGGGGGTCTATTATAATAGGGTGTAACAACTAATAATCCATCAGCTCCTAATCTTTGGGCTATATTAGCCATTTTAATCGTTTCTTTAGTATTATTAGAACCAACTCCAACCATAATAGGTATTATTCCTTTCATATGTTTAACGGTGAATTTAATAATTTTCTTTCTTTCTTTATAGGAAAGAGTTGGAGTTTCAGCGGTAGTTCCTAAAATAACTAAAAAGTCAGTTTTATTTTCTAAATGAAAATTTAGTAATTCTTTTAGGCTTTTATAATTAACTTTATCATTTATAAATGGCGTTATTAAAGCTACACCTAATCCTTTAAATTTTTTCATAAATACTCTCCTTTAATATATTCACCTATCTTATACGCATTAGCGGCTGCACCTTTTCTAACATTATCTGAAACATTCCAAACAAGTAATTCTTTTTTATTGTTTGGGTTTAATCTTAGTCTTCCGACTAAGACTAAATCATTTCCTACACTATCCTTAGGTGTGGGATAGTCATTTTCGTAAAACTTAATTCCGGGGAAGTTTTTATAAGCATTTGATAAAGTCTTTAAATCTATTTCTTGATTAGTTTCTACATCAATTGAAACACTATGACCATAATTAATGGGAACTCGAACACAAGTTGCCATACAGTCTATTTCTTTTCCTAAGATTTTTTGAGTTTCATTAATCATTTTATGTTCTTCTTTCGTAAAGCCATCATCAAGAAAATCATCGATTTGAGGAATTAAGTTATCATAAATAGTTTTCGGATAAAACTTTGGTTCTAATCCTTTTTTTGAATTAATTAATTCTTTAATTCCTTGATAACCTGAACCTGATACCGCTTGGTAAGTGGTATAGTTTACTCTAACTATATCATATAGTTGGTCAATTACTTTAAGAGTTAAAACACTTTGAATGGTTGAACAATTAGGATTTGAGATTAAATAATTATTTTTATTTAAAGTGTTTAAATTAACTTCAGGGATGATTAAAGGAATATTAGGTTCATTTCTAAAATAACTTGAATTATCAATTACATAGACACCCTTTGAAGCAAGTTTTAAAGCGTATCTTTTAGAAATTTCACCTCCTGCAACAAAGTAGGCAATATCGATTCTAAAATTAAAGATACCATCGGTTAACTCTAATACTTCATATTTTTTATTTAAGATTTCTATTTTAGTGCCTTTAGATCTTTTTGAAGCGAATAAATATATATTTTGATATATATCTTTTTTCTCATTAATAATTTCTATTAATTTAGATCCAACCATCCCGGTTGCCCCAATGATGGCGATATTAATATTTTCCTTCATAATTACCACTTCCTATTCTTTTAGCTGGACCTTTTAATAATATTTCATCATCCTTATTTATTTCTACTAATAAATTACCGCCTTTAACTAAAACATTAATTTTGTTAGTTTTAATTAAATTTAGTTTATAAGATAAATAAGCGGCTCCACTTAGTCCGGTTCCACAAGATAATGTAGGACCAGACCCTCTTTCAAAGGTATCAACTTTAATTGTATTTTCATTGATTATTTCAACTAAATTAACATTGGTTTGATTAATAAATAATGGGTTTTCTTGAATTGTTTTTGTATCATTATTTAAATTAAAGGATGGATTATCATTTTTAAATAATACCGCATGTAAAACACCAGTGTTAACTAAATAAAATTTAAAGTTATTTATCGTTGTTAAGTTAAGGCCATTAATATTTTTATTTAAAAATGGTTTAAAAAGATTTAATATGGGTTTTCCTAAATTAGCTTTTATTAAATCATCTTCTAAACTAACTTCGATAATCCCGGCTAAAGTTTCAATATAAAAATGGTCTTTATTAATAATCTTTTCATCAAGTAAAAACTTAGTGAAGGCTCTAATTCCATTCCCACACATAGTAGCAAGACTACCATCACTATTGTAGTAATTCATCTTAATATCAGCATCAATTGACTTTGATGGAAATAAAATACCATCAGCACCAAACCCAAATCTACGATCACAAATCTTCCTTGATAAATTTTCAGGATTTGATGGAATATCTTTAAAGATTAAAAAGTCATTTCCGGTTGCTTCATATTTATAAAATTTCATTATTTCCTCCTAAAGATTAAAATAACTAGCCAGTAATTCTATTATTTTATCTTGGTTTTTATTATCAAATGTATATGAAATTGATATTTCTGAAGTTGTAACTAATCTAAATTCAAAATTGTTTTCATCAAGAATTTTAAAGACTAAAGCGGCAACCCCACTTTCTTCACGCATTTGACTTCCAACTAGTGAAACTTTAAAGACTTCACTGTCTTTAATGATAACTGACCTTGGATACTTGTTTTTAAATTTATCTAACACTTCATCAATTAAATCAATATCAGATACATTAGCAGTAAAGGCGATATTCATAAAACCACCAGCACCAGGGTTTTGGTTAATTATATCAACATTAACTCCATTTTGGGCTAAATCATTAAATAAGGTTGTCGTAATGTGAGATTTAAAAGGAATTCTTCTAATTGATACCATAATAATATTATTTGAAACAGCAATTCCGGTTACTTTTTTACGAACATTTATTTTATCGTTACTAGTTATTAATGTTCCATCACCATTACCGTTCATTCTTTTAACGATTACATCAACTAAATTATGATGAGCAAAATCAATACTTTTATTTTCCATAACCTTAGCCCCTAAGGTGGCCATTTCTTTCATTTCTTCATAACTTATTTTATCAATTTTTTTAGCATCTTTATATATTCTAGGATCAATTCCATAGATACCATCGACATCAGTATAAATGATTGCCTCATAATTTAAGCTTGCTGCTAATTTAATCGCTGTTTGATCACTACCCCCTCTACCTAAGGTCATAAACTCACCTAAATTATTGATGCCTTGAAAGCCTGGAACAACAACTATATAACCATCTTTTAAATACTCTTTAATTAAACGGTTATCAATATGATTAATATTACTATTGTTATAATTACCATTTGAATATATTCCTGCTTGATAAGCGTTTAAAGCGATAGCTTTATATCCTAATTCATTTAAATGAATCGAAACTAATGAGGCACTTTTTAATTCGCCGACGACTAAAAGACTATCTAAATCTCTTTTATTAGGATATTTAGCTAAGGCTTTAGCATCATTAATTAAGTTATTGGTAGTATCACCCATCGCTGATACTACCACAACGATATCTTTATATTTATTTTTATCTGAAATTATTTTTTGACAAGCTTTTTTAATTAAATCATAATCTTTTAAGCTTGATCCACCAAATTTTAATAAAGCGCCCATTTATATTTCCTCATCATATCTAACTAAATCTTCTAATGTTTGTTTTCTAACCACTAATTTTAATTGATCATTATTTATAAAAATTACTGCAGGGATTAGTAATCTATTATAATTTGAAGCCATTGAATAATGATATGCTCCAGTGCTTTTTACTAATAATAAATCATCAGGTAAAGCTTCTGGTAAATAGATTTCATCTATGATAATATCACCTGACTCACAAGCTTTACCAGCAACTTTATATAAAGTATGATGAGGTTTTTCTTCTTTGTTAACAATTAATGCATCATATTTTGCTTGATATAAAGCAGTTCTTAAATTATCATTCATTGATCCATCAACGAATAAATAATTTAAATGTGGGGTCTTTTTAATTTGATTAATTGTATATAATGTATAACCGGCATTACCAATAATACTTCTTCCCGGTTCTAAAGATACTTTTGTGAGATTAATATTTAAATCTTTTGATTCTATTTCGATTGTTTTAATTAATTTATTAAGTAATTCTTTAAGATTTAACTCATTATCTAATTTTGTGTATTTAATCCCAAATCCTCCACCTAAATTAAGTTCTTTTAAAATAATATTATGATTTACTTTTAAATCATAATATAGTTTTAACATTAATTTTGCATGTTGATAAAAATAATCTTCATCTAATATTTGAGATCCGATATGAGAATGAAGTCCAACAAAGTTTAGATTTTTAGCTTCTTTTAATTTTTTAATTAAAGAAATAGTTTCACTATTTAATGGAACCCCAAATTTAGAATCTTCAATACTTGTTTTAATATATTTATGAGTGTTAACATCAAAAGCTAAGTTAATTCTTAACATAACTTTCGGTATAAAATTTTGGTTGTTTAAATTTAGTAATAAATTAGCTTCATAATAATTATCAATAATTATCATTCCTATTTTTTGGTTTATCGCTTCAGTTAATTCAAATTCGGTTTTATTATTACCATGAAGTACTATTTTATTAGGATTAAAGTTGCTCGAAAGGGCCGTAAATACTTCCCCTCTTGAAACACAGTCTAATGATAAATTATGCTCATTAATTAGTTTTGCCATATATTTTGTTAAAAAAGCTTTCCCGGCATAAATTATTTCAGTTTGAAAATGATGACTTTTAAAATTATTTTTAAAAATATTTATATTTTTTAAAATGATTGTTTCATCATATAAATATAATGGTGTTCCGTATTTTTCTTTTAATTGATTTAAATTATAACTTCCTATCTTCATCTTTATTCCTCTTTCATAAAAATAAAATCACCAGCAAAAGCTAGTGATTTATTTTTATATCTAACCTTTGCCTACCTCACTATCTGCGCGCTTTATAAACCTTTAGGCAAAAAGTTTATAAAACAGTTAGTTTCTTATTTAGAAAACTACCCAGCATGCTTATGCTTCGGCGATTAATCCCTTTCCTTATTTAGTACTCTTGATTATTCGCACCTCATTTAATGAGTTTTTTTATTAATTTATTCTATTATAACATTAATTAGTTAATTAAATAAAAAATTGTTCCTTTTTGGGAAAATAGTAGTATTTTCCGGAAAAAACTACATTATTGAAGATTATTTCTAAAGATGTATCCCAAAAATCATGTATATCTTTTTGATTTAAAATAGTTTGATGGAATAAATCAAGAACTAAAGTATTATCATCTATGTAGTTAGTTCCATTTTTTAAATCATAACTATTACCATATATATAATCATTGGTAGCTACTTTATATGTTTCGTTTGAGTTAATATTAGATGGGCTTAAATTGTCTCTAAAGTAGTAATCATTACTATTATTAGTAATTAATCTTTTTAAGACACTACCTTTAATATCAACTGAAACAACTTTATTATCAAAGGGCGAAATTTCATATAATTTAGCAAAAGTTAATGATTCACCAGCTCTTATTGGGGCTCTAGTTCCACCAAAGTTATGAATGCCAACATCAGCATTTGAGTAGATTTGCATAAGCTTGGCGATATAATTAGTTAAAGCGGTTTGGTCATATTTGTATTTTGATACCATTAATTCTTCGTATTCATCACTAACAAAACTTAAATAATGATTAACTTTCTCTTTTATTTGTTCATTTTCAACTCTTAATCTAGATTCATTGTTTTGAGTTAAGTTAATGGCTTTAGATTTTATAACACCATCTTTATAACTATATGTTAAAGTAATTCTTCCGACATTTGAACCATTTCTTCCTGATTGAATAATGTGGGCATTACTATTTTGATTGTAGTAATCTCTAATATAATATTGATGACTATGACCATTAAAGATGGCATCAATTTGTCGATCTCTAGGCAAATTTTTTAGTGCGTTATTATAGGCATCACTATCATGATGGTTAACAGCAACCACTATATCAGCACCTTCATGTTTTTTAACATACTCACTCCAATATTTAGTTTCATTAATTGGATCAATAAAATGATAATCCTTAATTCGATCATAAGCAATTGAACCCTCTAGTCTATAGCCCATCATCCCAATAATGGCGATTTTAACATTTGATTTTTCAATGATTGTATATGGTTTTAATCCCTCTAATAAATCACCGGTTGCATATTCATAAACATTTCCTCCTAAAAAAGGAAAGTTCGCTTGTAAATCATTTTCACCATTAAAGTAGGACATTACTTTATCAATTCCCCAATCAAATTCATGGTTACCAATATTATAAGCATCAAGCGATAAATCATTTAAAATATCAATCATTGTAGTACCATAATTATAATTTGAAATTAATTGGCCTTGAAGCATGTCCCCACCACTAATAAAAATAGTTGTTTCAGGATTATTAGTTTTTTCATCAATAATTAAGTTCCCGATTTTAGCCATTCCCATGTTTTCATAGCTTTCTAAAACAGCTCCATGAGTATCGTTTATATAATAAAAGTTAAGGTCAACAACCTCACTAGTCCAGTAAGCATAAAGTGTCATGTCATTTTCCACTAAATCATTATCAAAATCCCATTTAGTAATGAAGTCTGGTTCTAAATACCAACCCCATAAATACATATGATTATTAGTTAATTCATTACTTAAAACTAATAAGCTATTTTCTTTAACAATAATATCATTCATTGGTTCATCAATATTAGTAACAAAGCTAACATTATAATAAGTATGATCTGGTTTTATTACTAAAACTTTATTAGTTTTAGTATAATCATTACCTAAATAATTTACTTTATAAATTAAGTTATAAGAACCTTCATTATTATAATCAACACTTGAATCATCAATAATAACTAAATTAGTTAAATTAGTATTATCAAACGCATAAACATTTAAATCGCTATAGTAATCAGGTTGCTCATTACCAATAATATATTCGAAATCTTTTGTTTCCCAAAAGATAAGCTTTTCTTCTTTCTTGCATGAAAAAAGAAGAAAGATAAAACTTAATAAAAGTACTATTAATATTTTTTTGTTTTTCATTTTCATCCTCGCTTAAATATTATAACAAACAAAACTATTTTTAAGGATAAAAATGAAAATTATCTTTCTTTTTTTATTTGATACATATTTTTATCGGCTCTTTGCATTAAATCTTTAAATGTTGCTCCGTGATTAGGGTATAGCGAGTAGCCAATTGATGCAGTTATTTCGATATTTTTACGGTTAATTATAAAAGGTTTTTCTATTATATTAATAATTTCATTTATTTTGTTTAATAATTTATCAGTATTCTCATAAGGAGTAATTAAAACAAATTCATCGCCACCAAGTCTAGTTGCAAATTCAACTTCCGGTATATTTTTAAACCGGATAGCTAATTCTTCTAAGGTTTTATCACCGTAGTAATGACCGTGGGTATCATTTATTTTTTTAAATTTATTTAAATCAACCGCTATAAAAGCAAACTCCCTTTTTTCATTAACTAATTTTTTTAAATATTCAACTAAATATCTTCTGTTTGGTAATTTTGTTAAAAAATCATGATTAGCATAAAAGGTTAATTGTTCTTGTAGTTCAATAATTTCTGATACATTAGTAATTGATAGTAATATTTTTCTTAACGGTTGTTCTTCAATTAAGGCAGCTGATGTAATTACATCTAATTTTTTACCGGTATTATCAAAAATTATATGTTGGACATTATTAAAATTATGTAGGTCATTATTTTCAAAATATGATTTTAATCTACTTTCTTTAAAAGGAACACACTCATTTAATTCTTTATTAATTAAATCATCACGTTTAAAGCCAACTAAGTTTAAAAACTGATTATTAAAATCAATAATCCGACCACTTTTTTGATCGACAATTATATGAGAAAGTGGGGAGTGATCAAATAATTTTTTAAATTTTAATAATTGATTTGATGAATGATTTAAAGCTATTTCATAAATTAAAACATTTAAATATATTGATAAAAAGATAAAAACTCCTAAAAATAGTGATAGTGTATATATAGTTATGTTATTAACTAAAAATTTATTATAAATATTCGGGTCAGGGAAAAATGAATTTATACAAAGAATGGATGCGATTAAAAATAACGATATAAAAAATAAACTTAAAACAGTAATTGTTCTATTTTCTTTATAATAACGATGTTTTATAAGGATAAAGGCTGCTTGAAATGACATATAACTTAAAAATAATGATGGAATTAAAAAGGCAAGGTTTTCTTGTAACTCAAAATAAATAAAATAAGAGGTTAATATTATCAAAATTAGTACTATAATAGCATTAAGTTTTAATGGTGATTTTTCATTGGTAAATCCATAAATACCATCTGTAAAAAATAAAAATCCTAACATTACTGATAAAGATGCTAACGGAAATAGATATAAGTAAGTATCTTGATTTGTAAACATTAAAAAAGTAACACCGATAAGATAGAGTAAAACGCCAATAATCCAGCGTTTGACTCCTTTTATTTTAATATCTATTTTCAGATATGTATATGTTAATAATATAACTAAGGTGTTTGTAACAAAGGCGCTTGCTATGATAGCAATTATATAATCCATATAGCCCCTCCTATTTTTTTAAATTAAAACATATCACCATTATAAATTGAATTTTTTACTATAACATAGTCTACTTTGCGGATTGATTCTAAATCTTTTCCTCCGGCATATGATATAGATGATTGTAAATCTTCTTGCATTTCATTTAGGGTATCTTCGATAAGTCCTTTATAAGGTGTATGAATTTTTTTACCTTCAATATTTTTACGAACATCTTTTTGATATTCTGAGGCAGAACCGTAATATTCTTTAAATAATTTACCGTCTACTTCAACTAATGTTCCCGGTGATTCTTTATGACCAGCAAATAGATAACCAATCATTACCATGGTAGCACCAAATCTAATTGATTTGGCAATATCGCCGTGATTTCTAATTCCCCCATCAGCAATTAATGGTTTTCTTGCAACTTTAGAACAGCGATGTAGGGCAGCTAGCTGCCAACCTCCTGTTCCAAATCCTGTTTTTAATTTGGTTGTACAAACCTTCCCCGGTCCTACCCCTACTTTAGTAGCATCAGCACCGGCGTTTTCTAACTCACGGACTGCTTCAGGAGTTGCAACATTACCCGCAATAACAAATGTTTTTGGCATATATTCTTTAATATGTTTAATCATATTAATTACGCTATCGCTATGACCATGAGCAATATCAATTGTAATATAGTTAGGAATTAATTTCTTTTTGCTTAATTCTTCAATAAAACTATATTCACTTTTTTTAACGCCAACAGAAATTGAACTAAAAAGTTTCTTTTGATGCATCATTTTAATAAATTCCTCTCTAGTTTCCTCTTCAAAACGGTGCATTATATAAAAATAACCATTTTCTGCTAAATAAAGAGCTAAATTCTCATCGATAATAGTTCCCATATTAGCTGGAACAACAGGCATTTTAAAACGAATATCACCAAATAAAACTGAAGTATCACATTCTCTTCTTGAATTTACAATACATTTATTTGGTATTAGTTGTATATCTTCATAATCAAAAACTTTCATAGTCTTCCCTTCTTCTATAATTGTTATACATTAATGATATCATATTTTTACTTTTCTAATTAGGATTAATTTGAGAACGATAAATATTGGCATATACTCCATCATTTTTAATTAAATCTAAATGAGTTCCTTCTTCTACTTTAAGTCCTTTTTCTAAGACAATAATCTTATTAGCATTTTTAATAGTTGAAAGACGATGAGCGATTATTATGACAGTTCGGTTTTCTTTTACTTTATTTAATGCCTTTTGAATTATTTCTTCAGTTTCGGTATCAATATTTGAGGTTGCTTCATCCATCACTAAAATTCTAGGATCATGAGCTATCACTCTAGCAAAAGATATTATTTGACGTTCGCCAACACTTAAATTAGTTCCTTTTCGGTTAATTTCTTCATTAATGCCATTTGGAAGTTTTTTAAGTAAATTATTTCCACCAACAGATTTTAAAATGCTAATCGCCTCTGTTTCGGTAATGTTAGTCCCAAATCTGATGTTATCTAATAAAGTACCACTAAAAAGCATGGCATCTTGTAAAATTATTCCAATATGTTTTCGGTAAGTTCTTTTAGTATACTCATTAATATTAATATCATCAACTAAAATATTTCCTAAATCATTTTCATCTAAATCATTGAATCTTAATAATAGATTCATTAAAGTTGACTTACCAGAACCGGTATGACCAACAATTCCTACCATTGTGTTTTCCTTTATTTCAAAAGTGACCCCTTTTAAAACAGGGGTTCCTTTTGGATAGGAAAACCACACATTATCAAATTTAATACTTCCTTTATAAGGTTTAATTAATTCAAAATCATCATCTTCTAAATCACCATCGATTATTTTAAATAATCGGTTAGTTCTCACAATTGAATGTTCTAGGTTTCCTATTTCTCTAAATAAAACTCCAACCGGTTCAATAATTCCAGTTAAATAAGTATTATAGGCATAAATAGTTCCAGCCGTGACAGTAAAGCCAATGATATTTAAATATCCATTTCCAAAATATATAATAATTACCGCTGTAACTAATGAGCCAATTAATCTTATCATATTCCAGCCCAAACTAAGATGAAGTTTATTTTCCTTTAGTTGTTGTTTCATATAACTTCTTGATAAATCGTTAAAATCATTAATCGTCTCTTTTTCATAGTTAAATACTTGCAAAATACCTATACCATTAATTATTTCATTTAAAGATGCCGTTATTAATGATCTTTGTTCATTAACCGTGACTGCTAAATAATTTAATCTTTTAATAAATATTTTAAGCCAAACATAAACTAAAGGAAAGATAATAAAGGTAAAGATTGCTAATGTTTTATCTAAATAAAACATTCCTATATACGCAAAAACAATCGATAAGCTAGCGTTTAATAAAAGGTTCATAATAGTTTGAAATAGTCCCATTAAGCCAACAACATCATTATTAATTCGGCTCGCTATTTTACCAGCAGGCTCTTCATCAAAATAAGTTATTGGAAGTCTTTGAAGTGCACTTACAGCATCATGTCTAGCATCTCTAACTATATTAATATTAATATTAGCAGTCGTTATTCTTTGAATAAAAGTAAAAATTATTTGAAATAATAACCTTAAAGCTAATAAAATTATTAAAAAGATTAAGGGGTTAATAAATGGTTGATAAAATTCTTTAACCTCATCAGTAGTTAATAATTTAACAGACTTAGTTAAGGTGTTTCCTTCTTGGTTTTTAAATTTCATATTATAGGAATTATCTATTTTAATTAATTCTTTATTTCCCTTAATAAAGCTATTATCAATTAATTCATCCACTAAATAATACTTACCATTATGAATTATAATAACTATTCCTTCATCACCGATATTTTTTTGAGAATAATAATTATTTAAATAGTTTATTTCACTATGTTCTTTATCCATTAAATA
>Ga0265293_10007803_pt1 | contig 16270 bp, 14 predicted proteins | sample Munlanlewell138R_FD_192505 | JGI IMG/M metagenome (GOLD analysis project Ga0265293, IMG submission 192505) | Leachate microbial communities from a municipal landfill in Southern Ontario, Canada - Leachate well 138R | ecosystem: Engineered > Solid waste > Landfill > Unclassified | place: Canada...
ATATTACACTATAGTTAAACTCACTGTAAATTGATTTTATAAATCTAAGATGAGCTACAACCGCATAAACCAAGATAGTAACAAGTGCCCAAGTCTCTTTTGGATCCCAGCCCCAGTATCTGCCCCAGCTCTCATTTGCCCAAACACCGCCTATAAAGTTTCCAAGCGTCAAAAGTGCCAAACCGACCATAATACTCATCTCATTAATTGAGTTTAACTCTTTGATGGAGAGAGAGATATGTTTTTCATTGCTTTTTGTTTTAAATACAAACAGAAAAATCGTTATAAAACCTAAAAGCGCCCCTAGCCCTAAAAAACCGTAACTAGCAGTAATAATGGCAACATGGACGCTAAGCCAATATGAGTTAAGAACAGGTACGAGATTTGTAACTTGAGGGTTCATCCAATTCAGATGCGCAACAAATAGGATAAGACCGGTTAAAACAGCAGTAGAAGCCATAGTCATAGAGGAGCGTTTTGAGAAGAAAAGACCTGCTAGGATAGTTGCCCAACTGATATATATCATAGATTCATATCCATCAGACCACGGTGCATGTCCTGAAACATACCATCTAAGTCCCAAACCAAAAGTATGCGCTACAAATAGAACTGTTAAAAACCACAAAGAAGTTTTCTCAAGCGCTTTTATGTTGAGCGCTGGTTTTAATATTTTTATAAAACTCGCTATTAATAGTATAAAACCGATTATAAAATAAAGAGGATAGATTCTTTCAAATATATTTGCATCATTATAAAAAGTCTCCGCCTTTACTCTCATATCTGAGGGAATTACAGATACGCCGTAAAATTTTTGATACTCTGCTATTTTCTCTATCGCACTACTTGCATCACTCCAATCTCCCGTATTTATAGCTTTGTCCAGAGCTGAAAAATACTCAAAAGCAATTTCTCTAATCTTAAGAGCGTTTTCCTGTGAAAATGTTTGAAGCGCTTCTATGCTTGCATACCATTTATTATTAAGATCATTTGGTTTTGGCCAAATTCTTATAAGATCCCCGGTATAAACCGAGAATGCTATATTTACTCTCTCATCTACCTCTAAAACAGCCTTGTCAAAAAGATCTCTACTCTTTGGCTCTTTTCTAGCAGCAGTATCAATATACTCTGAGAGTTTATAGCTTCTTAAATTTTGCGGATCTACAAAAAATTGAGAAAAAGAGGCATGAGTTGAATCAGTTTTTGTTCCTAGTATTTTATTAATCTCTTCATTTTTTGTTCTAATAATTTTGAGATCTTTATATGCTTCAGGCTTAGACATCATTCCTAAAATAACCTGATTTGCATTAAGAGACTCTTTTCCTATTTTTATATATGAGCCTCTGTATATCTTTGCCAAAATCTCATTTGAGAGCGTATCAAGCGGTTTCATCCTTCCCGCACTATCTTGAATAATCAACTCCCCGAATTTTTTAGCATGCTCTTTATCAAAGGAGAGCACTATTTTTATTGTCGGATCAACTTCATCTGCATAAGTCGGCGCTACACTAAAGAGTAAACCCAATGAGAGCAAGATGCCAAGAGCTTTTTGCTCGCTGGCTTTTCTTGCTCTTTCTGAGAGCTGTGCAAATCTATTGCCCTTTGAAAAAAGAGACCAAAACATACCTAATCCTAAAAGAAAGTAGCCTATATACGATGGAAGTGTTCCCGGGTCATTGTTTACAGATAAAACTGTTCCCTGTTCATCTTGATCATACGAGGATTGGAAAAATCTATATCCGCGATGTTCTAAAATATTATTCATGTATATTCTATAAGGCATATGTATCTTTTTCTCTTCATCTATCAGCTCTACTTCACTCGCATAAGAAGCAGGAGACATGGAACCCGGATATCTCTCTAGTTGAAAATCTAAAAGTTTAATCCCAAAAGGAAGTTCAAGCTTCTTTGAACCATATGCTATGTGAATATTAACACCATTGACGGTGCTGATATACTCTTTTGCTTTTCTTCCAGCTTGACCAAATACTCTAACTTGTTCTAAGACATCTGCAACTTTAACGTTAAAGATGAGCGCATCTTCTTCAGGCGACATGGACGAGGCATTTGGATTTGAGATAAGTTTCGTGCTTGCATGTTTATAAAAAGTTCTAACTACAAAATTGCTGCCCTCTGCCCCAAAAAGAGTTCTAAGCGCAACTGCACTTTTTTCATTCGGAGCAACTTCTCCCTCCAAACCTCCGTCCATTTTCATAAACTTAAGTCCAAAATCATGCTTCATAAAAAGTTCACTGTTTTGAGTATATAAAGAGATAGTAGGGACTAAAAACATCTTTTTAGAGTCAAAATCTATTGCTATGTTCTCATTTTCATAATATTCGCCTCTGCGAAGTTTTATAGATTTGCTTCCTTGGCTGTCGGTAACCATCATATCAACCATCTCAAAGCCGCCTTCTTTGCCTTCAAAATAGCTCTCTACAACATCAGGAATATACTCCGCTAACTCTACATTTACCTTTTTTTCATCTATTTTTAAAGACGAGGCAAGAGTATTAGTGTTTTTTTTAGAGAGATATACCGTTTGTTCACTCTGAATCATCTTGTCACCTACTTTAGCACTAACTATAAAGTAAGTATCTGCACTTAGCATACTGTTTGCAGTTTCGCCCTCACGAATGTGCATAGTGCCCTCAAAGCCTATAAAGCGGGTTACTGCTGCTCCAAAAAGTATAATAAGAAAAGATAGATGAAAAATAAATATAGGAGCTTTTTTCACGCTAAACATCTTGTACTTAATTATATTTAGCGTTAAGTTGATTGCTAGAGCCGCCATTAATATCTCAAACCAAAAAGCGTTGTAAATCTCTGCTTTTGCAGTTATTGTTCCATAATCATTTTCTATAAATGTAGCATAACCGATAGATGCTGCAAATATAAGCATCAAAACAGCCATAGTTTTCATTGAGCTAAGTGGCGATAGTAGTTGTTTCATAGATATCCTTTTAAAAAGGCTATTCTAGTTAAATTTGGATAATGAACTTTGATTTTCTAGCTTATTCTTCCAATTTAAATGTGATTCTAAAGTCTCCGCTATCAAGCTCTTTGGCTTCATGTGAGATTTTGAGCGGGATTCTATCATAAAGAGGAAACGGTTCATGAAAGAATACTCCCACAAGTCTATCCTTCTTGCTCTTTAATAGTGAAATTCCTATCATGGTATTTACCATAGGTTCAGGCGGTTGACATCCAGTTGCATCATACTCATAGTATGTTAATCCATCCTCTTCGTATTTGTAAAAATCAAGTGTTGCTCTTGGTACTTCTACTAACTCTTTTTTCATTTTCTACCTTTTTTTTGGCTTATTTTAACATTTTAAAACTCAAAAATAATTGTCATAAAGCAAGTTTTATCTCAAAGCCTTTTCTTTTTTCATCTAGTAGCTCAACGCTTCCACCGTGAGCTTCTGCAATCTGCCTTGAGAGAACAAGTCCTAGCCCGTTTCCTTTTACTTTTGTGCTCTTAAATGCCTCAAAAAGCTCTTTTTTATCCTCAATCATAATGCCGCTGTCATAAATGTAAAATTTATGAAACTTCTCATCCGTCTCATAAACAATCTCTATCGTGCCCTCTTCTTCCTCATCAAGCTCTATTGCATCTATTGCGTTTGTTAAAAAGTTTGAAAAAAGCATCTCAAGCAGATCTCTATCAGCATTTAATATAAATTTTTGTTGCGGAAAAATAAATGTTATATCTTTTGTGTAACCATAATACCCGATAGCCGTAACAAGTGCATCTTGAAGCTCACTCCACTTAAAAGGAGTTTTGTTTGCATGCACCCCTTTACTAAACATAAGCGTTGCTTTTACAATTCTCTCAATTTTATAAACAGATTTTTGTATCTCCTCTACAATGGGAATATTCTCAGGAATTACCCTTTTTTTCAGAGTTGAACTCAAAAGTGAGATAGAGCCTATTGGGTTTCGTATCTCATGTGAGAGATGAGCTGCCATCTGCCCCATGGTAGCGAGGTTCTCCTTTCTCTTTTGCTCTGTAATATCTGTCGCGCTAAGGAGAAGTTTCTCTTTATATGAAGAGTTTTTTATAAGATAGGATTTTGAGTTAAACTGCACCTCGTAGTTATCATTTTTAAGCTCTAAAAGTCCAAAAAGCGCATTTAACGATTTCGCTTGAGAGTTTTGTAAAAAAATCTCCCCATTTTTATCTAAAATCCAGATGGCATTTGGCAAAAATTCAACAATCTCCTCTACGGTACCTTGAAGATGAATATAAGAGGCTTTTAGCTCGTTAAACTCCCTCTCAACCTTATATGTCTGCTCAATTAAGAGGCTTAACTCCTCTGGTGTAATGCCGGGCATCAGTCACTAAATCCCAAAATAATTTTATAAAGACTATATGCATCATCACTTCCGCAAAGCTCTCTAATGGAGTGCATCGCAAAAGTCGGAAGTCCAACATCCAAGGTGTCAATTCCTAGTCTTGTTGCCGTAATTGGACCTATTGTTGAGCCGCAACCCATGTCGCTCCTTGTAACAAAGTTTTGAAGTGGCTCACCCAGTGAAGATGCTACATTCATAAATCTTGAGATTGTCTTTGAATTTGAAGCGTAACGCTGAGAAGCATTTACTTTTACGACAACACCTCTGTTTATAAGCGGTGCGTGATTTGCATCATGCTTTGATGGGTAGTTTGGATGGATGGCATGTGCATTATCCGCTGAGATTAAAACAGATGTTCTTATGAGCTGCATATACTCCTCATAATCGCAAAACATTCTTCGAAGCGTGTTTTCTAAAAATGAGCCGCCTGCACCTGATGCGCTCTCACTTCCAACCTCTTCATGGTCACTTGCGATAAAAAGCATCGGTTTATCTTCGGCTACACTGCAAATAGCGAGCATTGAGACATAGCAGCTAAGAAGATTATCAATCCTCGCACTAGCGATAAAATCATCATTTAAGCCTACAAAAGATGCCTTTTGTGTGTCATAAAAATTAAGCTCGCTTGCATAAAGCTCCTCCGCATCGCAAATACCCTCTTTTTTAAGTTCCTCTTTTAAAAACGTCTCAAAATCAAAATCATCGACCATTGCCAAAATAGGAGATATGTCGGTTTGAGCATTTATACTCTTCTTCTCATTTACCTCTCTATCAAGATGGATTGCAAGAGAGGGGATGATGGCAATAGCTCTTTTTACATCTATAAGCGCATCTCTGATGCTGTTTTTAGAGTCCAAATATGATATGCGTCCCGCCAAAGAGAGGTCTCTGTCAAACCAAGGATTTAAAAGCAACCCTCCATAAGGCTCAACTCCGAACTTTACAACACCATGCTCTTTTATAATAGGATTTGGTTTTAACTTTAAGTTTGGCGAATCAGTATGCGCGCCCACCATTACATAGTTTTTGCTCTTTTTGGGGTACGAAAAAGCTATTATGGATGAGTCATTGCGGGTAACAAAGTATTTCTCTCCCTCAATCAACTCCCATCTACTCTCCTCATCAAGCCTTGTAAAACCAGCATTTAAAAACATTCCAGCCATATTTTTCGTAGCATGAAAAGGTGTCGGTGAAGCATCTAAAAAACCTAAAAGTCCTTCGTTAAAATCTTGTTTGTTCATAAAAATATCTCCTATTTCTTTTTTCACTCAAACTCTATACTCTTTGGAAGCTTTTTTGGTGCTTTTATACGAAGCTGTTTGTGGATGCTTTCACGCCCGTAAACCACCTCAAAAGCTGATGTGCTTACGCCAAACTCTTTTGCCAAAAAAGCCACCATATAGTCAGTTGCCTTTCCGGCTACAGGCTGAGCTTTTACGCTTACTTTTAGTTGGTTTGCTCTTACTTTTCCTATAACATCTCTCTTTGCCGCAGGCGTTCCTAAGATGTTGATAACAAGAATATCCCCCTGCCACTCATAAAACAGATGCTCTAAGTTTTTTGCCTTCATTAGAAAAACAACCAAACCAAAAGTGCTATGCCGATGACAAGGTTAAGATAACTCACACCCTCTTCAAAGAGCATCAACAAAAGCTCAAAGTATTTTTCTTCTAAAAAATTTTGAGGCTGCAACAGCTCATTTTGCGCATACCCAACTATATCCACACCCCAAATGTAAGCAATAATTTCAGGAACAATAAAAAAGAGAATAACTCCGCCAATGCCCCATAAATTTTTTTCAGGCTTCATCGAAGATAGCGCCTTTTTAGTGTTTTGATTTTTGAGTATTTCTCGTGTTTTTGTTTTTATCTTTTCTCTCAATTAAAACTCCTATGAAGCAATAATGTCCACAAACTCATTCCCTTCTAGCGCAGTTAAAATTTTACTATCAACTCTTATTGCCGAGTCGATTACTACATTTTGAAGTTTTGAGATTATGGTAATTTTTAGCTCTCTGTTTCCGGGATTTTGTCTTACTATGTTGTACAAATCTTCTAAAATTTTTGTGCTCTCATCTAGTCTTATGGCAAGGTTTATTGGCTCAAGAGGATGTTCTCTTACCTCTTTTTTTGTTTTTTGCGTCTCTTTTTTCGCCTCTTTTAGCGTCATTAGCTTACTTACACCGATTCTTGTAAACATCTCAGTGTGAGTTATTTTTGCTTTGATGGCTATTGGCTCATTTAGATTCATCTCTTGAAGCTCATTAAGTTTATCAGAAAATAGCATCACCTCTATATTTCCGTGAAAGTCCATAAGACTGACTATGCCAAACTGATTTCCTTTTTTGGAAGTTTTTTTGGTTATCTCTTCAACTTTACCTATAAAAATAGCATAAGAGCCATCTTTTGCACTCTCTATCTCTGAGGAGAGTGTATAGTCAAGCTCATCTATTTTTTCTCTATACTCATCAAGTGGGTGCCCTGAGACGTAAAAGCCCAAAGTCTCTTTTTCAAACTCTAAAATCTCCTTAAGCTCGTACTCATCGGTGTTTGCTAAGTTAAGTTCAACATTTGTTATCTCCTCATCATCTCCAAAAAGACTGCCGATTGCATTTTTTCTAGCCATTGAGGCATCTTTTGCGGTATCTACAATCTTCTCTATCTGATCTAAAAGGGCTTTTCTTGAAAAACCAAATCTATCAAACCCGCCCGCTTTTATGATTGACTCGACAACTCTTTTGTTTACCTTTGAAGGCTCTATTTTGTTTACGAAATCTTGAAGTGATGTGAAATTACCGCTCTCTTTTCTGGTTTCTAGTATCGATAAAACAGCCGCTTCACCTACTCCCTTTATAGCTCCAAGACCAAAAAGAACAATCTCTCTATCATCTTTTGTAATTGCAGAAAATTCAAGCTGTGAATCACAAATATCTGGAGGAGAGAGCTCTATTCCCATTCGCTTAGTTTCATCTATGTAGCGTACGACTTTATCGGTGTTATCTTTATCTGAGGTCAAAAGAGCTGCCATAAACTCATTTGGATAGTAAGTTTTAAGCCAAGCCGTCTGAAAGGTAATCATCGCATAAGCCGCTGAGTGCGATTTGTTAAAACCGTACCCCGCAAACTTCTCGATTAAGTCAAAGAGCTTAGACGCCTCCGCATAATCTAGCCCCTGTTTTTGCGCTCCGCTTGCAAACTCATTGTTATAGACGGACATATCTTTTTTCTTACCCATAGAACGACGGATAATATCGGAGTAGCCAAGAGAAAAACCGCCGACTGTTTGAACTATCTGCATAACCTGTTCTTGATAAACGATGACTCCGTAAGTATTTTTAAGTATAGGCTCCATGCTCTCAAATGTGTACTCTATCTTCTCTCTGCCGTGCTTTCTCTCGATAAAGCTATCAAGCATTCCCGACTCCATCGGACCTGGACGATAGAGTGCTAAAACCGCGATTAAATCCTCAAAACTGTCAGGTTTGAGACGCTTGTTCAAATCCTGCATGCCAGAACTCTCTATCTGAAACATTCCTACTGTGTTTCCACTACGAATGACATCATAAACCTTTGTGTCATTCTCATCTATCTCATGCCAGATAACCTCTTTGTTGTATCGAAACTTTATAAGTTTTATAGCATTATCAATTACATCAAGAGTTTTAAGACCCAAGAAGTCAAACTTAATCAAATCAACATCTTCAAGATAATTAAGAGAATACTGTGTTACAAAAACATCTTCGCCTGATGGCTTGTATATTGGAGTTTTTTTCCATAGCTCCTCATTTGAGATAACCACTCCCGCAGCATGAATCCCCGAGTTTCGTTTGAGTCCCTCTAACTTTTTTGCAAACTCCCAAACTCTTGCTGCATTTGCATCACCTTGTATAAGCTCTTGAAGTTTTGGCTCTTTTTGAAAAGCTCCTGCTATAAACTCTCCATTTTTCTCTTTGCCGTTTAGTGTTATTCCCAGCTCATCGGGAACAAGCTTTGCCATCTTATCAGCCTGAGAGAGCGGCATATCCAAAACTCTAGCAACATCACGTATAACCCCTTTTGCCAAAAGCGAACCAAACGTGATAATCTGCGCAACCTGATTTCGACCATACTTGTTTACTACATAGTCTATAACTTCGCCGCGACGAGCCTGCATAAAGTCCATATCTATATCGGGCATGCTCACACGCTCCGGATTTAAAAATCTCTCAAAGAGCAGGTCATACTTCATCGGGTCGATGTCTGTAATTTGAAGTGAATAGGCAACTAAACTTCCAGCAGCACTTCCACGCCCTGGTCCAACTGCAATACCCATCTCTTTGGCAACTTTTACAAAATCCCAAACGATTAACATGTAGCCGGGAAATTTCATAGAGTTGATTACATTCATCTCAAACTCTAATCTATCTCTATACTCTTGATATTTCTCTTTTGCTACATGTTTTAGCCTATCTTCTAATCCAAGTCTGCAGCGGTATATAAAATACTCAGCATCATTTTTATCAGCTGCACTCATGCAGGCTTTTATCTGCTCTTTTGTGGCATTCTCTTCAAGCGCTTCGTCATCTTTATTGTCAATATCAAGACCGTCTGCTCTTGCATACTCTCTTGTAAATTTAAAGTTTGGAGGAATCGGGTCGCCTAGTTTTAACTCTAGGTTGCACTTGTCTGCTATCTCTTGAGTGTGCGTGATGGCTTCGGGAATATCTGCAAAAAGTCTTGCCATCTGCTGGGGGCTTTTTAGATAAAATTCATGAACAGAGTGACGCATACGATTTGGATCATCATAGAGTTTATTCATCCCGATACACATAAATGCTTCATGATACTGTGCATCACCTGGGAATGTGTAGTGTGTGTCGTTTGTAGCAACTACCTTTATATCTAGCTCTTTTGAGAGCTTTAGTACCTGCTCATCTATAAAGAGCTGATCGCCTATCCCATGACGCATAAGTTCAAGATAAAAATCATCCCCGAAAATCTCTTTATACTCCAGCGCAACTGCTTTTGCGCCCTCATATCCAAGCGCTCCGTTTTTTAGGTTTCGTTCGTTTGATAAATTTAGATGCCAGTTAACCTCACCTTGAAGACAGGCAGAGCTGCATATCAAACCATCAGAGTGCTCACGAAGCTCTTTTTTGTTTATCCGTGGGAAGTAGTAAAAACCATCTATAAAGGCTTTTGACGAGAGATACATAAGATTTTCATACCCCTTTTGGTTTTTGGCAAAAAGGCAGATATGGAACCTCTGTTTAGTGCTTTTGTCATCAAGCGTCTCGCCGTTATGGATATATCCCTCCATTCCGATAATAGGTTTTATATCGGCAGCTCTCATCTGCTGGTAAAAATCTATTGCGCCAAACATGTTTCCATGGTCAGTCATGGCAACGGATGTCATCCCGAGTTTTTTAACCTGAGATACAAGATTTGTAAGTTTATTTGCACCATCTAGAAGAGAATACTCTGTATGAAGATGTAAGTGAGTAAATGGTTGCGCGCTCATAGCATTGACCTATTATTTTTTAAATTTATTATAGTAAATTTGATATTAATAGCAGGTTAGCACACAAGCTCTTTTTTTTAAACCATTAATTAATCGTAAAATTGTTCTGTGGTCTTCCTATGTGAAATCCTTGAAGATAATCAACTCCCATCTCCTTGAGTGTTTTAACTATCTCTTCATCCTCTACATACTCTGCAACCGTTTTGACATTGAGTTCCTTTGCAAGCGTAAGGATACTGTGAACAAAAGCTTTATCTTTTTTATCTTTATTGATATTTATAATAAACTCCCCGTCGATTTTAAGGTAGTCAATCGGGAATTTTTTAATGTAATGAAAGGAAGAAAAACCTGAACCGAAATCATCTATAGCAAACTTGTAACCTGCCATCTTTAAGTTCATTACAAATTTTTCTAGCAAAGAGAAATTTTTAACGGTTTCTCTCTCTGTTATCTCAAAGACAACATTATCTTTAGATATATCATACTGCGTTATAAGCTGTGTTATAGAATCTGCATAATTACCTACTATAAGAGATTTAGGGGATAAATTTATAAACAAAATCCCCTGATAATTTTCTGCTTGCATCTTAATAAAAGCATTTTCTATTACCATCAAATCCATGCGGTTTATGATACTCATGCTCTCTGCAACTTCTATAAATTCATACGCTGAAATCACTTTGCCATCAACTTCAATTCTCATAAGAAGCTCATGTATCTCATTTTTACCACTAATAGTGGTCTGAATCGGCTGAAAATATGGAACTATACGATTATTTGTAACAGCATCCATAAGAAGCAAGGATTTTGCTTTTTGTTCTTTTATTACAGAGACGATATCATCTCCCGAGGGAATCATAATGCTATTTTTACCATCTTCTTTAGCCTTATACATCATTCCATCCGCTATTACAAAAAGCTCTTTTTGCGTTTTTGCGTGCTCGGGATAGATAGATATTCCTATAGAGACGGTAACACCGACATAACTTCCATCGGTAGCAAGTAATCTGAAATCCTCTATAGTTCTAGCAATCTTGTGAGCAACCCCGAGGGCACCCTCTATCCCGCACTCAGGTAATATCAAGGTAAACTCATCGCCACCGTAGCGTGAGAGTATATCTTCATTTCTTTTTGATTCTTCAAGAACTCTAGCAAATTCTTGAAGATACAGATCTCCAAAAGCATGTCCATATCTATCGTTAATAGGTTTAAAATTATCACAATCTATAACCATAAGCGCAAACTCATATCCATGAGCTGATGCACGTTTTATCTCATACTCTAAAAAGTCGACAAATACACGTTGATTGAACAGCCCCGTTAATGGGTCATGTGCCGCATAATATTCTAAATCATTTGTATATTTATTTATAGCTTTAACTGAACCGACAAGATTTGCCATAGTTGTTAAAATACTATCTATTACTATATGCTTTATAGGATCTGCTGCCATCTCTGACTGCACGCTAAGCCCTACAATTCCACCTATTTTTGGAGTATCTAAAAAGAGAGATTTTGTTCTGTATGCGAAATTTCCATAGTCTCTTACCGTAATGCAGCGATTGTACTCAGAGACATTGTGACGAACCGTATAATCGGTATAGCCTAAAAAGTGATTGCTTGATTGAACCGACTCTCTTACATACTCTTCAAATCTCACTTTTACATCAGCATCAGGAACACCGAACCAAAAAATATCGACTTCAAACTGATCATCGCCTATTCTAAAAATAGTCATAAGCGTATAAGTCGGCATAACCTTATTTATATCTACTAAAAGTTCATTGATAAAATCTCGCCAATCTTGAACAACTTCTGTAGTTATGATAAATTTATCAAGTAGCTGCACCTCAAACTCAAGCAGATCTTTGTCAACCGCTATTGTTTTTAGTTTTTGAGCTAGTTCATTGACGTTTAAAATAATCGCATTAATCTCCTCAAATCTTGAATCTATGTCAGCAGAATTAAACTCTTTAAAATCTTCCATGGAGTTAATATTTTGAACTTTTTTGTTAAATAGCTTAAGTGAATCAGTGATTTTTGATGATGTATATCTTGATACTAGAAATGCCGTAAGCACAAAAATAGGAAGAACAATTAAAAAAAAGTAGACATAATCTAAAAATGTCTCTTTTATAATCTCCACAAAATTTTGTTCAACATCTATAAGCCCTAGCGTGTCCCCGACAGTTGCATTTACATGACAACTTAAACACTCCTGCTTTGCATTTAATGGTAAAAGACTTCTGATTTTACCCATATTTATAATGGTTAATTTCTCACCGCTTGCTAAAACAGAGTTTGCTAAATCATCCTTGGGATTTTCCTTTACATCTCCAAAGAGTTCATTGATTTTATCTGTACGATAGATATTTACAGAGTAATAACTCTCATCAAAATTCTCTTTTATTGAGTGCATAAAATCATTTAAATCTTCTCTGCTCCACCCTTTTTTCATAACCTGATACATAGATGAAAAAATTTGATTTGAGACAGTATTTGCATTTTTAATGGCATTTTCTTGTGCAAGTGTTGTGTGAAGATAGGCTGTAAAAAGTAGGACAACTATAAAGAGGGAAGACAGAAGAACAATATTGATTGAAAATATAAAATTTTTAAGTGTTTTTGGCATTATTTATTCCGTTAAATTATTTTTAAAATTACTAAATTATATCTATTAATTATTTTTTTTAACTTAAGTTATATATAAAAAAAATAGCTTATTAGTATAAATATTTCAAATAATAAAGCGCAAAAGGAAGTTGATACGAGAAATCTCGTATCAAAGAGGATTATTTTACTTTTTCTAGGTACTCACCATCTACTGTATTGACTTTAATAGTGTCGCCCTCAAGAACATGGTAAGGAACTTGAACAACCGCACCAGTCTCTAGAGTTGCAGGCTTTTTACTTCCGCTTGAAGTGTCACCCTTAAAGTTAGGAGGAGTATCTGTGATTACAAGCTCCATAACCTCAGGTGCGCTAACTGAGATTGCTTTACCTTTGTAAAAAACTATATCAACATTAATTCCATCTTTGAACCACTTAGAAGCATCATCACACTGCTCATAACCAAGTCCTAACTGCTCATAAGATTCATTATCCATAAATTGGTACATCTCACCATCATCATAAAGATACTGCATAGTTTTGTATGTTATCTCTGGAACTTCAAACTTATCGCCTGCGTGAACAGTCTTGTCAACTATTTTACCATTTAAAAAACTCTTTGCTTTCATACGAACAAAAGCTGCACCCTTGCCAGGTTTTACATGTTGAAACTCTACTACTCTACAAGGAACTTCGCCTACTATTAAACGAACACCCTTTTTAATATCACTCATACCTACGGTTGCCATCAAAATTCTCCTTAATGGTGTAATTATTTTATTTATTTTAGTGAAACTCTACTATAAAGATGCAAATATCTAGTTTAAGCTTCCTCTAAAATGGGTAAGTAGAGATTTTACGCACTGATTACTAACCTTAACACCAAAGCCAGCAATTGCATCCACAATTCATTAATATTTAGTGATTAGAGGTATATAAAGTAAATTGTTTTCGTACTCTCTCCTCAAACAAAGCAACATTTTCAATCATACTATCTGCTTTTTTGATAAGCTCTTCTTGCTGTTCACTCATCTCTTTCATAGCCTGCTCTATAAACTCTTTTCTATTTTCTGGCTTTAATAATGGATTTATTGGTTGTGTCATATTTAATCCTTATACTTAGGTATTATCTCTTCAAAGCTACTATAGCTTATATCTTGATAATATTGATTAGTTCTTTTATCTATAATATTTAAAATTATGTCATCTGGAAATAATTTTTTAATTTTAGAAGTTGTACTTCTTGATTTTGTAACACTTTTGAAAAATACATCCTCTGGTACACGCCTATTTGTAACAGATTCTCTTTTCTTGATATATAAAAAGCATTTTTCCAAATCATTTTAAATATAAAATATTTCTACTTTATAATTTTGATTGAGTAGTTTTATCATATTTTCTTTAGCAGTTTGAAAATGCGACAAGTTTGAATCTACTACAAAAGATAAATTTCTAACTTTTATTATTTCATCAAATAAAAACTGAACACCATAACTCGCAGGCTTTTGAAATAAATCACTATTTTTTCCATCATAGCCCATAGGTCTAAAAAAGTCTCTTATTGTATCAATATCTAAATGTATATTATAAGCTACAAACTCAAGCAGTAGCAAAGCTGTGAAGAAGATATAAATGGATAAGTTGGGTTGCATTCCAACTTTTACTCATTTTTTATTGGTCACAACCCATTTTTTAGTAGAGTTTTTACGCACTCGCTTCTAACTTAACACCAAAACTATGAAGCACTTTCATAATAGTTTCAAATCTAGGCTTTGAGCCTGCTTGAAATGTTTTATATAAACTCTCTCGTCCAAGCCCAGTATCTTTAGCAATTTGAGACATACCTTTTGCTTTTGCAATATTTCCCATAGCTTCAAGTAATTCATCTGTATCTCCATCAGCTAGAACTTGACTTAAATACTCTGCTATCATCTCTTTGTTATCCAAATATTCAGACAGATCAAATGTAGTTAATTTATTCATTTTAAAGCTCCTCTTTTATATGTTTAGCTTTTGCTATATCTTTGCTTTGAGTAGATTTATCTCCGCCTATAAGCAAGATTATAATCTCATCACCTTTTTTTGTATAATAAACTCTATAACCTGGTCCAGTGGTGATTCTAAGTTCAAATATTTCATTGCCTACCGACTTACTATCTCCAAAGTTACCACTCTTTATTCTCTCAACTCTACGGATAATAGAAACTTTCCCTTGCAGATCTTTTAACTTATGAAGCCATTTGGAAAATATCTCTGTTTGTTTTATTATGTACACCTTAAATTGTATCCTTTTAGATACTAAATGTCAATTTAGTTTGATTTCGATTAATGAAATTTCTGTTTTTTTTTGCATCTTGCAAATACCTGGGGTATGCTAGATGCTACATTCATAATATATTCTCGTATTAAGATCTCGTATATAATTTGTAAAACTCTTCTAGCAGTCTCTTTGTCTCAGACTTAGGAGCTTTATCGTTGAACATCTTTTCTAGTGACTGGGCAAAAAACTCATTATTGCTAGATTGTTTTACTTCATCACTTACATAAGCCATAGCTTCTTGTGGTGAAGAGAGATTGTTAACGCTCATCGCTTTTAGTAGATGTTCATCTCCAGTATGACCAAATACAAATATAAATCTTGATTTTTCATCTTCACTCATATTTTCAACAAACTTATCTAGCATATTTAAAGCTTTATCATTTTCTTTTAAAAACATTCCAAAAGTATTTGACTTATCATTGATTGCATCTAGCCAACGAGTTGGTATATTTGTTAGTTCTGGTTTTGTATCATCTTTGTTATCTACTTGCTTTTTATTCTCAATAGCTAAGAGTTTTTCTAATGAACTAGCTTCTTTACTATTTTCATCAAGCAGTACTTTTATCATCGCTTGTTGCTCTAGTGAGGAGCTATCATCACTTGCTTTTTCTAAACTCTCTTTATACTCTTGAAGTAACTCTTTTTTATAATCATGGAGCATTTGTGCTATTTTAGGTTTTGCTTCTTCTGAATCGCCCTCTTGCTTAAGCAACATCTGCTCATATTCATCTACTTTATTTTGGATGTCATCTTTGATTTTTGATGATGCAAACGAGATAGATTCTTTTGAGTATAAATCTTCTAAAAACTTATCTATAACTGAGTCTTCTTGATTTTTTGCGTCAAAAGATGCTTCACTATTTTTATAAATACCTAAAAATTAATTCATTACATCGATTAGCCCGATGTTATCAACACTTCCATTTTTTTGAGACTCTTCTATAAATGTTTCAAATCTATCAATGGTAGAATTTTTACTTGTATCGATAGAATCAAACTTTTGTCTGTCTATGGTTTGTGTAGTATGATTAGCTTTTATGCTTGTCATAAACTCAAGTTCAAGTACGCTTTTTATTTGAGATTTCTCAATATCTGTTTTACCCTCAAGAGCTTTATTTAATGCTTTATTTCCCTCTTCATCGAGAGACTTTATAGATCTCATCCCATGCCAATATGAGAGCTCTTTTCGCTCAACTTCCGACATATTGTCATAGTTCATAGCTAGTAGAGTTTCATATCTAGTAGGCTGTTGTTTTTGAGTTATGAGTTCATAGAAATGTTCTTTTGATTCATAGCCTTGAGAATTATCTTGATGTTCAACTTGACCAGTACCTCCTAATTCATAATTAGTAGACTTCACATGAGATTGAGGAGATCTGAGTTTAGTGTTATTATATTGAGTTTGTATTGTTGATGTTACATTCATGATTTATCCTTTGTATTCATTTCATCAAGTACAGAGTTGTCAAATATTTTATCTCCGTA
>Ga0265293_10007804_pt1 | contig 16265 bp, 17 predicted proteins | sample Munlanlewell138R_FD_192505 | JGI IMG/M metagenome (GOLD analysis project Ga0265293, IMG submission 192505) | Leachate microbial communities from a municipal landfill in Southern Ontario, Canada - Leachate well 138R | ecosystem: Engineered > Solid waste > Landfill > Unclassified | place: Canada...
CATGACTTTTTCTGAAAAAACTAATTCAAAATGTTTTTCACAGGCATTCAAAGGTAAATATTTCCTTTCCTGAAGTAGATATGCTCATTGACGAGATCTGTGTGTTTTCTTATAGCAACTTTTCAATACTTTTAAAATTAATTTCTTGACAAGAACATAAGTTTTGTATATCATTCTTGTAGTGGAATTAATTGTTGCAACTATCATTTTTTATACCTAGTTTTTGATGCACCATAAATGTAGCCTAACGCTTTAGCGCTACTGCTAAAGTTAAATAATAAGCAATTTGGTGGTGCTTTTTTATGGAACTGGAGAAATATAGGGATCCTGTGCATGGATTTATAGAAGTAAGACCTCTTGAAACAAAAATTATTAATTCTCCTCCATTTCAGAGGTTAAGAAATATAAAACAGCTTGCTATGACTAATTATGTATACCATGGAGCGGAGCATTCCCGGTTTGGTCATTCTATAGGGGTAATGCATTTAGTAACAAAGGCATTTCGATCTGTTATTAATAACAACGCATATAGTAATTTTGCTAGTACCCCCAAAATAGAATGGCATGAACAGATTTTGAGGTTAATTGCGTTAACACATGATTTAGGACATGCACCCTTCTCACATGCATCAGAAAGTCTTTTTCCTAATAACTTAAAACATGAGGATATGACTGAAAAGGTAATTAAACAGACAGTGGTAGGGAAGTATATAGGAGAAATAGGAAAGGAATTTGTAAAGAAATTTGGAGAGAATTTTGACATAACTCCGGAGCTTATATGCAATATATACAGAGGCAAAGATGCTGGAGAAAACTCTGAATTTGTTTTTCTTAACACATTCATGGATAGCGAATTAGATTGTGATAAAATGGATTATTTACTTCGAGATTCATTATATTGTGGTGTAAATTATGGGAAATTTGATCTGGAAAGACTAATTTCTTGCCTTACTGTATATATACAAGACAGCATACCGCGTTTAGCCTTAGAGTACGGAGGTATACAAGCATTTGAAGAGTTTGTTTTAGCAAGATATTTCATGTTTGTACAAGTTTATTTTCATAGAACGAGAAGATATTTTGATATAACTCTTGCACGCATATTGGAAAAAATATTACCGAACGGAATTTATCCAGAAGATGTAGAGGATTATCTAAAATGGTACGATAACAGCGTAATACAATTGATAAAGCAACATGCTACTTCTAATGATGATTGTAAGAGGATAATTGAGCGAATAGTATTCTCATGTGTACTTGAATCAAAAACACATCCACAAGATGGAGATAAACGATTGTTTGAGAGTCTAAAGAAACGAATAATAAGGCGGTTTGGGAAAGAACTTTTTATTGAGGATTATTCTGCTGATAAAATGCCGCATAAAATACCTGCCAAGGTTGATATTGATGACGAGAAAGCAATTATTATTATAGATAAAAAAACTAATCAACCCAGCACTATTTCCAATGAATCTCATATTATCAGCAGTTTAACTGAAAAAATAAATATTCAACGATTATATGTTTGTAAAGAAAAACAATGTGAGGTTCATGAGTACATAGAGAATGAGTATTAAGGTGTGCTAATATGAAGATTTATAAGGGAGCATTCCTGTAATGATCTTTAATGAACTTTGAAAAAAGAAGAGCCTCACGATAGAATATAGATGTGGTGGTAATAAGTTTAACAAAAAAACCACAAATCTAAAATCTACAGGAGGTCTTCAATATGAAGTATAACCAAAATTTTAAGATTATGCAAATTACAGATAGTACCTTGGTGATCGGAGTTGATATTGCAAAGAAGAAGCATTTTGCCAGAGCCTTTGACTGGAGAGGGATTGAGCTTGATAAAACTATTCAGTTTAAATCTAATTGGACTGGGTTTAATAGCTTTTTCGATTGGGTGAACTATGTAGCCAATAAGACAGAGAAAGATAAAATTGTTATAGGGATTGAGCCAACCGGTCATTACTGGTTTACCTTTGCACAGAAAGTGTTTGAAGCAGGGCATATGTTAGTGCAGGTAAACCCATATCATGTAAAAAAAGCGAAAGAGCTTGATGATAATACTCCAAGTAAGAGTGATCGTAAAGATCCCAAGACAATAGCAATGCTTGTGAAAGATGGACGCTACCAGATTCCGTATATGCCAAAAGGTCTATATGCAGAATTAAGAAAGGCAAATAATCTCCGAGAGGAATGGCTGAAGAAGATATGGAGTGTGAAAAACAAGGTGCAAAGATGGTTGGATATATATTTCCCTGAATTTATGAGCGCGTTCTCATCCTGGGAAGGTAAATGTGCAGTTATGACTCTGGAAAGATTATCGTTACCAGCTGAAATTATGAAGTTAACAGCGAATGAGATACTTTCTATTTGGAGAGAAGAAGTAAGTCGTGGAGTGGGGATAAAGAAGGCACAGAAGCTGTTGGAAGCAGCGAAAGAAAGCGTAGGGATACGAGAAGGCTTGGAAATGGCAAGCTATGAGATGAAGCTGTTAATGAGGGAATATAAAGAGATAAGAGAAATACTGGATGATCTTGAAGCGAAACTCGAATCTCTTGTGCTGACAATACCTAGAGCAACAAACCTATTAGAAATAAAGGGAATAGGGGTAAAAACAGTTGCAGGTTTTTTTGCAGAAGTAGGGGATATAAAGAGGTTTAGTCACCCGCAGCAGATCATAAAGCTTGCAGGTCTTAATGTTAGGGAAAACAGCTCAGGGGAACATAAAGGTCAAACAACAATAAGCAAAAGAGGTAGGAGCAGGCTAAGAGCATTATTGTTCAGGGCAATCTTACCGATGACAGCTAAAAATGCAGAGTTTAATGCTTTGCACAAATATAACATAACGGAAAAAGAAAACCCATTAAAGAAAATGCAATCATTGATAGCTTTGTGCGGGAAGCTCATAAGGGTAATATTTACACTGGTAACAAAGAATGTTAAGTATGACGGGGAGAAATTGCTTGGTGATATTCACAGAGAAAACGTAGTAATAGCAGCATAAAGGGAAGTTTTTTTAATAAAGAAAGAAAAATCACAGGAGTAAGTGATTTCTGTAGCAATGGATGCAAAAATCTTTTCAAGAATCCAGTTGACAACGAGCCTCCCCCATATGGGTACATGCCAGCGGGGCATCCACCCAAGCCCCTCGCAGCATGAACAGGAAGAAGGGCTGAGGGGCTTAGCTGGCTGGCCAGCCAGTAGGCTACCATACGGGACCCACTCATTGTCAACCGCACTTAAAAAGTTTTTTGCTTGAATAAGAGGATAAGGTAGAAATGCGTTGCATTTCTTTGATTAAAATTGTTGAGTGTAGTGTTTAAGTTAATTTGTTCTTAACTACTTTGAGAAGCTTTTATCTACTGCCATGAGCGGGAATGCGTCTCCGCTAGGTGAACTCTTGGCAATAGTAAAAGTGGAGAACTGTAGTTGAAGATAAAGGTAGTTTTTGAGCTAATTGTTAATGATTGAACTTTGAAAAAAGAGAGCTGATAGTCAGCAGGAATATTTTCCAGGAGGGCGCAACGACGACCCAGTAAGGGAGCTAAGCTGACATCCACCTCATGGATAGGCAGAACGAAGGAATTTAGGCTACGAGCCAGTGAGATATGGGAGGTTATGCCACCTGAGATTATGTGGAGAAAATAGGGCCACTAAAAGCTGATATTAAGGACGCGGCTTATTAAGGTTACCCTTTTTCCTGCAGTTTCGGGAATCGAAGCATTTGAATGCATGATATCCATGAGGTACTCTTTTTTAAAAAAGTGAAAAACTAAGAATGAGCGAGGAAACTTAAGTAAATGAAAGATAATAGAGGGAGGAACGGAAATGGTTAGCTTAGAGGGCTATATGCAAGTATTAAAAAGCATATGTGAAGAAAATGTACCGGGAAAAAAGACTGTGCAAAAGTTAATGTATTTAATGGAAAGAAAGGGCGTAAATTTGGGTTTGTATTATAAAATTCACTTTTTTGGTCCCTACAGTGTAGAACTGGATAATGTTTTGAGGACACTGCAAAATAATGACTATATCGATATAAATACAACGGGAGTAACACACACGATTCACATTAAAGAAGTAAGTGAGTATGATGCACTCACGGAAAAAGAAAAGGACGCAGTTTCCTATGTTATAAACATGTTTGGTAAGAAATCAGCGCTTGAGCTAGAGGGTATTACAACTGTAGATTACATTGCATGTTCTTTTGAGCAAGAGGAAGTTGACGATTTAAAGATAATTGAAGGTGTGAAGAGAATAAAGGGTACCAAGTTCACGGGGGAGCAACTATTTGAGTATTTAAGTGTTCTAAAGGAATATGGATTTTTGAATTGAATAAAGCTCAGTCGCTGCGCTCCCCTCGCAACGATACCAGGGAGACCCGGATTATGTCGAAAATTGTCGAACGCATATATAGTTGGTAAAAGCATATCCACTGTTTGTTAGCATAACTAATATATAGTATTAGGATAATTACCATAAAATGCACGGCACTTAAAGTTACAATTTATATCGTATAATTGAATTTAAAGTAGACTAAAGTATTTTAAATAGCTTAATATTGTAGCAGGATTTTTATTAATAAGTATAGAAATAATAATATGGAATCATCATCTACAATCTGATTCATAAGATATTGTATAGGTTTTGTTTTGAAAGTTGTGTAATAAAAAACAAAGGTGTGAAAAAAATGTGTAAATTTATAAGCGTTGAAGACATAGTAGCTAACGCTTTAATCGAAATTTATGAAAATAATGGAGGTAGAAAGGTTAGTTTTGAGCAATTAAGGAACTACGGTGAAGGTGTTATTAGGTATATTAAGAATGAAAAGAGGGAGGATGCTGTTTTATTAGTTTCTAGATATCATATGCGTGAATTAGTTCGCAGCTACTCCGAATTCTTCAATTTGGATGATACCGGAGATTCTGGAACTTATCTAGAGTTGAGAAGTGATAAAACGGCTGAGGACTTAAGAACAAACTTCAGAGCTTACATTTCAATTGATATGTTGCTTGCATTTACAAACAAAAATAATTTACACGAACTTGGTGTATTTGTGAAGGGATAATTTTCATGGGGTAAAGCGGTTAAAGGATCCTATATATGGTTATATCGAAATTGATGATAAGGTTATGGCTGACATAGTTGATTCTTCATGCTTTCAACGCTTGCGCAATATTAGGCAAACTAGCTATGCACCATTGTATTCAGCATCAATACATAATAGATTTATTCACTCATTAGGTGTGTATTATTTAGGCAAAATAGCTTTTAAAGCTTTTTGCAATTCTGCTATGGAAAAGTTCCCTGAAATAATAGAAAGCAGCAAATGGGAAAGAGATGAAAAGATTTTTTGCCTTGCATGTTTATTACATGATGTTGGACATGCTCCGTTTTCTCACTGCGGAGAAAACTTTTATTCTAGTGTATCGTATAAAGAAAGTAAGACAATTAATAATTTATTAATAGATGCTGTGGGAGATAATCGATTTACCGATGATGTTGATTTTTATCGCAAAGGTGGTAAGGAAGCCGCTCCACATGAGATTATGAGTGCTGTTGTAGCAATAAAAAACTTTAATGAGCATTTCAATACACCTGAAGAAAAAGACTTTTTTGCCAGATGTATATGTGGTTATAAATACAGGGAACCAATAGCGGATGAAAAGGCGGTTAAAAACTGCTTAGTTAATTTATTGAATTCCTCCGTTATTGATGTTGATAAACTGGATTACATTATACGTGACTCCTATATGACAGGGTTTCAAAGTGTATCTATAGATTATTATAGATTATTAAATAGCCTGACTATTATTGAGAAAAATGGTGAAAAGACACTGGCTTATCACAAGAGTGCCTTAAGTGTTATAGAAAATGTTGTTTACGCACATGATTCAGAAAGAAAATGGATCCAAAATCATCCTGTTATTTTATATGAAAACTTCTTAATACAACATGCTATAAGAAAAGTTGACAAGTATTTTAACGATGATAAGAAGCTGTTTAGCTATGAAACGCTTACTAATGAAGGAACAGATTTTAATAAGAAAGGGAAAATCAGACTTTTATCGGATGAAGATATAATTTATAATATAAAAAATGTTTGCGGTGATGAACTTACAGATGAATTCTTTTTTAGGGGTGCCCGCAGGCATCCTATTTGGAAGTCAGAGGCAGAATATAGAGCATTATTTGATGGAAAATTAAATGAGGACTACCTTAATAGTTTGGATTCGATGTTTGAAAAAATAGAAAGGTATCTATTAAATTTGGAAAAACCTATAATAAATGATGAAGTAATAAAAAGGTGCCATGATGAATTAAAAAAGATTAATGAAAATACTCTAATTTCGGAAAAGAATAAGACAAATCTCAAAGAAGGATTATCTAACACTATAAATTGGCTCTCCTTGCTAAAAAACTTTTGTAATGAACATAACATACCTTTTGATTTGGTTATCATTACTGCCAAACAGTTCCAAAGTGGGTTCCTTAAGAAAGATATAGATAATATTTTAATTTACTTCCCTGAATATAATGAGTCAAAAAATATAAAAAAAATTATGAATATCTTAAGCGCTTCAAAAACACGGGAACGCTATTTTTATTTGTATTACAAAAGAGACGAGAACATAATTGATGCAGAAGCATTATCCAAATGCATTTGCAGGAAACTATTCCTATAACAGACGAGTGGAAAAATAAATATTTAACGGATACTTTGATAATTAAAGAATTATATAATAAAAAAATTATGTTGGTTACTGGGGATGAGTCTTCCGGTAAGACTACTCTTGCTAAGAAAATATATAAAGATGCATTACTCAGTAATAAAATACCACTATTATTTATTGGTAAAGATTTTGTTTCTTTTGAAAGACAAAAGGTTATTGATATAGTAGAAAAAGAGTTTTGCAGACAATATTCAAAAGAATTGTATGATAAATACATATACGAAGATTATTCTAATAAAGTCATTATTATTGACGATATATATGAATGCAAATTAAATTCAGAAGGGCTAAAAAAGCTGCTAGATTTACTAAGTGATATTTTTGGATATATTCTAATGTTTTGTAATGAAAATTATAGAATGAATAAATTTATGGACAAAAATACAGCTATTTCATATTCGGACATTTTTTCTTGTACAATTATGCCATTTGGTTGTCTAAAACGAGATGAGTTAATAGGAAAGTGGATTTTATTGGGACAGGAGTTTTTGTTAGAAAAGGATGAAGTTAGCAATCAATGCCTTTTGAAGGGCAGAATTATTGATAATATAATTGGAACCGGCTGGGTTCCGGCTTATCCAGGGTATCTCCTTATAATAATGCAACAGCTTGAATTAAACAACACTATTGATACAAAAATGAGTTCACATGGTTATTTGTATCAATATATGATAAATAAGCAACTAAGTGTGATAGGTAAAACCCCCCAAGACATAAATATTTTTGATCAAGTATTAATTGATATTGCAGGATATATGCTTAATAAGAACAGTTACCAAATGTCGGAACTAGAATTAAAAGAATTTATTAATGAATATAACAATAATTACAAAATGTCTTGTGACATGTCAATTATAAATAAGCTTATCAATGGTAGATTACTGGATTCGAGAAATGGAATGTATTTTTTTAAGCATAAATATGTTTTATATTACTTTACTTCGATATACTTACAAAGTAATATAAACAGTACCGGAATGCGGGATAAAATATATGAATTTTGCTCAAGATTATATAGTGAAAAATATGCGAATATTGTAATATTTTTATGCCATATATCGAGGGATCGGGGAATAATTGAAGAGATTATTTATAAATCATTTGAAGTTTTTGATGGTATTGAAACCTACGATTTTATAAATCATAAAAAGTTCATATCTAGTGTTGACACAGGATTAAAAAAAGTTTTGCTGCCAGATACAAACCTAGACATTAACAGAAGAAACATGTTGAAAAAGAGGGAATTAATTAAAAAAGAATTATATCAAGATAGTGCAATGGATGAACAGCCTTATTATTCAGAAATGGAGACAGAATATGTTGATGAGCCTATAGAAATACTGTTATTTAATAAAGCATTCAAAACATTGGAAATAATGGGTCAAATACTAAAAAATTACCCTGGTTCTTTAAAAGGTGATATAAAAAGAGAGCTTATTATGGAATGCCATAATTTAAGCATGAGGACACTTAATGTATTCTTGATTTTTGCGGATAAGGCTATAGAAGAAGGTCTCCTTGAAAAAGTAGTTAACAATAAAGAATTTAGTAATGAGTTAACACGCGAAGAAAAATACAAACTTGTTGATGATTTAAAGCAAAAATTTGTTCGATTAGCAGAGTATATAGCAACATCTTTTATTATAAGATTATCTATTTCCATTGGTGACAAATATTTAAAAGATTCATATTATGATATTTTTAAAGAAAATGAAGGGTCATATTCGTATAAGCTTCTTGAAATAGCAATAAATTTATTCTGCATGAATTATATTCCTGAGCAAGTAATTATGATAACATCTATGAATTTAAAAAAAACAAATAATTATTTTTCATATGAAATTTTAAGAAGCCTAGTAGGACATTTTCTGTACTTGCATGGGTGTAAAGATGTGATAATGAAGCAAAGATTGTGTTCTGAACTGAATATAGATTCAAAAGATTTATTATTAAGACAAAAGAAGTACTAAGAACCATTACTAAGAACCATTAATTATGCAGTGCTTAGTCGCTGGGGCTTCTACCGATAATACTTATGCGCTCCCTCGCAAAGGTACCGGGTTCAACCCGAATTTTGTCGAAATATGTCGTCACTGTATTTTCCACTATATTCAACCGGATCGGGTATCAATTTTTCATGTCTAACATTGTTAAAAAATTAACTAAGATAGCATGTGAAAGTGAGCTATACTTCTGAGAATAATACATTTCACCGAATCAGCTAATTGATGATATGAAAGAGATCCCTTTTAAATCACAGAACATTATGCAGAAAAAGGCTGATAGACAAGGTTTTAAATTGATAAAAACAGATAATCGGTTAGCAACAAATGCATCATTGGAAGTAAAAATACTTAAATGTATAGAGGGTGGTGCAGAACATGTGGATATGCTCATGGACTCATTGCCAGCAGGCAGAAATGACATAATGGAAGCATTATGTATATTAGATCTGGAAGACAAAATAAGGATTCTACCCAGCGGGCGAATTATCCTCAACTTATGAAGATACCGGGTTCTAGCAAGCTCAGTCGCGGCACTTCCTTCGCAAGGGTACTGGGTTCAACCCGAATTTTGTCGAATATTGTCGAACGCATATACAGTATGCAGCGATAAATACTACCCTTTTTATCTACAAAATTAATTCAATTACATTGACACAATGAAACCCAGATGTTTTTTAATAAGATTCTCAGCATCTTTAAATTGAAAAGGTTTAGCGGATAAGCGTGGAACAAACATGCAGCTTCAGATGTCGTTCATTCTTGATATAAGGAATATGAAAAATGATTAGGATGTGATTTATTCTTAATCATCTTGAAATGTTTGATATGATATTTGATGATGTTTTTTAAATTAGTCATACCTCTTGATTGGGGTTATCATATATGATAACATTATTGTGAGGCATGACATACACTAATATTGGAGGTGTATCATGGAGTGGCAAGTGGAATACTACAAAAAGGAAAATGGTAATATACCTGTCCTTGATTATTTGCTTTCGATAGATGTGAAATTGCGTGCAAAAGCCTTTAGTGAAATAGAACTGCTGGAAAAGCATGGATCTGATTTAAGAGAACCTTATGTAAAGCCCATAAAGGGTACGCAATATAAAGGACTTTTTGAACTGAGAGTAAAATTTGCATCGGATATCAGCAGAATATTCTATTTCACATACCGGCAGAAGACCTTGTATTACTTCATGGGTTTACGAAAAAAACTGAAATGACGCCACAAAGGGAGCTTGATCGGGCACTGCGCTATAAAGAAGATTATGAAAGAAGGTGTGATGATGAGTAAAGCAGTAGTAAAGTTTTCTGAAGTAAAAGAGCTCTTAATGAAAGATGAAGAATTTAAAACAGAGTACGAAAAGCTAAAACCACGCTATGATGTGATTTCTCAAATTATTGAAGCACGAACAAACCAAAACATTACCCAGGAAGAATTGGCGCTCCGGGTCGGGACTCAGAAATCCAATATCAGCCGTCTGGAAAGTGGAACGTACAATCCATCCCTTGACTTTCTGGTTAAAGTCGCCCAATGTCTTGGTAAAGAAGTACAGGTCACTTTTAAATAATGTTTTTTGGGAAGTCGTAAACAAGCTTGTGGCAGCACAGATGATTATAATAAGGGCTGAGAAGTCAGCGCCTTTTTCTTTTGATGCTGAAATGAGATAGCGAGAAAAGCTGAAGAAGGTAGATATAACAAAAAGTAACATAATGGAGATATTTTAATGAAACATGCATAATAAAGGAAAAGTGCATGAGGGTAATGAATATGAGTTCTGAAATTATAATGTATCAAACAGTTTTGACCTAATATAACTATCTTTTAGTGTTATACATAGCTAAGGAGGGCTTTAGTGTGGATCAAAAATTGCGAAATTATCAAAAAGAAGCTGCTAATGCAATTTATAAATTATTTCAATCTAGTTGTGATAAAGGCAAAATGATTAGCATCGACATTCCTGAAACGAGGTATGGATGGATAGGGTATCAATTTTACAAGGATATTTAGTAGTTACAAACCTAATTAGCTTTATAGTTATTGCAATTGATAAGTGGAAAGCAAAACGGGGAGAGTGGCGAATTCCAGAAAAAACTTTGTTGACATTTGCTGCTGCTGGAGGTTCTATAGGTCTGTGGTTTGGGATGTATATATTTCGGCATAAAACAAAAAAGATAAAGTTTTCGCTTGGAGTTCCAGTTATACTGTGTCTTCAAGTGCTTATAGCAGTACTTTTGCAAAAAAATCATTAGATATGATATTGGGGAGCAGTAGATACATCGGCAGGACGAGTCAAAAAATAAATTAAAATGAGGCGAGATAAGTGGATGTGTTTACTGAACTGGAGAAGTATCCGGGTTTTTCAACCTGCGATGTTACAAAATATTATTTTCATAGCTCATACCTCCTACCGCTGAATATTGTAATTTGTAATTTTATAGTCTAAAAAACTATTATGCTCAGTATAATCTGGATATTTATGCTCCTTTCTATAGAACTCCTTATCATGATACCAATAATCTCTGTGGAGTAATTCATGATAAATTAATAATATTAAAGTAAAGCTAGTCGTTTATACTTCTCTGAATTATGCTATAATCAAATTAATAAATCAGTAAATAAAGGAAAGATGGAAAATTAATAAAGAATAAAGAATAGAGAATGAAGTAGGTGATTAGTGTGATTGAAAGTAATCGGGTGGAGTCTAAAAGGGAATTGAACGATGGCTTGGAAAAGGAAGTTGTGGGATTTTTGAATTATTCTGAAGGAGGAGAAATATACATTGGAATTGCCAATGATGGGTCAATTTTAGGTATTGAAAATTCTGATGATATTCAAAAAAGAATAGTAGAAAGAATAAAAAATAATGTATATCCTTCAACAATGGGACTATTTGATGTAATTATTGCTAAAATGGACGGCAAAGATGTCATCAAAGTTATTATATCAAGTGGTCCTGAAAAGCCATATTATATCAAAAGGTGTGGAATGACTCCAAATGGGTGCTTTTTAAGGGTAGGCACTACTGTTCAACAGATGACCTCGGAGATTATTGATTCTCTATATTCCAAACGCATTAGAAATTCACTTGGAAAGCTCTTATCACCGAGGCAAGACTTAACATTTAAACAGCTTAAGATTTATTATGAAGAAAACGGCTATGGAATGAATGATAAGTTTTTAAATAATTTAGAATTATACACTGACGAAAATAAGTTTAATTACGCAGCATATTTACTGGCTGATGACAATGGTATTTCTATGAAAGTTGCTAAGTATTCAGGAACTGATAAAGTTTATTTAATAGAGAATGCTGAATTTGGTTATTGCTCATTGATAAAGGCAACAGAAAATATTCTTAACAAGCTAGATATTGAAAATGTTACAAAGACTGAAATTACATCAACAGTACGAAAAGAAAAGCGTCTTGTGGATCCTACGGCATTAAGGGAAGCTGTTATTAATGCAATAATCCACAATGATTATTCTAACGGAATACCTCCAGTTTTTGAAATCTTTTCTGATAGATTTGTTATTACATCATCAGGGGGCTTGCCGCAAGAATTAAGTCAAGATGAATTTTTTGAAGGAATTTCTGCACCTAGAAATAAGGAACTTATGAGGGTATTCAAAGATGTTTAATTAGTTGAGCAACTTGGATCAGGCGTACAGAGAATACTAAAAGTGTATGATAAAAGTATCTTTAAATTTAGTTTAAATTTTTTAATAGTTAGTTTTCCTATAAAAAATGTCGGTGAAAACGTCGGTGAGAATGTCGGTGAAAACGTCGGTGAAAAAATGATTAAGCTCAATAATACCCAAAAAAGTATTATTAGCCTCATTAAGCATGATAAATATATTACTCAAGCAGATATAAGTAAAAAGATAAATAGAACTATTAGAACGGTTGAAAGAAATATGAAAGGGCTCCGAGATGTTGAATGAGCAAGCAAACATAAACTTTTTCAATGTTTTTACAGAGGTTTATAAGTTTTGCGTAACGGTTAACTATAGATTAATAAAATAGAATTCTGGAGGGCAATTATGGGAAATAGACCTTACGTTTCATGGGATTTGATAGGAGATTTTATGAAAAGCGCGTTCATAAAAGTAGGAGTTCCTGAAAAGGATGCAGAAATATGTGCTGATATATTAATGGAAAGTGATAGAAGAGGAATTGAAAGTCATGGATGTAACAGGTTTAAACCTATTTATATAGACAGAATTTTATCAGGAATTCAAAATCCGGTTACAGAATTTGAAATTATAAGAGAAACACCGACTACCGCTGTTGTTGATGGTCATAATGGTATGGGGATGGTTGTTGCATACTATTCCATGAAAATGGCAATAGAAAAGGCAAAGAAGTATGGTATGGGAATGGTGGCAGTTCGCAACTCCACTCATTACGGAATAGCCGGCTACTATGCAACTATGGCTACTAAGGAAAATATGATTGGCATAACTGGAACAAATGCAAGACCTTCCATTGCTCCAACATTTGGAGTTGAAAATATGTTGGGAACAAATCCTTTGACATTTGGGATTCCGACAGACGAGGAATTCCCCTTCGTGTTAGACTGTGCAACAAGCATTACTCAAAGAGGTAAAATTGAATATTATGCGCGTTCAGGGAAAGACACACCGGAAGGAATGGTCATAGGCGCAGATGGAAAAGCAATGACAGACAGTAATCAAATTTTAATAGATTTAGTACGAGGTAATGCAGCCCTTGCACCATTAGGCGGTATAGGGGAGGAACTGGGAGGATATAAAGGATATGGTTATGCAACAGTAGTAGAAATCCTCTCTGCTGCATTGCAAGCAGGGAATTATCTAAAGATGCTTACCGGGATTGGAGCACATGGTGAAAAAGTGCCATATCATTTGGGGCATTTCTTTATTGCGATTGATACAGAAGCTTTTGTTGGATCAGAAGAATTTAAAAAGACTGCAGGAGATATATTGAGACAGCTGCGTTCATCTAAAGTTGCACCGGGAGAAGAAAGAATTTTTACTGCCGGAGAAAAAGAATATTTAACTTGGATGGAGCGTAAGGAAAAAGGAGTTCCTATTGGAGAGGCTTTACAAAAAGAGCTAATTGATGTGCGTAATAACCTTTCGTTACCACACGAATTTCCGTTTTAAGTAAAAAATTGGTGATTACAGCATTACGCTGCCACTTACGCCGTATGCTTATTATGGGCTGAAAGGTACCGGGTTCAACCCGAATTTTGTCGAACCTTGTCGTTTTGTACTCTTCACTACATTCAACTGGATCGGTAAGCAGTTTATTAATTATTTCTTTTGATGACATTATTAATGTAAAACTTATATAATGGTCAATCATATTGTACCTCATTGAGAGTTTTACCTTGGGGAGAACAGTTTTCTAAGGCTTCTTTAGAATTGCGAACAAGCGGACAAAAGAGCATTGATATGATGTTTAACTAGCGGTAGAAGTAATCTTTTGGCAACAGCATGGGGTTCTCACCAAATTTTACAGAGTTTCGCTGAGTGAAAGTAGGTGCCAATTTAGCTGTGCCTATTAAACTTAAGATTTATGCGGGTGATCTAATGATGCAGTTCTATTGGCAATATTTTAATCAAAATTATATAGCTACAGGAAAAGTTGAAGTAGAATATTCGAAAATATTAATGGAAGCACAAAAGATCAGTGATCTGATGGATGAATTGTAGGAGTGATTATTTATCATCGACACCCAAAAAATGTTGATGTGTATTATATAGCGCTGAATGATCACTGGCTCGGTCAAGTTTTGATAAGATCCAGAACCGAGAGCCTTCCCCCCAGTCTTTAGGTGTTATGTCGAGGATGAACCTCACCTTGCCGCTTCCTTTAGAAACCGTGAATCTCGAAGACTCCATTGCATTATGGGAATTAGGACCCCAATTTGAACAAATCTTCAGAAAAGCCGATTCCACAGTAACTAAATTGTACTCTACTTCTACCATAAACGTGGTTTTGATGGTGTATAATTATACTTGACACGATGACCTCGAACAAATAATCTAAAAAGGATCAAAAAGGGAGGTCTAACATGTCAGATAACGTAAAGAGAATAATTAAAAGGTATACAAAGGAGTATAAGCTCATTGCAATAAAGACCGAAAATGGCAAATTGAAGGGCGAAATTGCGTTTTATTGCAGAGTATTAAAGATTTCACGTCAAGGGTTCTATAGCTACTTGGAAAGCCTGGAGAAGCCTTGGAAATACGAAGCTCTGGCGGCTAAGATAACAGAAAGTGCTATGGTTATAAAAATGCGGATGACGGCAGTCTGGTAATTGAGGAGTCCGAAGTGAAAAATGTAAGGTTGATTTTCAATTTATATCTTCGCGGCAAGAGCATAATCGGGATCGTCTCAGAATTAGAGCGGCTGGGGATAAAATCTCCCACCGGAAAAGATAAATGGAGCAAACGCACGGTTGACGTGATGCTCAGCAACGAAAAGTATATAGGAAACGTCCGGTTGCTAGATAACGGAAAACATGATTCTTATTATCTGTCGGAGAACAACAATCAGGTTATTCTATCTAAGGAAATATTTCAAGTCGTGCAAATCGAAAAACAGCGCCGAAGCAATGTGATAAAAGGCGCAGACGGCGCCTAGCGGAAAAGCACAAAATACAGCTCAAAAGAACAGTAAAACTCAAAATAGCCTAATCGAAAACGATTTGGCGAGTGGTCAGGTTAGATGATTTTTTGGATTTTTTTGAGGTTGTGTGGTCAGGTTGGATGTAGAGTTATCAACATGTTACATTATGGCAACAATGAAAATTATGGATTTAAACTAAAAGGTGATATTATTAACATTATGTAGTTAGCCAGAATTGGTTCATTCTGGCTGATTTATTTTACGAAAATCAAAAATTCATGCAATATTCAGTACATGTTTTACGACTATACTAGTGAAGGCCTTAAAACATGGGGAAGGGGAGTTATATGGATGACAAGCAGATTATAGACCTTTTCTGGTCGAGATCTGAAAACGCATTGAATGAAACACGGCAGAAGTACAATCCCTATTTAAAAACTATTGCAATGAATGTACTTGGCAATAATGAAGATTGCGAAGAATGTCTTAGCGATACATATTTGGCTGCGTGGAATCAAATCCCACCGGATAGACCGATATCATTATCTGCATATCTTGGTCGAATTGTGCGTTGCATCTCTATTGATTATTATCGTAAAAGCAGAGCACAGAAACGATATAGTGGATTGACAATGCTACTCAGCGAACTCGAAGAATGTATGTCCGCAATACCCGATATGACGGTTGCATCTAGTGATAATGAGATTGGAGAAGCTTTGAATTGTTGGTTACGTAGCTTGGATACGGAGAAGCGTGTGTTGTTTGTGCGCAGATATTGGCATGGTCAACCGCTGAACACATTAGCAAAAGAATTTGGCATAAGTTATAACAAATTGGCTTCAATAATGTTGAGGCTCAGGAACAATTTACATGATTACCTTGAAAAGGAGGGCATT
>Ga0265293_10007805_pt1 | contig 16261 bp, 18 predicted proteins | sample Munlanlewell138R_FD_192505 | JGI IMG/M metagenome (GOLD analysis project Ga0265293, IMG submission 192505) | Leachate microbial communities from a municipal landfill in Southern Ontario, Canada - Leachate well 138R | ecosystem: Engineered > Solid waste > Landfill > Unclassified | place: Canada...
ATCTAATTCAACATTAATACCGCCAATAGAACTTTTTAAAGTATCATATAAAGTTTTTTGTATTGCAGTTAATCCACTTTTTGATGCAAGCAAGTCATAATATTCAATCATTTTTTCATTGTGTTTCTTTTGAGCCTCCGCAACAGAATGTAATGACCTTGTTTCTTTCATATCCTCTACAATTGCATCTCTTTGCGCAGTTATTCTCTTTTGTTGAACATCATGTAATTTCATAAAAGCATACACAATAGCCATTATGGCAGCAGCAATTACACCGAGCCTTAAAACATTAAACCCTTTTATTTGTTTAGCAAATTTAAAAAACTCTGCATTAAGCCCACCATGTACTATATAAGTAAACTGTAAAGCGTTTGCAAATATTCTTATATCTCTGGCTAATTTTTTAACTTTTGGAATTAAAGATACAAACGCTAAATCTAACGCTTTTGTTGAAATAACCGCAATCGCCATAGATTTAATAAATGTGGAGTGTTGGGAATAAAACTGTGCAAATCCTTTTGCTAAATTGAATATCCCTGTTATTATTCCAGTTATTGTTCTGCCTAAACTTTGAAATTCTTTTCCTACATTCAAGGCAATTATATCTTTATTTATTCTGAGGTATTCTGCAAAACCCTTATACATCTTAATCATTTCAGAAGCAGCGCCTTGCAACACGTTAATTAAACCCTCACCCAATTCCTTCTTAAATCCTCTTATTGCCACACTTAATTCAGTTAATTTACCACCATAAAGAGTTACTGCCTTAGTTGAATTTCCCTGTACAACCGCACTCTCTTGCATTAAAATAGTTAAAGATGCTAAGTTCTTTTGGGCGTTTGTCATTTTTCCAACAGTAGTATCATTTTGCGCAGCCCACTTCTTCCAAGCAGTATCTAAATTAGTTACCCAACCAATAGCATCCGTTACTTGCGCCCGTTGTTCTTTAAAACCCTGTGCAGTTACTTCCATTGCTTGACCAACTGTATACTGCCCCAAACGATTAAAAGCAGCCCAATCCATCATTGCTTGCATGGCTTTATCTGCCATATCTAATGAAACACCTTCCATAGAAAGTAACATTTTCATAGCATTGGCTGATTCTTTAACCGTCATAAGACCTGTATCAGCATATTTTTGTACTGCTTCTGCAACACCCTTTGATGCGTGTCCAAATCCTTGTGCAATAGAAGTTACACCAGCCAACGCCATTTGTGTATCTTTTGTTTCATTTAAAACAGACCTCATTGCGACACCAACTGAACCTAACGCAAATGCTAACAAGAGTAAATGATTACGTACAAGAGCTATTGCGCCTAAAAATCCTTGAGTACCAAATACTCTTATTCCACCCATTGTTTCACGAGTTAAACCTCTGTGCGCATCAGTTGCACCACGAAGTGCCTTTGCATGTGATTGGAGTTCTCTAACCCGCATCTTTTCAGCATTAGCGGCATCCCTTTGTGCTTTTGTAGTTCTATTTACAGCAGCTTCATATCCTTTTTCAGCATTTATCAACTTGGTAATAACATTTAGTTCCATTGTACGAGCTTTCATATTAGCAATAGAAGCAGCCGATAACCCAAGTGTCTCAACATTACCGGGCGCACGAGCTTGCATACCTCCCACGCTAACCTTAACAGCTTTGCCAACAGCAGTATTTAAAGTAAGAAGCCAGTCTTGAGTAGATTTTTTAAGAGTATTCATTAATACAGTAATAGCTTGTAGCGCCGTTTTTATCTGATTCATTGGCCCTTGAAATCTTTGTGTATTTATTACAAATACTAATTCCAACTCTCTTATTAATCTCTGCTCCATCTTTCACCCAATCACGTAAATAATCTATACTCTACCTTATTTTCCCTGTTGTTTCTGTGCGAACTCTTGTTCACGTCTAAAATTTTCTTCATTCTCATAATGATTAGACGCAGAACGCACTGTCTCAAATGCTACAAACATCTTTTTACTTAATTTCAACACTTCAGGCCCATATTCTTTCCATGCCGTTTCTAACCTGTAAACCTGTAAAGCATCAAAATCCACAATTGATTCTGGACAAACTTTTCCCAAATAAGTTTGAAAAAATTTGAATGACGGAATAAGAGGATATTGATATTCCATTTTTTTAAGATATTCATAAACATCCTCAACAGTTGACTCTTCCCATTGCACGCACCTTCCACCATTATCTTTTTCATAAAGTTCAGAGCCTTCCATACCATTAATTAGTGGACGAATTACTGGCAACGGATTTCCCTTTTCATCCTCTGTTACAAAAACAGGATACGGCACCCGTTGCTCTTTTTTATCTAAAAAACATATTAATCCTTGTTTCTCTATTTTATTTAATGCTCTACATGCTTGGCAATCATAATTTAATTGATTCTTTTTGTCGCGCGATTTCCACTTTAAATACCACACGACAAATTCTACTTTTTTGGGTCAACATCACCTAAATCAGTATCGGAAACTGACCCGCCATCTGCTATTTTCAATAATTCATTACGCAATTCAGTAGGAATATCGTAAGCAATCTTAACAATTGTATCCACATCATCAATTTCTGCTATTCGGCCTTTTGCCTGTAAATCAGGAAATTTATAACCAAATTCATAATTTTCAACTTTTTTAATAACATCTTCCCATTTGCCTTTTTGAGCCCGTAAATATTGACGCTCATCAATTTCTGTTTGATTATTTTTTTGTATAAATGCTCTATTTAATCGTTTTGCAGATTTAGAGTCATCTATAATTGTCTGAATTCTAATGTGCCAAATGGTTTGCTTATCTTTCGGCAGGCCCGCATCACATTCTAAAATATACGGGATTGTTTCGGCTTGTATACCTCTCATAACTTTTTCTCCTTTAGAGATTGATTAATAATATTACTATTTGTTTTGTTATCAGCACTAAACTGATTTGTATAAATATAATAAATTAAAAATGATTTGTCAACCTACATGCCTGCTACACTAACACCATCTCGTATTGATATTGTTAATGGAGTACTTGTACCTTTGTATTTCAATGAAGCAACAGATGCCGCATAATCAGGATAAACAGTCGCCGCAGTATTTGATGCAATAGCAACTAAACACCTAACAGACTCATCGCCAGCCGAAGTAGAATTAATAACATATAGTAAATCACCCACATCTAATGAATCAGCAAAAGTAGTGTTTGTTCCAGCAACAGCAGCAGTGCCGTTTAATTGCACAGAAGAATTAGCAGCCTTTACCGAGCTTGTACTTGCATCGCTTACACAATCAAAAGCTACATCGGCAACAATTTCATCATCACCACCAAACGGAGCTGCGGAAGACCGAATATTCATTAAAATACTAAAATCACTTGCATCTTTTGCTATTTCGTTGCTTCCCCACCTAATGTTCATTCGTTTAGTCGTACCGGCTATAAAATCATTAATTTGATTATTTGCGCCTTCATTTGCATCACTGTATGGCATTTGAAAAGTTCCATTTGCTTCAAAATTACCCATTAAAACTTTTGACGCATTTGCATTATCATATAATTTTACAACAGCATTGTTTGTCATAGTCAAAGAAAAACCTGGAATGTTAACAGTATTACCATCTAATGTTATGGTTGCATTTTGCCACAAATAAGGAACAGTAGCATCAAATGTAAGAGTATCGGAGGCAATATTGTGGTTAGTTTCAAGATTATACCCTACAAACTCAACAGACACCTTTAACACTGGAGCCGATTCAGAACACGATAAAGTTATTGATTTTGCAACCATCCCAACCAGCCTATGTGATGCGCCAGTTCCAGATGCAGCTAATTTACGAACCAATGTCAACCAAACATCACAAGCACTATCTGAATAAGGAACGAAATATTTTATATTATTTGCACCAGCATCTTGGAACGCACCACCTTGAAAAAATGACCACAATATTAGACTCATATTTGTTGCGCTGCCATCAAATTCAAAAGAAGTATTTGGAACTTCGGTAGTATTTTGGAACTCATATCCCGCATCTCCACGCCAATAAGGCAAACCTGTTGCTTTTCTTTGTTTAACCACGTTAACGCCTGGGTTAAAATCAGGATGTCCTAATAACGGGATTCCTTTTGAACAAGCAACCGCAGTTCCTATTGCAGAAGTTTGCGCGCCTATACCATAAATATCATCATATAAATTTCTGTTAGCCATTTTTTTCTCCTTTAAGTAATACTTCTATCAAGCGCGTCAGCCGCATAAATTCTTATTGCATTATTAGTCCCATCATGTACAGCATCAAACGGGCACTCAATAATAACTTCATCATCACCACCAACAGCAGCCCCAGTATAACGACAATTAACCTCTATTTTAACATCACCATCCGCGCCTGGTGTCTCTGTTCCCCACCAAATTTGCAACAAAGAATCTGTGCCCGCTATAAAATTATCTATGGCTTCATTGCTACCAGCATAAGTATCTGCCCATGGAACAGTAATTGAGCCTGTTCCCTCAACAGTATTTAAAACATATTTAACTGGATGGGGGTTATCATAAAACTTAGCAACAGCATTATTAGTAACTGTTAGGGTAAAACCGGGAAGATTCACCGCTTGCCCAGCCATTTTTATAGAAGCATTTTGCCACAACAACGGTGTGGAGCTATCATATTCAATAATATTTGGGCCAGCATTAAAATCATAATCTGTTACCATATTATATCCAATTAATTCAACAGAAGCCTTTAATACTGGAGCGGATTCGGAACACGACAACGTTATTGATTTAACTATTGCGCCACCTATAACATGACTATCAGCAGCAGTAGTTGACATCTTTTTTAAAAGAACAGCACAAACTTCTGTATCACTTTCGCCCTCTCCATAAGGCACACAAGTCTTCAAATATCCAGTTCCAACTGCACCCTGACTGGTTCCTTTTTGAAACAATAACCACAAAAACAATGGTAAATTTTGCTTTGTAACATCAAACTCATAAGTTGTAATAGGCACACGTTTTTCTTGTTGGAATTCAAAACCAGTGTCGCCGCGCCAATAAGCAAAGCCAGTGGCCTTTCGTTGTTTTACAGTCATTTGTCCAGAATCAAAATTGGGCTGGTTTAACAACTGCATACCATACACATTTGTAGTAACACCAATACTACCATCATTTTCAAAAGCATCGTCATCAACAGTAGCAGTATTAAAGACTGTGGCATCAGCACTAACACCACCATCAGCCAAAACTGCTGTTTTATATGCTCTTATCGCGTACTCTATTTCAAAAACATTTTTTTCCATTTTTATCTCCTATATGTATCCAAAATTATAGTATTTATTATTTAAAAAATCTGTTCTAATCTTATTAAAAAACATATACTTTGTTCTCCATAACATTCTGTTTGCGTTTGTTTTACCGTGACACCAACTACACAAAGTTATTAAATTAGTTTCAACATTGTTGTTTTTATTATGGTCTATTTTTATTCTTCTTTTCTCTTTTTAACAACAACATGTTCTGTTTTTTCATCTACCTCTTTTTCTTTTACAATTTTTATCCCGCTTATTTTATCTATTATTTCAAGGGGCAAATCTAAAATCTCATAGCGCAACAACTTCTCACGGTCTCCAATAGCCAATTCTTTTGGTCTATTTATTTTATTCCCACTTATTCGCTGTACTTTCATTTTTTCTCCTAAGCATATTGAGGTAACGTATTATAACTATAAGTCATAAACTTCAATCTTGATACATATAAAAGTGCTTGCATATTCACGCCATAATCAACTCTTTCAAAGTGTGACCTATAAGCCCTATTTCCTAAGGTTGGTATGGCTTGCAAAGCATCCTTGATATTCTCAACTACATCCATATTCAAATCCAGATAACTTTCATGCGGACTTAATTTTGACCACACGAAAATATCTATGTAACCTGTTGGATTATCTCTACCTGTTTCTCTTCGGTTTCTTTCGTCTACATTTTCTAACACTGATATTACATTCCCCTCCCCTATTGTAAAAGGAGGATAATTATGTGAATATAACATTTTAGAACTTTTTAAGTTTGTTTCTGCTTTAAGTGTTTCATAAATAAATTCACCAATTGACTTAACTGAAGTATCATTCACTGCCGTTCCAACCGTAGTAGTTGGTGTGGCTTCCCAACTTGAAAATATCATTGGTATAGTTGCTCTTTGTATTCTCTGGTCTTCTATCATTTGATTCCCGTATTCTATTCTACCAGGCTCAAAATGGAATACTGTTGGTTCACTTACATCATTTAACATTTTATAATTGTTCGGTTGAGCAACATCATAAAACATTTCCAGCGTGTTGGTACAAATACTTTGTATGGTTCCTGTATTTATCATAGTAGTATTTAGAGAATAAACTTCAATATCTACGTATCTGTTTACTCTGTATATACCACCATTTCTATATCCACCGTAAGTTTCATATCTTGGAACAAATGCTACCATTGGATAAACAGCTTTTGGAGGTATTACTCCTATTTTCCAAGTCTTTATATAATTAAGACTTGTTCCCTTTGTTCCATTAGCATAACTCTTTCCTAAAGTTTTCAAGTCTGCTAATAAAGTTTTCATGTTTGTATAAGCCATTTAACCCAACGTAAAATAATTAAATACTTTTCGTGTTACTCTATCTATTGTATCTTTAGAAAGCGAGTAAACTGGTCGTGCCTCCATGTGATTAGGACTTTCCCTGCCAGTTTGATGTTCTATTGCTATTGGGTCATTTGTCCATAACCGCACATAATCATTACCCTTTCTTTTTCCTACTTGAGCATTGCTTTTTACTTCACGCCATAATCTATATGTCTCCTTTAAAATACTTTGGTTCATTCCATACCAAGAACCACGATTTTCTCTCTTTACAATTGTTGCGGGCCTTAATTCTGCCCAACTTATTTCCTGCGGGTACACATTATAAACTTGTCTTAAAAAAGATTCGTCTACGTTTAATTCTAATTCTGGCACTAAAGTATATACAAAAGTATGCACCTTGTTCTTTTTGTTTTGTAAGTTTCTTACAAATGGACTAAATGTATCTTTTCCTACTTCCATTAATCTAACCATCTTTCATATAAGCTATAATTAGCACCACTATAAGTCATATCAAACTCTTCGTCTTTATATCTTGTTATATCAAATCCATAAATATCAATCTCATAAGGACTTGCAAGGTCTCTTGAATCATTAGAACCTGTAACTAAAGCCAAATCAGGCAGAGAACCAGCATCCACTATCGCATCTAAAAGAGCTATTGCATCATCATAAAGTTTTGCACCTTCATTGTCAGCAGCCCTTATAGCCATCCCGCTACCCTTAAATATTAATCCGGTAGCAAGCATTGTAGCCAAAAGAACTATTGACCTGTGATGTTTATAAACTGGTATATAAAACTTATCACCTGTTGCATGAGTTCCAGTCCAACAATCTATCGGTATAGTAATATCTGAATTTGTAGAAGTAAACAATGTTGACGTTGAACCAGTTCCTTGTGCGCCACTATAACTTCCAACCACTGTAAATGCAGTAGTAGAAGTAAAAGTAACTGTCCACATTTCAGTATAAGCAGTTGAAGCGGGAACTATCCCATATAGTCTTCCATCCGTTCCAGCAGAAGTACCAACATTCTCACTCGTAGTCGTCTCGTCATAAGCAGCTTGTGGTCTAATAGGAGGCCCAGCATAAGGCGTTACACACAAACTTGTTCCAGATGTAATTATTGGAGCAAGTTTTAAATCTATGATTCCAGTAGCTCTTAAAATAGCCATTTCAGTACGAGCATCATCTACGTCTATCGTATCAGCATGAGTAAATTGCTGTACAACTCCTTGAGACATTATTCTAACATCTATTGGGGTTGTGTATATTAAAGGTTTTACTGTTTTAAAATCAGTCACATATTTTCCTTAAATTAAATGAAGGCAGAGCGAGATCAACCGGCTCTTTCCAGTCATAGGTTAACCGTTCTCCCCTGCCTTCAATTTCGCTGAAAGAATATAGAGAATTTCAATGATAACCAGATAAAGTTCGTTGTCCTTTGTTTTGGCGCTTTTCGACTTTAAGAGGAAAAGTGAAAGATTAACTATGATGTTGCCAATTACTTTAGCCCAATTAATCCAGCTACGGTCTTGCACCGTTATCTTTTTTAATTCTGGTAATCGCTCAAGTAATTCCTTACTTACATATACTTTCCCGCCAGGGATTTCCTGTTTTTTTGTAAGGTCATATTTAATCTTTCCCCCCTTCACTTTCCCTCTCTGGTCGCCACTTACTTTTAACATTATAGTTTTCTCTCTATTTTATCCAATGTGTTGTTAATGTTTTTTAACTCTGTTTGAATTTCTACAATACAAATCTTTAAATCTACATTTTCTTCTTTTAACTTTGCTACATCCTCTTCAACTTTTTTAATATACTCTACATTTGACTGGATAGAAGTATTAATTGAGGCTTTAATTGGGTTTACTAAAACAAGCATTATTAAATTTGCCAAAACACTTACAATTAAAACACTTGTTGTTATGTAAACATGAACTTTGTTAATTATCAACCCACCGTTCCCATCGCTTTTAATAACTGGCTTCCGTTGCATTTTTTCCCCATTACTTTTCAAATTCCACACTTGGCTATCTTCCGCTTTGTTGATTATTTTTTAAGCAATTTTGGAGCAGAGTCAAACTTTAAACTATCATTATCAGTACCAAATACGAATATAAACTGTAAATTTGTTGCTATTGGTATTGTGTTAGTATCGGCAGTATTAAATGCTATATAATGCTTCCCTGAATCCGCAACCGTAATTGAATCTAACAACGTCCATGTAGATTCTGTTAATTTAACATATCCATCCGAAGTTGAGTCATTTGAATTTTCTATACCAGGGTGTAACCAATAATACAAAAACACATAAGTTGAATCATAAGTGGTAACATCAAAATATAAAGCAAACTTTTCAGCATCATATACTGGCAACCACAAAGACTTTAACGTATCAGACCCAACCAAGTATCTTCCATCCAAATTATCTAAGCTAACAGTATATAAATCACCAGCATATACTTGTGAGACTAACAGGATTAATCCTATTAACAAAATTCTTTTCATTTTTTTCTCCTAAATAGATAGATACTATTAAAATAGTCTGATATTGATAAACGCCTGTACGTTTTTGTAAATGAATAAAAATAGGGAGGTCTAAGCCTCCCTTTTAGAATGTTATTTCTTTGTTTCTTTAACGTCTTTTTTTACATCAGATTCAATAGCAGATTTTTTAGCTATACCATATACAGCAAGTATAGAATCATGTTGTGCTATTGTCTGTATTTTAGCCATGTCATCTGCAAATCTACCGGCTAATGTTTTTAATTCATTAAGCTGCTTTTGTAAATCGTTGCTCAAGATAACATAGTCTAAAGCCACATCTTTTATTTGTTGTTCTTTTGTTACTTGTTGGTCTTGTGCAAACGCCCCCATGCTCACCAAGATTATCAAAACTATCATTATAATTAAGCGTTTCATAAGACTCCTTTTAAAAAATTAAAGTAAAGTATAAACTTTTACATAAATTAAATTACCATTTATTGAGCAGCCCAAACTCTTATATAACCAGTTGAGCCGTCAGGTAATTTTACTTTCAAAGTACCAGCAGGATCAGTTGCGTCCATCTGTGCAAACATTGTGGCAAGTTGTATTTTAACCTGCTCAACTTCTGTTTTTTGTTGCGCAAAACAGGTTCCAGCAATCAAAATGAATAATATGAGAATTAATCTTTTCATCTGTGTTATCTCCTATTAATCGGCATCGGTTGCGTTTACTTTAAACCAGTCGGATGCGGCTCCATCGTTTGCAACTTGTATATACAAATAGCCGTTTGTGGTATTAAGGTAAATCGACCCAATTGCATCAACTGTTCCAACCTCTGCATATACAGAGTCTCCGTTTGCCGCTGTGCCTGAAAATATTTTGGCCCCGGAATCAAGAGTTATACTCTCAATACCAGACATTGCGCCACCGGTAGATACATCCCAATCGCTGGAATTTACAGCAACAGTTTCTGTGCCAGCCCCAATTACAAGAGCGGAAGCGTCTGCTTGTACCTGGTCAAAAGATGCAACGCCACCATTGGTTATATCGCCCTCTGACAAATCCAGCGCATCGGTAGCAAGGTCGATTGTACCAAAATCAAATAAAGTCACATCGCTTGAACTTGCCGTAATTGTATTAGAGCCAAATGTAAGTTTAAACTCATCAGATGCTTCATTAATTTCTAATACGCCATCAACAGCATTGTCAAACAAAGCGCCATTCTGCATACGAAAATCAGCAGTATACACTTTATGACCACTTGCAGTTCCACCGTTAGCACTAAAAGCGTAACTTGCGGTTTGAGTAGCAGACGAGTTGTTAAAAGCCTCAAATGCAACAGCTTCAGTAGTCATACCACCTGCACCACCATCCAAAGAAGCCTCAAATGCTCTCATAGTTGTAGCAGTATCTTTCTTTGCGTCAACAGATACATAAACACCATCAAGTAGCCCGATGGTATTACCAACATATCCAGAAGTAGCCGCACGAGCCTTTATTTCAGCGCCATAAATAGCACCATTGGGCGCACGAGTTGTACCGTTTGTTGCCACCATCGCTAAACCAATCAAATTTCCGGTAAGCGCAGTAGAGTTTTGTGTAATAGAATAATTAATAGCCTTGTCACCAGCAGCCAGCGTATTAGTAATAGTTGCATCAGAAGTTCCAGTAAGAACCCAGCCATAAGCACTATTAGTAATTGTACCGCCATAAGACCCAGTTAAGGTAGGTTCCTCTAAAGAACCTAAACCATTATACCAGGTTATGTCGCCGCCGTAACCAGTAGTAGCCATTAATACTAAAAACAGTATTAATACAATTTTTTTCATATCTTTCTCCTATAAAATAATAGGGGCCTTTTTTATTTTAAGTGGAAGCCCTGCTCTACTTGGCCCCTTATCAATCATTGTAGTTGGTTACTTCCAGTTAAGCAGTACATTTCACTACGTATTTATAATCCATCAAGCCTACGCCGCAAGCAAGAGACGGTTTAAAACGAGCAATAACATCACGTTCAAACGCGCTATTACTATCAGCACCCTGAAACTCTACTCCCGGACGTTTGTACCACAACAGAATAGTTTGTTTACGCGGGTCGCCAATAAACCAATCCGTATTTGTACTAGACACATACGGAGAGGAGAATACTTTCAAACCCAACTTGCTATAATAGTTAGAACCATTGTTCCCGGTTGTTGGTTCCTGTGTATCAACAACAAACTGCGATGCGCGAGGAGCTTTCAACGGATTTACCATTACAACACGAGGAGTTACACGAATATACTCACCAGTATAATCTTTCTGCAAAGACATTAATTCCCATGCCTTATTCCAAGATTCAAAGGTATCAATACTTGAAGTCGCAGACAAATTTTTGTTGGTTTGTCCGTCAACAGTTGAATGGTCGTTAGAATAAAGAACAGAAGTCAAATTAGAACCACCATAAACAAACGCAGTAGATGTAGCTTCCTCTAAAGCATTACGAGCTTGACCAGTGATGGTCTCTACAATGTAACGATGTAAAAACGCACCCATTTGGTCGCCCATTGTAGAAGCTCTACGAGTTATCTCGCCGGTTTTGTCAGACATAATGGTTTCCATTTCCAAAGAAATAATACGACCCCATTTGCCGATTTCTACTGAAATATTCTTTTCATTGAAAGAACCTTCAGCATACTTCTCACCATTATTAACCTTACGTAACGGTGGCATAGAATTAATACCAGCAATAACATCAGACGTACCAGGCGCACAAGTAGTAGTAGATTCCTGTACCAACGACATTACGTCTTCCAACGAATATTCATAAGCTGGCATGACGTACTTATTAATCAAGCTACCAGTAATCAACGGAAACACAGACGCAGCCACAGCTTCAACAATCGGTGTTTTGTTATTCTTAGAGCCAAAATCAATAGTGGCATTCTTTGGATTGTCAACTACTGTCGCCTGAAATAACTCTTTAATACTAAACTCATTCGGGTTAAATTTTGGTTCCTGAAAATATCGCACCATCTTTTCAGCAAACTTATTCATACCCTCTTGAAAATTATCATTTGCATCCCGTACATTACTAGATGCAATTTCTTTTAAACCTTGCATATTGTTTCTCCTTTTTTAAAATTAAATTGCACCTTAATTAAGCGGCATTAGTGGAAGTTCCCCACAAACCTTTATCAGCAAGAGCCGCACCTACACGATAGCCATCTACCATTACTTCAAGAGTGGTTAAATTTGAAGCACTGTATTGACGTGACCACGCAATCGCATTTTCACCGGTAGTAGCTTTTACTAAAGACCACGCCGTACCGTTTGCGCCAGACGAATATTCCATTGGGTCGCCAAACTCATAAGTAGCAGCAGTACAACCAATAGTAATAACCGCCTGAATATAAACTTTAATTTTCTTTGTTTCACCATTTTTAGAACTCTCATTGCTTACACCCAAAAATATATCAGGGTCGCCAGCATAAGCTATCGCAGCGCCAGACGAAGCAGAAATTAAATCTCCTTTAGCCAGCACAGTAGCAGATGCTACGGTAGGATATACAGAACCACGCAGCTCCTCATTACCCTCCAGAATTATAACATTGCTTGTTTCAGCCATAACTAATCTCCTTTTTTATAATAATCCAAGAATACGTTTCTCTTCTTCTTCAGTTAATATCTTTACTTCCTTACCTTTAACATCGTGATTTTTAGGAAGAGATATTGTTTCTTTTTCTTTGATAGATTTGATTGTTTCAAGTTTTTCCTTAATCAACTTATCCATACCAGCCTCATCTTTGGCGTCATTTAACAACTCTAAAAACATTTCGGACGGTTCTTTCAATTCTGCTTCAGCTAACTTTTTTGCAATCAAATCTTTCTTTGCCTGAATCTTTTCTTTCTCTTTGTAATTATCTAACTCGGTTTTTAATTTGGTAACTTCTTCTTTCGTAGTTACTATTTCAGCTTTTAAGGAATCAATTTCCTTTGTACGCTCCTGTAAATCCTTGTCCTTTTTATCTACTGTTTCTTGTACCTTTTTACTGGCTTCATTTTCTGCCAACAAGGTTACTTGTTCAACAATAGATTCATAGACATCAGGATTATCAGTTTTGAACTGTTTTAAATCCATATTGTTCTCCTTAACTTTTATTTTTTTGATTATCTCTTTCAATTTCTCCTCAAATTCTTTTACCATTTGTGCTATGTCATCATCTGTCCCATCATTACTATACATCAAATCCATTACAAAACCAATTACAGAATCAAGCAACCAATCCATTTCAATATAAGGCATATTTCTTTTTTTTCGATCTTCAACTCTTTGTTTAATTGTTTCAAGAGCCTCATCAATTCTGTCTTGCATAAAAGATTCCGCAATGTCTACTCTACCACCAGCAGCAGGTCTTGTTACAAAATCAGCAGAATCAAACTCAAGCACTTTCATTATAACGGTTGCTGGCTTTCCTTCCACGGTTCCTTCTTTCCATTTGCCTCTGCCAGAAATGGAAATTCCAACTTGTTCAGGATGTTTCTTTGCTTCTTGATAAAGCCATACAGTATTAGGATTTTCTGTAAAAGTTATCTCAGCCCTTGCGTTGCCGTTTTCCTCCCATGCACTTTCAACCGTAGCCGCCCACTCCTCATTATTCCTATCTCTATCAGAATGATTAGAATACATCTTACGCGAATCTGGAAGATTATTAAGAGCTTCAACTATTGAACCAATTGCTTCCTTTGTATAGTATCGCTGTTTACCGTTGGTCTTATTTTTTGACCACCCTTGCTTTATAATTGTTACTTTAGCCTTTTTTTCGGTTTCGCTAAATTCCGCTTCTTTTAAATTTATTCGTATTCGTTCTACATTCTCATTTTCTTTTTTCACCCATTTGTCTCCTTCTTTTTTATGAGACTTTTTAAAATTACTTATAGCTATTGCCGCCGCACTATTTTTAGATTTTCCGCTTGACACCAAACCATCATAAACATTTGCTACCCAATTAACCTGCAATAAAGTCAAAGAACAACCATCTAAACTTTTCCACAATGGAGACGCATCTTTTAAACTTTTATATGGCAACAAAACTCCACAAAATAAAAAAAGGCAAGCTAAACGTTTTTCAACGCAATTAACTTGCCCTTACTAGGGACTACTAATATTTTAAAACCGGCTACCTTATGTAGCTTCTCACTATTCTAAAAACCTATACGATCTCTTTAACTCTGGTGATTCCTCGATAAGAGGAGACCACACCTTGTTGTCGTATATCTTAAACGCCACTCGACCTCTAAAAGTTCCCGATTTTAGCCTATCTAACACGAAACACAACATTTTTAGGACAGAAATCGGCTTTGGCTCATCTTGTTTTGCCTCTCGCAAGCAAATTTCAAGAAGAATTGGTCTTACATACTCAATAAACTTCTCAACTTGCTCCTCTGATGTCATTATGCGTTGCCTCTATCCAACTTTCTATCTTGGTTAGTTTGAGGTTGCTCTGTCTTTCCGCCTTTGCTTACTACTTTTTTCTTTGTAGTTTTTGTAGCAGTAGATGGGTCTTCATCAGCAACCAGCATTTCCATTTGTATCAATGCTTGTTCAATATCAGGCTCCAATCCAAGCATTTTCATTGCTGTTCGTGCAGATAATACGCCCGATACTCTCAATACATTAAGCGCCTGCGCAAACAATAAAGGATTATCACTCTCCTGTCTCGGTAGTATAATGTTAATAGGAAGGTCTACTGTGTTCACTCTAAATTGTTTCTTTTGTAACTTTTTTGCTTCCTTTAAATCACTATACTTATTTTGTACACCCTCCAACAACTTCATTCCTTCACCAATACGAGATTGTTCATGCCCAACCATATTAGCTATCGCCATTGCTTCAGTTGTAATGGTCTGTATGTCTTGTGCTGGTAAAGTTTCAATTTGTACAGTTCTTGGTAGTGCACCTGTTTTAACCATCTCTCTTATTAAAACTCTTACTAATCTCTGTATATTATCAGACCAAAAATTTCTATGTGAGCTGATTGTTAAGAATGTAAGCATATCTGATTTACGTAAAGATGCGTAGGAACTCCCAGAGACGTCAGCAAATATTAAATGATTGCCCAATCCAAATGACGCAGCTAATGCTGAACGATGAGGCGCGCCATATTCCTTACTCGTATGTTCAGAAAGTCTCGGATTTTCTATTCTCCACCGCTTATTATCTGTTTCAATTTTAATTGTACTTCCGCGTACAGGAGACTCTGTTCGGCTAAATGTTTTGTCGCTTCCTATAAATCTAAGAATCCATACTACCTTTGCTCTTTCATGGTACAACCTTGCAAGGTCTAAATTAATATCCTCTATAATTCTGTCCCACCTTAACGCCGGTAACAAAGGCATTTCTCCTCTTTCACCAAGCCTGTTGCCATAATGAAACCAAAACATTAAATCTTTATCATTACCGGTTTCCCCCAACTCATCTTTTTCTAAAGAATCATCATCAAGAAATTCATCATAATAAGCATCTCGATACCACTGTTCACGTAATTCACCTTTGGTGTCTTGATATTCTCTCTTGTATGCCAATATAGTTTCAGGATCATCTCTGTGATAATTAAACTCGGTTATTTCAAGCGGGTCTACTTCCCTAATTTTAATTCCAGAATCCCTAATAAACATTACCGGAAACTTCTCACCATCTACAAACGTAGACGCTACCCATCGTCTTAATTTCTCTGTAAAATTATTTTTTCTTAGTACTTTTTCTACTTCACTATCTACAAACTCATGGGGAATATCAATCTTAAACGAGCCAGACATCACCGCAGCTTTTATAATGTTAATTCCGTTTCTAATAAACGGCGAAAACTTTTCTTTGTCCCTTGCGGCCCTTACAAAATACTCTCTATCTTCATCTGTATAGTTGAAGTACCAGCCACCAGTAAGCGAATACATAGACTCTTTAAAGTCTTCGCTCTTTTCCTTTAATCCCTCTTTTAAAATAGCTGGCAAATTATTTTCGTGATAAGCGAGACTTTCTCTATACCTATTTAAAAATAAAGATTTATCAGTTAATTCTAATTCCTTTGTAGCTGATATAGCAGTAATCTGCATTTGCAAACCGTCTATCTGCTCTTGTAACTCGCGCTCTCTTGATTGCATTACCTTCTCAATGTCGGCAGCAATGTTATTTGCCAACTG
>Ga0265293_10007808_pt1 | contig 16259 bp, 16 predicted proteins | sample Munlanlewell138R_FD_192505 | JGI IMG/M metagenome (GOLD analysis project Ga0265293, IMG submission 192505) | Leachate microbial communities from a municipal landfill in Southern Ontario, Canada - Leachate well 138R | ecosystem: Engineered > Solid waste > Landfill > Unclassified | place: Canada...
AAAATATTTCAACTAGTTTTTAACCTGGTGGCCATAACATTTTTCTTTTTCCTAGTACATGAAAATGAATATGTCCTACAGTTTGACCTCCGTCTGTACCACAATTATTAACTATTCTATATCCTTCATCTAGCCCTTTTTCTTTTGCCAGTTTAGAGACTATATATAATAAATGACCCATAAGTTCCTTGTTATTTTCATCTATCCAATCTACAGATGGTATATGTTCCTTCGGGATTACTAAGTAGTGAACAGGTGCCTGAGGATCAATGTCTTCAAAGGCAATGGCCTTTTCATCTTCATATATTAATTTGCTAGGAATTTCTCCATTAATTATTTTGCAAAATAGGCAGTCCTTCAATCCTTTCACCTCCTTGCCTTCTTAAAACTATATTTATTCTATATATTGTTAGAATAGTCTATATTAGTTTATATCCTTCCTATTAAATAGTCTTCTCTACCTTCTTTAATTCTTACATCTAATATTTGCCCAAAACTCTTAACATCTTCTTTGGCTTTTACCCTTATATAGTTTGTTGTATAACCTTCTATATAACCTTTTTCTTTTCTGCTTTCCTCTTCAAATAGTACAGATAAATTTGAACCAATAAATTTTGAATTGAATTCACTCATCATTTCTTCACCTAAGGCTATTAATTTTTCAGACCTAGAATTTTTAATGTTTCCATCTACTTGATTTTCATGTTTGGCTGCTGGAGTACCTTTCCTTGGAGAAAATTTAAAAACATGAATTCTAGAAAACCCTATTTCTCTAACAAATTCATAGGTTTTGTTGAATTCTTCTTCTGTTTCTCCAGGAAAACCTACTATTATATCTGTTGTAATTCCTGCATGTGGCATATACTCTCTTATTAGCTTTACAATATTTCTATATTCTTCACGGGTATATCTTCTATTCATTCTCTTCAAAACCGTATCACAACCTGATTGTAAAGAAAGATGAAAATGGTCACATACCTTTTTTGTTTTCATAATTGATTTCATAAACTTCTCATCTATTAAAGTAGGCTCAATAGAACTAAGCCTAATTCTTTGTATGCCATCTATTTTAGCCACCTCTTCTAGGACATCTGTGAGAGGTACCTTATTTAAATCTTTTCCATAGGAAGCTACATGAATTCCTGTCAACACAATCTCTTTAAATCCTGCTTTAGAGAGTTTAATTGTTTCACTTATGATTTCATCTAATGGTCTACTTCTTATTGGTCCTCTAGCGTAGGGAATGATACAATAAGAACAGAACTGATTACATCCATCTTGTATTTTTATATAAGCCCTAGTCTTAGATTTTATGTCATCTATATTTATGGTTTCAAACTGTTTTTCTGTCTTTACATTTCTTACTATGTTGATAGTTTCTTTATTTTCTCTGGCTCTTTCACAGAGTTCTAGTATCCTGCTCCTATCAGTGGTGCCAATTACAACATCCACCCCTTCTATTTCTGATACTTCCTCTGGAGACACTTGAGAATAACATCCTACTACTGCAATTATGGCATTGTTATTGTTTTTCTTTGCTCTAGAAATAAATTGTCTAGACTTCCTATCTGATAAGTTTGTAACTGTACAGGTGTTGATTACATATATATCAGCTAACTCATCTTCTCCTACAATTTTGTATCCTTTTTTCTCAAATATTTCTTCCATGGCTTCTGTTTCGTACTGGTTTACCTTACATCCTAAGGTATAAAAAGCTACCTTATTCATTAAATCACTCCTAAATCGCCAAGCTCATAAAGAATTATGGTGGCTGCAACTATTCCTGCTGTCTCAGTCCTTAGTATTCGTGGCCCTAAGGTAATAATCTGTCCTCCTATGGACTTTAGCTTCTTAATTTCAATATCTTCAAATCCACCTTCTGGTCCTATTATTAAGTGTATCTTATTAGTTTTATTTGTAATATTTTTTAACTTATCATTCATACTATTTGCTTTTTCATTTTCATAGGGTACTAAAATATTTTGCTCATCTTTTAACAACATGACCATTTCATCGAAGGATATGATGTTGTGAACCTTCGGGAGAATGTCTCTCTTACTTTGTTTTGCAGCTTCGTCTGCTATACTGCTCCATCTTTCTACCTTGGACTGTTCTTTTTTTATATCATTTATTTTCACAATTGACCTATTTGTGGCCACTGGATAAATCTCTTTTACTCCTATTTCTGTGGTTTTTTGAATTATCAAGTCCATTTTATTTCCCTTAGCAAGACCTTGGTATAGTACTATATGAATAGGAGCTTCGTTAGTTCCTTCTCTTTTATCTATTATTTTTGCAAGGATTTTGCCCTTTGATAATAATTCTATCTCACAGATATAAGTAATTCCTTCTGATGATATTTCGATTTTTTCTCCTTGTTTAAGCCTTATAACATCTTTTATATGTTTTACATCTGTCCCCAGAATCTGTATTGTATCACCTATTATCTGATGCTTTTCTACAAAAAATCTATGCATATTCATTCACCTATTTCTTGGTGGCTATAATACAAGCCCAATCGTTTTGTTTCATAATATGGATTATCTTAAATCCATTTTCCAATAGAGCAGATTCTACTAATGGAATTTTCTCTATAATAATTCCTGATGTAATAAAAATACCATTATCCACTAAATAATGTTTTAAGTCCTTTGTCATGGATGCAATTATTTCTGCTATAATATTAGAAACTATAATATTTGCTTTGCCTTCCACCACATCTAATAGGTTCCCTTTTTTTATTTCTACTATTTGTTTTACATGGTTCAATACAGTATTTTCATTAGATACTTTTACACATAGCTCATCAAGGTCTACACCTACTACCTTTTTGGCTCCCAGCTTTGCTGCAACTATACTAAGAATCCCACTACCACATCCAATATCATATACTATATCTTCTGGTTTAACATATTTTTCTAAGGCTTCAGTACACATGGCTGTAGTCTCATGGGTTCCTGTTCCAAAAGCCATTCCAGGGTCTAATTCTATTAATATATCATTTTCATCTAAAGTATATTCTTCCCAAGAAGGCTTTATTAAAATCCTATTGCCTATTTTGATTGGTTTATAATATTTTTTCCAAGTTTCTGCAAAATCTTCATCATCTACTGTATTTATTGTAATCTCATTTTCTTCAGCATTTAACATAGGATGTTCTTTTACTCTTTTTTTTATCTCTTCTATTATATATTTTAAGTCTTCTGTTTCTGAAAAATATGCTTTAATAAGTATACCATCAAAATCTAAATTTATTAGACTTGGATCTACAAAGTCCCAACTTTCTTTAGTCTGTGATAATTCTAAGATATCCCTTGGATCTTCAATGGCTAGACCTGTTGCCCCCACATCATACAAAATATTTGATACTATCTCCTCAGATTCGGCCACTGTCTTTACTTGAACTTCTGTCCAATTCATAAATACACATCCTTTTTTAAAAATCTAAAATAATTATACCCTAAGCTCTAAAGAAAAACAATCACCCTTACAGTGATTGCTAATTAAAAGCATCTTTTACTTTCCCAAAAAAGCCTTTTTTGTGTTCCTTGTAGTCTTCTCCTGTTTCTTCTGCAAATTCTTTTAACAATTGTTTTTGTCTTTCTGTCAATTTTTTCGGTGTTTTTACTTCTACAGTAAAGAACAGGTCTCCTCTACCATGACCCCTAAGGCTTGGTACTCCCAAATTTTTCAATCTAAACTCTGTACCTGTTTGAGTTCCTTCTTCAATCTGATATTTTACTATGCCTTCTAATGTAGGTACTTCAATCTCTGCACCTAAAGCTGCCTCTGTAAATGAAATAGGTACACTTAAATATATATTATTGCCTGAACGCTTAAATACTTTGTCTTCCATAACATTTACATAAACATATAAATCTCCATTAGGTCCTCCCTTATCTCCTGCTTCACCTTCACCTTTAATAGAGATAATAGAGCCTGTATCTACTCCTTGAGGTACTTTAACTTTGATTTTTCTAGTTTTAATTTCTTTACCAGCACCTTGACAAGTACTGCATTTTTCTTTGATTACTTCTCCAGTTCCATTACATACATCACATGTAGAAGTTCTAACAAACTGTCCAAATGGAGTTTGTTGTGCATATCTTACTTCACCTCTACCGTTGCATGAGGAACAAGTCTCTTTGTCTGTACCAGGTTTGGCTCCAGTTCCACCACAGGTTCCACAATTTTCTGTTCTTCTGAATTGTATTTCCTTTTCTGTGCCAAAAACTGCTTCTTTGAATTCTAAGTTTAAATTGTATCTTAGATCAGCACCTTTCACTGGACCAGATCGTCTAGCCCCCCTACTAAACCCTCCACCAAATATATCAAATATGTCTTCAAAAATATCTCCAAAACCACCAAATCCTTGTCCATATCCTCCTGCCTGGGGGTCTACTCCTGCATGACCAAATCTATCGTATCTTGACCTTTTATCAGGGTCAGAAAGTATCTCATAGGCTTGATTGATTTCTTTAAACTTTGTTTCTGCTTCTTTGTTATCTGGATTTAAGTCAGGATGATATTTTTTTGCCAAGGACCTATATGCCTTTTTTAAATCATCCTCCGATGCATCTTTTTGCACACCCAAGACTTCGTAGTAGTCTCTCATCTTTTCACCAACCTTTAATTATGCTTATACAATTATATCAAACAATTAAGCTAAATCAAATGATTTAGCTTAATTGTATTTATTTATTCTTCGTCTACCACTTCGTAATCAGCATCTACCACATCATCTTTAGCATCTGAAGGGTTTTGTTCCTCTCCACTTTGAGCGTTTTGTTCGTACATCTTTTGTGAAACTGAATAGAAAGCTTCTGTTAATTCTTCAGTTTTCTTCTTAATTTCATCATAATCATCGTGTTCTAAAGCCTTTTTAAGCTCTTCTAGCTTTTCTTCAACCTTTGACTTTTCTTCTGCCGAGATCTTTCCTTCTAATTCCTTTAAAGTCTTTTCTGTTTGATAAACTAAGGAGTCTCCATTGTTCCTTATTTCAATTGTTTCTTTCTTTTTCTTGTCTTCTTCTGCAAATCTTTCTGCTTCTTTTACTTTTCTCTCTATTTCATCGTCAGAAAGTTTAGTTGAAGCAGTAATAGTTATCCTTTGTTCTTTGCCTGTACCTAAATCTTTAGCGCTTACATTTACGATACCGTTAGCATCTATATCAAAGGTTACCTCTATTTGAGGAACTCCCCTTTGTGCTGGTGGTATTCCTGTTAATTGGAATCTACCTAAAGTAGTATTGTCATTAGCCATTTGACGCTCTCCCTGTAAAACATGGATGTCTACAGATGTTTGATTGTCTCCTGCTGTTGTAAATATTTGACTCTTCTTAGTTGGTATAGTTGTATTTCTTTCTATTAATCTAGTAGTTACTCCACCAAGGGTCTCTATACCAAGAGATAGAGGCGTAACATCCAATAACAATATATCCTTTACTTCTCCTGCCAACACACCACCTTGAATAGCTGCACCTACTGCAACGCATTCATCAGGATTAATATCTTTTTGTGGTTCTTTACCTATTAGTTTTTTAACTGCATCTTGAACAGCTGGAATCCTTGTTGATCCACCAACCAAGATTACCTTTTCAATGTCAGATGCTTGTAATCCCGCATCCTTTAATGCTTCCTTAACTGGTTCTAGGGTATTATCTACTAATGATGCTGTCAATTCATCAAACTTAGCCCTTGTAATATCCATATTTAGATGTAATGGCCCAGATTGAGTTGCTGTAATAAATGGTAAGTTAATATTAGTTGACATAGTTGAGGACAATTCTTTTTTTGCTTTTTCAGCTGCTTCTTTTAGTCTTTGTAAAGACATCTTATCTTGTCTTAAATCAACGCCATTTTCTTTCTTGAATTGATCAGCTATATAATCTACTAACTTATCATCAAAGTCGTCTCCACCTAAATGGTTGTTTCCACGGGTAGCTAATACTTCAAATACTCCATCCCCCAGCTCTAGTATGGATACATCAAATGTACCACCGCCAAGGTCAAATACCATTATCTTGTGCTGTCCTGTTTCCTTATCCATTCCATAGGCCAATGCTGCTGCTGTTGGCTCATTAATAATTCTTTTAACATCTAGACCTGCAATTTTCCCTGCATCCTTTGTAGCCTGCCTTTGGCTATCTGTAAAGTATGCTGGTACTGTAATTACAGCTTCTGTTACAGTTTCGCCTAAGTAATTCTCCACATCCATTTTGATTTTTTGCAATATCATTGCAGATATTTCCTCTGGTGTATAGTTCTTTCCGTCAATGTTTACCTTATGGTCAGACCCCATTTTTCTTTTAATTGACATTATAGTTCTATCTGGATTTGTAATAGCTTGTCTTTTTGCAGTTTCACCAACAAGTCTTTCTCCATCCTTTGTAAATGCTGTTATAGATGGGGTCGTTCTATTTCCCTCTAAGTTAGGTATTATAATAGGCTCTCCACCTTCCATAACCGCAACACATGAATTTGTAGTACCTAAGTCAATTCCAATAATTTTTCCCATAAAAATTCCTCCTTAAATGTTATTTTACAACCTTGACCATGGATGGTCTAATAACTCTATCCTTTAGGGTATATCCTTTTTGCAATACCTCTGATATTTTTCCTGTTTCATATTCCTCATTCTCTTCCATAAAAACTGCATGGTGATAATCTGGATTAAAATCTTCACCTAAAGATTTAATCTCATCAACTCCATTTTCTTTCATGGCTTTAAGAAGCTGTTCATATATCATCTCTATACCTTTATAAAAACCATCTTCCTTGTTGCTTTCAGATTCCATAGCCCTTTGAAAATTATCTATTATAGGTAATATACTACATACTAGAGGCTCTAAAGCATATAGAAAAGTATTTTCCTTTTCTTTTTCAACTCTTTTTCTAAAATTAACAAAATCTGCCTGAAGTCTTAAAAGCTTATTGTTTAGTTCTTCAATTTCTCTGTCCTTTAGCTGTATAGTCTCTTCTAATTCCTTAGTACATTTTCCATGAGTTACTTCCTCTGTTAAATCCTGTACTTCTTTCTTCTCTTCACCGTCTTTTTTCATTAAATCACCCCTCTGTCTTCCTTAATATATTATTTTCCAATTAGCATATCTATGATCTCTGAAATGTTTAGGGAAAACAATTGTAAAGTATTTATTATTTTATAATAATCCATCCTAGTTGGCCCAATTATACCAATCTTTCCTATAATCTTGTCTCCTAATCTATAGTTTGCTGTTATTAAGCTACAGTCCTTTATAGGTTCATAGATATTTTCATTTCCTATGGTAATCTCTATGTCTTGAGATAGAGAATTATTTAGCAAAAGTTCTAAAACTGAATCTTTGTCTTCGATAAAGGAAATAAAAGATTTAGCCTTTTCTAAGTCCTTATACTCTGGAAAGTTCAGTATCTTTGTTATCCCACCTGCATACAAATCAATGCTCTCAATATCTTCCATTGACTGATTAATAACGGGTATAATTCCATCAATAATATTTTTATATTCAAATATTTCATTTATTATAGAGTTAGAAATATTCTCATTTATTTGGTCTATTGACAGTCCCTTCAATTTATCGTTTAAGATATTAGATATTGTCATTACTTGATTTTCTGGTATTTCTTTATTTAACCTAAAAATAGAGTTCTTAACTGCTCCTGTATCACTTACCAAAACCATTAAAATTTGTAAACTGTCTATTGGTATTAGATGTATGTGTTTTATTTTTGATTCCTTTAATTTTGGAGATATAGCTAAGGAAGTATAGCTAGTTATGGCTGATAGAACCTTAGCCGAATTTTGTAATAATTGTTCGATTTCTCTTGATTCTCTCGCCAAAATTTTTCTTATCTCATCTTTTTTTCTTAAATCTATTTTAGGTGTCTTTATTTTCAGAAGCTCATCTACATATAATCTATAGGCTTTATCAGATGGAATCCTCCCTGCAGATGAATGGGGTTTGTTTAGATAACCTAGCTCTTCTAAGTCAGACATCTCATTTCTAATAGTAGCTGAGCTTACTCCCAAGTCATACTGCTTAGTTATGGTTCTGGAACCTATAGGCTCCGCACTCATTATATAGGAATTGATTATGGCGTAAAGAACCCTGATTTTTCTATCATCTAGCATATTCAATCACCTCAGCTAACTTTTCAAATACTAGACTTATTATTAGCACTCTTCATCATTGAGTGCTAATCCTTACGATTTAAAGTTACCACTACTTAGAAAATTTGTCAATACTTTTTAAAGAAATTATTTCTTTATTTAAAAAAATCTATTTCTACCACATTAGATAAATCTAATCCTTTCTTTGTCAATTGAATATATCTATCATTGTTTGTTATGAGGCCATTATTATTATGCTTATTTATTATATCATTATATATATCTTCTATTTCTATTCCAAATCTTTCTCTAAACTCTACCTTATTTATACCAGCAATTTTTCTTAATCCAAGGATGCAAAATTCTCCTATTTCAGTTTGCAAATCTATTGTTTCTTCACCTTCTATGGGTAAATTGCTTTTCTCTAAGTTTTCAATATAAGTATTGATATTTGATGTGTTCCAAAATCTTTTGCCTTCCATATTCGAATGACTGCTAAGCCCAATGCCTAGATATGGAAGTACATTCCAATATACTAGGTTGTGTTTGCATTCGTATTTAGGCAATGCATAATTGGATATTTCATAGTGACTGTATCCATGATGAGTTAAATATTCTGTTGCTTTATGATACATTAATCTTTCATCATCTTCATCTGGTATAGAGATTTTTCCTTCTTTATATAGTACATATAAAGGAGTGTTTTCTTCAAGGATGAGTCCATAGTGGGATATGTGTGGAGCACCTAATTCAACAACTTTTTTTAATGAATTCATTACATCCTGAATTTTTTGATTTGGCAATCCGAAGATTAAGTCAACATTAATGTTATTTATATGGGCCTGTCTTAACATTTCATAGCTCCTTAGAAAATCTTCTACATCATGTATTCTTCCTATGGTTTTTAGTAAAGCATCATCTAAGGTTTGAACTCCCATGCTAACTCTGTTTATTTTTGCTTCCTTATACACCTTTATTTTTTCCTTATTTAAGGTACCAGGATTTGCTTCTATGGTTATTTCTGTCAATTCACTAGTATGAAAATTTTTATATATATATTCAAATATTTTATAAATATATTTCGAATCTATACAAGAAGGTGTGCCACCGCCTATGAATATGGTTTTTAAAGAGTAGTTTTTAAGTCTTTCCTTATATAGGCTTAGTTCTACGATTAAACTATGGATGTATAAATGAATTTTATCATCCATATTAGCAAAAGATGAAAAATCACAATAATAACATTTGCTAATACAAAATGGTATATGAATATATAAAGATATTTCTTTCATTCTCAATCCTCCAATAACAAAATAGGAACGACGGGTTGTCGTTCCCTAGATTATTCTATTTTTCATCGTATTTCAATACTGTTAGAAAAGCTTCCTGTGGAACTTCCACTGAGCCGATTTGTCTCATTCGTTTTTTCCCTTCTTTTTGCTTTTCTAATAATTTCTTCTTTCTAGAAATATCTCCACCATAGCATTTAGCAAGCACATCTTTTCTAAGAGCTCTTATAGTCTCCCTAGCAATTATTTTTGAACCTATGGCAGCTTGTATTGGTACTGCAAATTGATGTCTTGGTATTACATCTACTAATCTTTCAGCTATATTTCTTCCTCTTTCATAGGCTTTTTCTTCATGAACTATTAAAGAAAATGCATCTACCATTTCTCCATTGATAAGTATATCCATCTTTACAAGCTCTGACTGTTGATAGCCCTTTAGGTCATAATCCAGAGATGCATAGCCCCTAGTTTTTGATTTTAGAGCATCAAAGAAATCATAAATAACCTCATTTAAAGGCAATTCATAATGAAGTACAACTCTTTTTTCTTCCAAGTATTCCATGTTTAAAAAGATACCTCTTTTGTTTTGGCAGAGCTCCATTATGGCACCAACATATTCTGTGGGAGTCATGATATTTGCCTTTACAATTGGCTCTTCCATATACTGTATTTCAGTAGTAGGTGGAAGGTTTGATGGGTTTTGTATTTGAAGCACTTCCCCAGTAGTTTTTGTTACCTTGTATATAACAGAAGGAGCAGTAGTTATAATATTTAAGTCAAACTCTCTTTCTAATCTCTCTTGAATAATTTCCATGTGTAAAAGTCCTAAAAACCCACATCTAAATCCAAATCCTAAGGCAACGGAAGATTCTGGTTCAAAGTCTAATGCGGCGTCGTTTACTTGTAGCTTTTCTAGGGCTTCCCTCACCGTATTAAAGTCTTCACCCTCTGCAGGATAAATACCACAATAAACCATAGGTATAACCTTTTTATACCCTGGGAGTGCTTCTTCAGTTGGATTCATATGATCTGTTATGGTATCTCCCACTGTGGCATCTTTTACATTTTTGATACTGGCTGTAATAAATCCTACTTCTCCAGGTCCTAACTTATCTAAAGTAATATGTTTTGAAGTATTTACTCCCACTTCTACTACTTCGTAGGATTTTCCTGTAGACATCATCCTAATGTTCATACCAGGCTTTATAGTACCTTCAAATACTCTTATGTAGCAAATAACTCCTTTATAACTATCGTAGTAAGAGTCGAAGATCAGTGCTTTCAGTGGTCCATTAGGATCTCCTTTTGGTGCTGGTACATTTTTTACTATGCTTTCTAGTACATCTTCTATATTTAAGCCTTCCTTAGCTGATATAAGAGGAGCCTCTTCACAGTCAATTCCAATAATATCTTCTACTTCTTTTTTTACTTCATCTGGTCTTGCACTAGGTAAGTCTATTTTATTTATGACTGGTACAATCTCTAAGTTTTGATCTAATGCTAAATATACATTTGCCAAAGTCTGTGCCTCTATTCCTTGGGTAGCATCTATCACTAAAATAGCTCCTTCACAGGCTGCTAAAGATCTGGATACCTCATAAGTAAAATCCACATGTCCAGGGGTATCTATTAGGTTTAAAATATATTCTTCTCCATCTTTAGCATTATAAACTAATCTAACTGCCTTAAGCTTTATGGTTATACCTCTTTCTCTTTCTAAATCCATATTATCTAAAACTTGGTTTTGCATTTCCCTTGATGTAAGCATCCCTGTTCTTTCTATTAATCTATCTGCCAAAGTAGATTTCCCATGATCAATATGGGCAATTATCGAAAAATTTCTTATGTTTTTCAGTTTCCTATCCATTTCCTTCCTCCTCATGAAGATTCCAAATAACTCTAGACAATTATAGCAAAAAAAAACTATTATGTAAAACTAAAAGACCAGAAAACTGGTCTTTTAATTATTTTTTTAAAAAAGATAAATCAATTATATATCTTTGTCCAAAAAAATCTACTTCTTTAGTATTAATATTTAACCTAATTATATATGGATTTTCCAAACAGTTTAATTCTATAATGTTTTGATTTACTCTTTCTAGACCTAAGGCTAAAAGTATAAGTAAAAAAAACACACAAAGTCTTTTTAGCCTTTTTATATACTTAAGCTTGGCTAGTCTCTTGTTTTTCTCTACTCTGGTTTCCATTTTATCACCCAGATTAGATTTCCCTAGTTATATATTTATTATACTAAATATTATTTAATTTTTCCAAATCTACTGTCCATAGGAAAGTATCTAAACCCAGTGATTCCCTTTACAGTGTCAACTGATATACATCCAAAATAACGACTGTCCTTGGATGCTCCTTCTCCCCTATTATCACCTAAAACAAAAACATAACCCTCTGGCACTTCCCAGATACTCTCATCATATACATGAGTATAAGCATTTTCTTCTATATAGTCTTCCTTTAGTAATGCTCCATTTAAATATACCTTGCCTTCTTTTATTTCCACCACATCTCCTGAGATTCCAATTACCCTTTTTATATAATCTTTCTTTGGTGTATCTGGCGCTTCAAGTACAATCACATCTCCTCTAGATAGACCACCAAAATATAATGATATTTTATTTGCAAAAAGTCTATCTTTTTCGTGTAGTGTAGGATACATGGAATTACCCAATACATATGTTGTATTAAAGATAAAGGTTTTAATTAATATGGCAATAACAACTGCTGTTGCTATGCTTTTTATCCACTCTACAGTCTCAGATTTTATATCCTTATTATTATTATTATTATTATTTTCTTCCATAAATATGACCTCCTGATCTTCAGCTAATAATATTATATCACTTTCACGAATTTTTGAAAAGGTAATTACTCTATAATACTATTTATTACTATGGTTAATATCTCTCCTACTAGCTTAGCCCCTTCATTTGCCTCTTCCATAGTATTAAAATTATATCCTACTTCTATTAAAGCAGAATAATCTGATAGATATTGATTATATCTTCCCTTAGGTTTGATCAATATTCCTGTACATAACTTTGGATACAATACATCCGACACTGCCTTAATATATTTAGCAAAGCTAAGAACGGCTTCCTTATTAGCTGAATCAGGTCCTACCACTAAGGAAAATGTAGCCACCGATTTACCGTTTATATCAATTTTAGATTTCGCTTTTATATTTTCAATATTAGAAGTATTTTCAACTACAGCATCTCTATGTATGTCTAGTAAGATTTTTAAGTTGCTGCTTTCCTCTCTTTTTTTATTAATAGTATTTAGACTCCTAGAATAACTTTGGTTATAGGATGGTAAATCATGATAGGTTTCAACATGATCAACTTTATGACCATTGGCCTCTAAAACTGTTGATATTATACTTCCTATGCCCATTACATTGTATTTTTTATCGGGATTCCGATAATTGTCCTCCTTGGAAAGTAGGTAGGACTCTGTTGCATGGGTGTGATACATCAATATATAGGGTTTATCATTGTCTATTTTGATTTTGCTAATCATTAAAGGTTCCGGTATATTTTCTATTGATTGAAATCCATCTGAATCCTTTACTATTATTAGGCTTTCATATTCATCTAGTCTTTCTATGATAATATCCCTTTCTGAATCATCTTCTATTTCTTCATCTATTTCTTCATATTTAGGAACCATAGGAACTTTTTCAAAATCATCTTTATCTTTTCTTAATAATACTTCTACTACTGGAAACAAGGAATTAATGTATTTTTTTAATGTTTCACTAATATTTAGTGTATCTTTTATATATTCAAAGGATAATGAAGCTATACTAGGTTCGTTATCTATTATTTTCTGTGTTTCCTTATTTGATGAATAAAAACCTATGATTATATTTCCAATATTTAATACTATTAAACATAACAGTGCCATAATCATATAATCAGTTTTTTTAGTTCTTCTCATATTAACACTCCCTGATATCCTTTCAATATAAGAATTATATTCTCCTCGGAGGTTAAATATTCTAAGAAGTATTTTATCTAATATATCTATTTACATCTTTTAAGTCTATGCCCGGATGAAGAGCTATATTCAGACCATTGGCTACTATTATAGACAAGTCTTCAATTAGTACATCTATATCCGTTGGTGTAACTACTACATTTTTCATATAGGGATTCAACACATCTTGGATCAATGAGTATTTTTCTTCTGCTGATGTTTGAGACAAAAGATTATAGAATTCAGACCCTTGAGCAGATTCCTTTTTTAGTGAATCTATTATCAGATCTAAAGTATCGTTTACAATAGTTGCAGCGTCTACAACCGTAGGTATACCTATACCAATCACTGGAACTCCTAAAACCTTTTCGCTAAGTTCCATCCTATTATTTCCTACTCCTGCACCTGGATTAATTCCTGTATCAGATATCTGAATTGTAGTTGAAACTCTATCCATCTTTCTTGAAGCCAGTGCATCTACAGCTATTATCAAATCTGGTTTAATCTTTTCTACTACTCCCTTTATTATTTCTCCTGTTTCTATGCCTGTTATACCCATGACCCCTGGAGATATGGCTGCTACATTGGCCACTGTTTCATCAATTTCCTTGTTGTAATTGACAAAAAATTGTCTAGTTACCAATACCCTCTCTACTACTTTTGGCCCCAAAGCATCTGGAGTAATATTCCAATTTCCCAAACCTACAATCAAAATCTTGCTATCATCTTTATTTTTACCTAATCCTTTAATTTCTTTGGCTACCACCTGGGAAATCTCATCTTTTAAATCTTCGTCTGATTTATTTAAACTAGGAACATCAATAGTTATATATGTTCCTATGTCCTTGTGTAGATTTTGGCTACCCTCTTTATTTAATACCTTCACCCTAGTAATCTCATAGAATTCTTTCTTTTCTCTTTCTATATCAACTCCTTTTGAGTCTTGATTATTGATTTGTCTATATATCTCTCTATTTTCTACTGCTAGGTCCGTTCGGATATGGTACAATTCTTTCTCCTCCTTAAAATATTACTTTCATTTTATATTTTTATCCATTATAATGTTAAATATCCTTGCATTTTATAGTTCTTCATGATAAAATATTTTTTGTTAGATTAGAGGAGGTGAAACTATTGGCAAATATTAAATCTGCTGAAAAAAGAATTCTTATCACTGAAAAGAAGACGGCGATGAATAAGGCTAGAAAATCTGAAATTAAAACATATATAAAGAAATTTGAAAAGGCTATTGAAGCTGGGAATTTTGACGAGGCTAAGGTATTACTTAAAACTATCGATAAAAAGTTAAAGAGAGCTGCCCATAAAAATGTTGTTCATATGAATAATGTATCTAGAAAGATCAGTCGCTTAACTAAGAAATTAAATAGTGCAATGTAGATAAAACTTCGGGAGGCCGAAGTTTTTTTACATTTATCTTTATATTGAGTATGATAAATTAATAATAAGCATTTCCATGGCTAGTTTTTCATCGTGAGAACTAGTCTTTTGTTTTATGTCCATTTCTAAAATATACTCTAGGGCCTTCTTTAATTGTTCCTCTGTGAAGTTATTGGACTCCTTAGAAATTTTCATAAATTCATAGGGTTTTAGTTGTAGCTTCTCCTGAGCTTCACTATCCAAATATCCTTTTTCCCTATACAGCTTATATCCAAGCATTAGTCTGTATTGCCTTATGACCATAAAAAGTATTTTTTGAACTGGCTCATTGGATATATACATTTCATTAAATATCTTTAAGGCAGCCTCTGTATCCTTCTTGTTTATGCTTCCAAGCAAATTAAAAATATTTGTATCTAAGGTCCTAGTCAAGACTAAATCTATATCCCCTTTTTCAATTTCATTGCTTGAACTATAATTTATTACTTTTAGCAATTCATTTTCTAAATCATAAAGGGTTTTTTGGCTATTATAATCTCCATAGGCTGATTGTTGAATGAAATAGCTTAAGTTTGCATTTGATATTTTTTTATTGTGCTTCTTTAGTTTGTTTTCTATCCAGATGTTTAAATCCTTTCCCTTAAGCCTTGTAAACTCAACTACCCCTCCTAACTTGTTTATGGTTTTATATAAGCTAGTAGTTTTTCTTAAATTGTTTGATCTATCCATGATAATCAGGCAAAGATAATCTCCTAAGCCATCTATATAAGAGCTCATAGTTTTATCAAAGTCACTTCCGCTATTCTCCATGATTTCACTGATATCTTTTATGACCACTAGTTTTTTTGATGCCATAAGCGGTAAGGTTTCACATGCATTTAAAATATTGTCAAAATTCATCTCTTTGCTATCTAGGACTATGTAGTTTAATGGTTCAAAAGCCTTATCTATGTATTTATCCTTTATAATCTCTATTACTTCATTCATTAGATATTCCTCTACACCAGTAAAGAAGTATACATGTGTTAGGTTTTCACTTTTTATATTTTTAACAAATTCAATGTAATTCACTAATTAACAACTCCTTTTCATAATGCAGGTAAACCTTTACTAAAATATAAGATGCTAACAAATAAATTATATAAAACATTATAATTAATAGATTCTTATCAAGATAATTTATTAAACTTAATTTTTCTTTTATAAAAGGTTCTATTGTCATGTTTTCCTTATAAAGCTTTAGTTTTATCATTCCCATAGTATCTGTCCTGTATATTTTAGAGCCTAACCCCTCATATCTATCTATAATTTCTTTTTTGGGATGACCATAAAAATTACTTCTACCAACGGAAATAATGGCTATCTCTGGTTTTATCTTGTTTAGTAGTTCCTCAGCAGAAGAAGTGTTGCTACCATGATGGGGAACTTTTATTATATCTATGGGACTCTGAAATTTGTCTATGATTT
>Ga0265293_10007810_pt1 | contig 16258 bp, 19 predicted proteins | sample Munlanlewell138R_FD_192505 | JGI IMG/M metagenome (GOLD analysis project Ga0265293, IMG submission 192505) | Leachate microbial communities from a municipal landfill in Southern Ontario, Canada - Leachate well 138R | ecosystem: Engineered > Solid waste > Landfill > Unclassified | place: Canada...
TATATGGAGTTTTTCGCCCGCGCCTACCTGGTGCCCCCCGAGCGGCGTGAGTCGGCCAAGCTAGAAGCGCTCGAGGGCACCGGGTTAACCGAACTCAAAGAAAAACCAGTCACCGCTCTGTCCCGGGGCGAGACTCAGCGCCTGGCCCTGGCCCGCCTGCTCATGCACGACCCTGCGATCCTGCTGCTGGACGAACCGGTCTCCGGTCTCGACTTCCAGGAACAAGCCCGCTTGGGAGAGATCCTCAAGGAGCTCCAGCGAAAGGGCAAAGCCATCATCGTGAGTTCCCCGGTGCTGGAAGAGCTGAAAGACTTCTGCAACAAACTGGCGGTGCTCGACCAGGGTGCCCTGGTGGCCTGCGGCAGTGGAGTCGGCGCGTGAGACCGCTGGAGCAGGATCTGGAGCGCTACCAGGCGCGCTGGCCCGAGGACCGCCCGGAGCAGTGGCAGCGCTATCGCGACTTCGTGGAGAGCACCGCCGACTGCTGCCAACGCACCCACCTGGCCGGCCACTGCACCGGCTCGGCTTTCATCGTCTGCCCGGATTTTCGCCGCACCCTCCTGCTCTACCATCCCTTCCTCCAACGCTGGCTGCAGCCCGGCGGGCACGCCGACGGGGATCCGGACCTGCTCCAGGTGGCCACCCGGGAGGCCTCCGAAGAGACGGGGCTGCCCCTGGCGGCTTTTCAGGCGGTGAGTCTAGGAGCGGATCGTACCCCCTTCGATCTCGATATCCACGCCATTCCGGCGAGAAAGCAGGAACCCGCTCACTGGCACTACGACCTGAGGTTCTTACTGACCACCGACCCCGCGGCCGAACTCCACCCCGAATCCGAAGAGATGCTGGTGGAGTGGGTGCCTCTGGAGCGGGTGTCTGAGCGGACCGACGAACGGAGCGTCCTGCGGATGATGGAAAAAGTCTTCGCGATTAGATCAATAGGCCCTAAGTAAGAGGGGTGTGGCCGTGGTGGATAGTCACGATGCCACCGGTCAGTGGGACCACTTTAACCTGAACCAACCCCGAGCGGCCCATGGATTCGGCCATCTCTTCGGGCGCCAGAAACCCTGAAATGGTCTTCTGTAGATACCGATAGGCTTCCCGATCTCCGGAGACCAGCCCCCCCACCAGCGGCACCACGTACTTGAGATAAAGCTCGTGGAAAAAGCCCATGATCCCGGGCGGTCTGGTCAGTTCCAGACTGAGCACCTGCCCACCGGGTTTAACCAGTCGGGTCATCTCCTCCCACAGCCGGGGCAGGTCCACGATATTGCGGGGGCCGTAGCAAATGGTGGCGGCGTCGAAGGTGTGGTCGGGCAGCGGTACCTCCAGCACGTCGGAGCGCAGGTAGCGCACCGCCCCCGAGCCGGGCGAACCCTTGTGGCGCCGGGCCGGGCCCAGCATGCCTTCGGAAAAGTCCACTCCCACCACCTCGCCGTTGGGTACGGCCCGGGCCAGGCAACGGGTGACCGCGCCGGTCCCGCAGCACAGATCGATGACCCGATCGGAGGGGTGGAGATTCAGCATCTTGCGGGCCCGTCGCCTCCAGTACCAGTCCAGTCCAAAGGAAAGGAGCGCGTTGTTGAGTTCGTAGCGCCCGCAGACCCGGTCGAACATCTGGCGGATCCGTTCGGCTCGCTGGGTCGACTCCTTTTCCTCCAGGGGAGAGAGCGCCGGGGTCATAGCACCTGCAAGATCTCGTAGCGACTGTTTCGCACCGCCGGGATGCGGCCGACGGCCCGAATCAGAGCGGCGATCTGCTCGGCGTTGTAAGCGTAAGCCACTCCGGTGGCGGAGATGACGAGCTCTTCCATGAGCACGCTGCCCAGGTCGTCGGCCCCGAAACCCAGGGCCAACTGGGCCAGTTTGGCGCCCTCGGTCACCCAGCCCGCGTGGATGTGCTGAAAGTTGTCTAAGTAGAGACGCGCGATGGCCATGATCCGAAGGTACTCGGCTCCGGCCGGGGGAATGGTCCGCACCATACCGCTGTTGCCCGGGGTGAGACTCCAGTGGATGAACGACCGGAACCCGCCGGTGCGGTCCTGCAAGGCCCGCAAGCGCTCCAGGTGGTCGATCCGGTGGGCCGGCGTTTCGCCAAACCCGAACACCATGGTGGCGGTGGACTCGAGTCCCACGTTGTGGGCTGTCTCGTGAACCTCGAACCAGCGGTCGGCGCTGCACTTCAGGGGAGCGACCTTCTCGCGAATATCGTCCACCAACATTTCGGCACCGCCACCCGGCAGACTGTCCAGACCGGCTTGCTTCAAACGAGTCAGAGTCTCTTCCAGGCTAAGCCCGCTGACTTCGGCCATGTGGTCGACCTCGGTGGCGGTGAGGGAGTGGAGATAGACATCGAATCGGCTCTTGATGGAGCTGAAGAGGTCTTCGTAATAATCGATCTTAAGCTCGGGATTGTGGCCTCCCTGCAGCATGAGGGTGGTGCCCCCCCGGGCCAACATCTCTTCTACTTTGGCGAAGATCTCGTCCTTGCTGCGAACGTAGCTCTCGGGGTGCCCCGGCGGCCGGTAAAAAGCGCAGAACTTGCAGTAGGTGATGCAGACGTTGGTGTAGTTGATGATTCGGTCCCGCACGAAGGTCACGTAGCCCTCGGGGTGCAGTTCTCTTCGCAACTCGTCGGCTCTTCGTCCCAGCTCCAGAAGGTCTTCTTGAAAGAGAGCGACTCCCTGCTCTCGAGAGAGCCTGGGGAGGCTGGTCTTGACCCGGAGGTCCCTGATCTTTGTGGCTTGCGTCATGCTTTTCCTACTCTCCCGCCCGCACCAGATTCGGGGTCGAGAACTTCTCTTTAAATCTTCGGTAGCCGGCCCGGGACTCCGGGGTCACCCGGAACTGCAGCCCTTCAAAGTATCGCTGCAGCTCCCCGACCGCAAGCCCGGACCGCCGGTGAGCCTCCGCCACCACTTCGTCCATGGCCTGCTCGCCCCAGTCACAGGACCGGGCCAGAAGCTCCCGGGCCAGATCGAAGCCCTCCTTCGACAAGTCCCGTCGAGCCACCCACACCGCGTAGGTCATGGGAAAACCGGTGTCGTCCTTCCACCAGCCCCCCAAGTCGTGGATCTGAAGGTTTCGGGTCCAGGCGGGCGGGTCTAGGGCGGTGTCGCCGATCAGGAGCACCCCGTCGGTCTGCCCTTCCCGCAAGGCGCTCTCAGCCTGCTCCAGGGTCGTAAACGGCGTGGTGGTGGCTCTGCCGGTCAGCATCCGGGCCAGGGCCACGGAGGTGGCGCTCTCGGGGGTGACCATGAGTTTGATCGCCCCCCCCGCAAGCTGGGCTTGGCTGAGTTGCGAGTAAAGACAAACGCTCCGCACCGGGCCGTCACACCAGAGAGCGATCTCTTCGATCCGGTGATACAACTCCTGGTTCTCCAGATACTCGGCCGCCGATACCACCGAAACGTCCAGTTCGCCGGTGCGGATGGCCTGGTTGAGCTGGGCTGGAGTGCCTTTTCGCAAGATCAGTTGGTCCTGACCCACCTCGCCCCGTTCCAGGGCCAGGGTGGCAGGGAGGCAGTTTACGTAGCTAAGGACGCCGAATCGCAAGGGATTCATCGAACCGCTCCTTCTTTGGCAAGCCAGGGTGCCCACTCCCGCCCGGCCTCCTCCACTCCTTGCTCAACCTCGGGGGTCTCCACCCGACCGGCCGAGCGGACCCGTGAACTGTAGGCGACACTTTCGGCTGCGCTCCACCCGGCCAGTTCGTCGGCTCCGTACAAAAGGCCCATCTGGGCCACCTTCCAGCCCAGGGCAGCCCAGGAAGCCCGCACTCGGATCGGCGCGGGCAGGAAGTGGCGCAGCACGCTGATCACCATCATGTCCAGTGGACCGGAGGTGGTGGCACCGGGAAGCGGGATGCGGTCTCCGGCCCCCAACGGCAGGGGCACGATCCCCTGTAGCTCAGCGATATCGGCGGCTATTTCACAGACCGCCAACAGCGCTTCCGGTTGCACCTCGGGCGAATACTTGAAGGTGGCCAGCAGCGGCAATCCAGCAATGATCTCGATCTCTTCTCCGGAAAACTTCTCAGCCGCCAACCCCAGGTATACCGCTTGAACATCCAGGCTCTCCGAGCCGCTTCCGCTGGCCTCGGCCCGGGGGTAGTCCGCCCGCGCTTCGGCCAGAAGCTCTTGAACATCCGAGCGGCCATCGGGGGTGACCACGATGGAGAGGATCTCGTGCTCCTTCGGCTTTCTTCGAGACTCCCGGGCCCCGCTGGAGGCCCCGCCCAGAAGCAGTACCTGCTCGTCGCCCAGGCAGCGTACCGGCCGAAGCGGACGGTCCCCTCGAAGCTCCAGAGCCAACTGGAGATGCCGGTGGTGTTGGAAATGCTCTTTCCAATTATTGTTGGTCATAAAAGGATCTCTCCCACGGTGGCCAGCAGCAGCACCACCGAGATGTAACTGTTCACTTTAAAGAAGGCGACCGGTAGCTTTTCCAGGTTACCGGGGCCCACCAGCATATGTTCCCATATCAGCAGAGCCCCAACCACCCCGAGACCGGCTGAGAAGACCAGACCGGCTGAAACCGAATAGCCGAATCCACACCAAAACAGAAAACAGACGGCATGACAAGCCCTGCTGAGCCTGCACGTGGTCCTGGCTCCGAACCTTCCGGGCACCGAGTGGATGCCGTGGCTACGGTCGTGTTCTTCATCGGCCAGGGCGTACAACATGTCGAACCCCGCCATCCAGAAAGAGACCCCCAGGGCCAACCACAAGGCGTTCCACTCAAACCTTCCGGTCACGGCCATCCAGGCCCCCAGAGGCCCACACGCCTGGACCACCCCCAGGCCGAAGTGGCACCCCCAGGTGAAGCGCTTCAGATAGGAGTAGCCCAGCAGCAGAAAAAAGGCCACCGGGCTGAGGGCGAAACAGAGCGGATTGAGCTGATGGGCCGCCCAGCCTAAGAGACCTAGAGAGAGCATCATGACAAAAGTGACGGTGGCCGCTCCCACCTGTCCGCTGGGAAGAAGGCGGTCCCTGGTGCGGGGGTTCTCGGCATCCAGGCGGGCGTCGATCAGTCGATTGGCGCTCATCCCGGCGGTCCGGGCGCCCACCATGGCCAGAACGATCCAAAATAAGACCCGAGCCGGCGGCCAACCACCCGCAGCCCACAGTGAAGCGGCCAGGGCGATAGGTAGAGCAAACAGAGTCTGTTCGAAACGCAGGAGTTCCCAAAGTTTTTTGGTCAGGGGCTGTGGCAAATCGCTAATCCTAGGAGATTGTGATTCTTTTCACAATCTTGAATATCCTGTGAGGCTCCTACGGTGGGCTTTTCGGAGGTGTCTACGAAAGGGAGCCCGAACGGCCGGGGACCGACTCTTGGAGGACCGATATGCAAACATTACCTATCAAGGAACGAGGATACGTCAACGCCGACATCCTGGTCACCACGGAATGGGTGGCCGAACACAGGACCGACCCCGGGGTGCGGGTGGTGGAGTCCAACGAAGACATGCTGCTCTACCCTTCCGGACACATCCCCGGAGCGGTGCAGGTGGACTGGACCACCGATCTCAACGACCCCATCAATCGGGACTACCTTTCAGCGGAAAAGTTCGCGGGGCTGATGTCCCGGATCGGGGTGACCCCCGATACCACCGTGGTCTTTTATGGAGACAAGAGCAACTGGTGGGCCTCGTACGCTCTCTGGGTTTTCTCCTTATTCGGCCACCGGAAGGTCAAGCTGATGGATGGCGGGCGAGCCAAGTGGGACGCCGAAGGGCGAGAACTCACCCGGGAGGTTCCCACCTTCGAGCCCACCCAATACCCGGTGCCCACCCGCGATGACAGCAAGATCCGGGCTTTTCGGGATCAAGTACTCGAACACGTCAAGGCGAAACGCCCTCTGGTCGACGTGCGTTCCCCTGCCGAGTTTACCGGCGAACGCCTCCACATGGAGGATTACCCCAACGAGGGGGCCCTTCGAGGGGGCCACATCCCGGGGGCGGCCAACGTGCCCTGGGCTCGAGCCACCAACGAAGACGGCACCTTTAAGACCGCCGCCGAACTGCGAACCATCTACTGCGATGAAAAGGGGCTCTCGAAGAAGGACGACGTGGTGGTCTACTGCCGCATCGGAGAGCGCAGCTCTCACACCTGGTTCGTCCTCACCCACCTTTTGGGGTTTGAACAGGTGCGCAACTACGACGGCTCCTGGACCGAGTGGGGCAATCTCGTGGGCGTACCGATCGAGAAGCCCTAATGTCGAGCGGATTGCCACCTCGAGTGGCTGAGATAATCGAGGATTTTGGACTGCTGGAGGATCGGCAAGATCGACTCATGACTCTGATCGATTTTGCCGACCGCTTCCAGGAAGTCCCCACTGAGGTGGCGACCCGGCCGTTTCCCGAGACCAATCACGTTCAGCGGTGTGAATCCGAGGCCTACGTCTTTACCACCCCGCACCCCGAGGGGGGCGTGAAGTTTCACTTCGCGGTGGAAAACCCCCAGGGGATTTCGGCCAAGGCCATGGCGGTGATCCTGGACGAGACGATCTCCGGTGAGGATCCCCGGTCCATCGCCAAGGTTCCTACCGATCTGGTTTACCAGGTGTTCGGCAAGGAACTCTCGATGGGCAAAGGCCAGGGACTGATGGGGATGATCGAACTCTGCAAGATCCTGGCTAAGAAGATGGAGATCGGCCTGAGCTAAGCTATTTTATCGCGGTGGTAGGCCAGTAAGCCCACCACCAGAAGCACCGGCCACCCCAGACACGATCCGAGTCCGAAGTAAAAGAGACCGGTCACGGCCAGGGTGAGGCGGTTCACCAGCACCGGTTCACCTTGATTGGCCTCATCGGAAAACAGCCAGGCCAGCACCAGCACGGTGAAGGCGAAGGCGGCCGGGGGTATCGCAACGGCTTTGGATAGCCCTCCGAAGAGTAAAGCGCAGGCGATCACCAGGACCTTGTTGGGGCCCAGTCTCAGGCTCCGTTCGGCTCCTTGAAAAAACCGCTCCTTGGTACCCAGCGGGGCGCTGCGAGAAGGCATTCTTTGATATACGAACATATTTTCGACTCCTTTTGAGTGAGTTATAAGACGGCAACCTTAAAAAAATCATGAAAAAAGATCAAGGCTTAAGGGAAAAATTTTCCCGGAATAAAATCGAAGAGCTTCTGGAAGGCCTGGCCGTAGAGGGGGTGAGAAAAGGGACCGGCGCCTTCACCGTGGCCCCCGACGAAGTCTGGAAGGGCCTTGGCCACGCGGTACCCGATGGTGGGGGATTACCGCGTTTTTGCCTGCGCTGGCTGGTGGCGCACCATCCTCGACGGGTGGAGGTTCAGCAGAATGGGCGGCGGATAGCTTTTACCGCTCATCGTACCGGTCCACCCCCAGCTTCTCAGCCTCGGTTGGACTACGCCGGGAAGGACATCGACCTGGCTCGAGCTCTGGTTTCAGCCCGAAAATTGAAGGCCTCCGACCTGCTGGTGACACTCCAGGGGCGTGAGTTCGGCTGGTCCGGAGCTTATCCCGCCGAGGGGGCTGCCCAATGGGCCAGGCAGGAGGGAGCACCCGATCCCTTCATCCGCCTGGAATTCCAACTTCCCAACAAGAGGTCTGCCGCTGGTTGGAAGTCGCTACTGGCCCAGCGGTTCCAGCACGCCCCGATCCCGATTCTATGGCAGGGCGAGGAACTCACCCGGCTCTTCGAGTTTTCGGAGCATCCCTTGATCTGGCGACGGCTTCTCCCCCACTCGCCGGATCGCCCCAAACTCGATATTCGAGCGCCGGCCAAGACCCTGGCCGATTTTGTCTGCAGCAGGCGCTGGGACAATGAGGTCTTGATGAGTCTTTCCACTCACCGTGAGAGCCGGATCCAGCTGGTTTACCACGGTGAGCTCTTCGAGGTGGATAAACCCGGGTTTCTTCCGGGGTTCGAGATCCTGGCCAACTATCCGGAATTGACCCTGGACATTCAGGGGATGAACATCGTCAAGAGTAAAAAGCTGGATGCTTTCTTTGAAACCCTTCGGGGTGAAGCCTACGACATGGTGCTGCAACTCTATCACGCCAACCCTCCCCCGGATCGGCAGACCCTGGCCCTCTATCTGGTAGCCGTGCAGGCTGTTCTGGTCTATCTCTTGAGTGAAAAGCGGTTCGTGGAAGGTGCCGCCCTGGCGAGTTGGCTCAACGACTCGCTGGGAGGGGAAATGGCAAGTCGCGAACCCACCGAGGCCTATACCCTGTATCGCACCGCCGCTCTGCATTGCGAACAGGCAAACCGCCACGGCCTTTACCAGATCTTTGACACCCGAGCCAAAAAAGTCGTGAAGAACAATCCCGGTCAGTTCGTGGTGGAGGCAGCCCTGGTAGACGCCTACCTGGAGTCGCGCTCCCGGCGGGGCGAAAGTGAACTGTTGAGCCACCCCACCCGCTCGTCGCTCCATCTTCTGGGTGTGCGTTGTCGAGAGCAGGGAGTGCTGGAGCAGACCTTTCGACTCCATTACGTCCTTCTGACCAGCGCTGCTCTCCTACGGCAAGAGCACCTTGATCTCTGGTTCGAGGTGGCCGGTTTAGCCCGGGATCTCGGCAAGTTGGACCACTTGAAGCGGCTGCTGCGATTTCTCAAGCAGAGCCGGAAGCACGGCACCGTCATGCTCGGGCCGGCCATCAAGGCCCGGGCCAATCAATTTGCAGACTTTGTGAGTAAACGCTAAATGGAACTTCCTAATATTCCCAGCAACGCCACCCTCGGGGAGTGGCAGTCTTACATCGGTGAACTGGTCAAAGCTCGGGGTTGGGACCGGGCCGACGACCTGGAGATTTTCTTGCTGCTCACCGAAGAAGTTGGAGAGCTGGCCAAAGCGTATCGCCGCCACCGGGCCTTATTTGTTGAAGGTCATCCGGGCGATGAGAAAACAACGCACCGCGAGCTGGCCGGAGAGTTGGCCGACGTGCTCAGCTATCTCCTCGACCTTTCCCAAAGACTGGGTGTTGATCTGGAGCAGGCCCTGGTGGAAAAAGAACAGCATAATCGGGGCCGAGAGTGGAGCTAGGACGAGCTAGAGGACAAGCTCCAAGTCATTGAAACCCACTTTGGGAAAGCCCTAAAGCTGATAAAGTCTAAAAAGTTGCTCTCTGAGAAAGAGCGGTCTGCAGTAATTCGTTTTGCCACGACGCAACTTAGAAGAAACGTTGTAGGTTACCAAAGGGCGGAGCATTTTCTCGAAGATCAGATCGAGGTCCATCGCCCGAAGATGGTCGACAAGTTCCAACAAATGGCCCTTCTTAGCGAAGGCTCTTTCGTCGATAGATTGTCAATATCAATAGCTTACGAGATAACAGCGAACACGACATACGACCGCTTAAAAACGGGTGCTAGAAGAAGTCTATGTGACACATTCTTTTCTCTCCAAGGAGACTGTTTCTCGAATCGGCACGGATACTTGGAAGAAGCGACTATAATAACGCTTGAATCGCATTGGTCTTTGGCGACCCGCTGATTTCAAGAGGAAACGCAAGCCCAAGAGGTGAGAGCGAGAGCAGTAAGCCGGGGGGAAGTCCAGGGAATGGCGGCTGCTCACTGACGTTCTGCGTACCGCGACATTCGGAATATTCAGCTTGGCAAAGCAGTAGGTTCTGGCAAAGGAGATGGAGCTAGAGGAGCCGGTGGCGAGGCGCAACCACAGATTCAAAAGGCGCGCTCTGACTGATGCACTGATATTCTTGCCCCGCTTTTTCACGACGACGTAAGCATCTCCAAATAGGGCGCGATCACGCGGCTGACTCTGCAAACATCGGTTGCGCGACGCAGTTCTTCCAGCGTACCCCGCCGTTCGAACCAATAGTCTTTGAGTGCGGCGATGGCCACATCGGTACCGATCTTATTGCGAAACTTGAAGCAGTCGGCAACCGTTTTGGCCGGAGTGCTGATTGGAACGGAGACTTTGTCGATAACGTAGTTCTCGATTCCGTAGCTTGCCGCCGGTTCGGACATATAAACGATTTGGAGACGCGGATATTCAATCTTGGGAGGGCGACTCTTCGAGGGCAGAGCGATCCAAATCGATCGGGGTAGCTCTGTCGTCATACCGTGATAGGAGAGTGCTGAAAGCAGGCATATGGTTGCGTTCGGAACCTGCTTGCTAACAATGGCCAGGTAGTGATGCTCGTTGAGCTCCGCATCAGGTAGGGCGTACAGACCGCGACCGAGTTTTTGTAGCTGTCCTTTGGCCGCGAGACGTGAAAGCGTCATGCGCTTTACGCCCAGCTTCTGGGCCTCATGAAGCCGCAGCATGCCCTGGCGGCGGAGAACTTTCTCTAGGATCTTGTATTGCTGGGCCTGGTTCATGTTACGGTTGTTCGGTAGTTATTAAGTATAACCTTCACAAAGAAACAGTCAGCGGTCCGGTCGGAGGCAAAATAAAGGCATCCTCAGCCTCCCCTGGAGTACGACCTGGCCGCAGTGGAGACCGTTGCATAAACGAGCGTTTGTGCAACGAAAATCCTGATCACGCCGCGAAAGGGCTCGCGGCTTGCAAAAACGTATTGCAGAACTGAAATGATTTGCAACAGGTTTTCGCAACAATGCTTCTAGGTTACGCACGGGTCTCGACCCAGGATCAGGAGTCAGCCGCCCAGGTGGCTGCTCTGGAGAGCTACGGGTGCGAGCGTATCTTTCAGGAAAAGACTTCTGGTGGTCGCTGGGACAGACCGAAGCTACATGAGCTGCTCGGGCAACTTCGTGACGACGATGTGGTCGTTGTCTGGAAGCTGGATCGGCTTTCTCGCTCTCTTAAGGATTTGCTCATGTTGATGGACCAGATCGAACAGTCCGGTGCCGGCTTTCGAAGTCTGACCGAATCGATCGACACCACGACGCCGGCGGGTCGCATGATGATGCAGATGATCGGAAGCTTCGCCGAGTTTGAGCGTGAGATGCTACGGGAGCGGACCCGCAGCGGTCTGGAAGCGGCGCGCGAGCAGGGCCGAGTGGGAGGCCGCCGGCCCAAGCTCTCGTCTGATCAGCAAAAGGAGATTTTGCGACTGGTTGCCTCCGGCCAGACGGCCGCGGACGCCGCCAGACTCTTCCAGGTCAGCCCCTCGACCGTCTCGCGCCTTTTGCAGCGGAACTTCGACAATCCGGCGCGTAGATCATAGAATAGAGCCATGACCGAGCTTCATCTAGAACTTGCTGACGAACTTTTTTCGCGCTCCGCTTCCAAACCGGAGGAGCTTTCGCAAGCGATCCTCACCTCCGCCGCGATCAAGCTCTATCAGGCCCGAAAGCTATCCACCGGAAAGGCCGCTCAGCTGGCGGGCCTGTCTCGCATTCAATTCTTCGAAGAGCTCGGGCGAGCGGGTGTAAACCTTTATGATCCCAGCCCGCAGGAGTTCACAGCAGAATTAGAACTGCTCTAAGCAGATGATCGCCTGCAACACCTCTCCCATTTACTATCTTCATAAAATCGGACGCTTCCAGGTTTTAGAGGCTCTCTTTACCGAGACTTCGGATGGATCAAGCAGCATTCAGTTACCGTTCCCGCAGAGCTGGGGGCTCTTGGAATCGGTTCCGGAGAAACAGAAGCAATAGCCCTGGCGCTCAATAACAACACCGTTAAACTCATCCTCCTCGATGACGGAGAGGCACGCCGTGCAGCGCTGGAGAGAAAGTTCCCCGTCATGGGAACAGTCGGCGTCCTTGTCACAAGCGTTCGGAAGGGCATACTTCCCCTACTGGCACCCAGCTTAAGTCAGCTCGCCCCTGAAGGATTCAGGGTCTGCGACACGATCCGAGAATGGGCGCTCAAAAGTGTAGGCGAGAGTCCCTAAGAACGAGTCAAGGTCGCCAGAGAGACGCGGCAGGTTGCGAAGAAAGAGGTTGATGGCTGCCCCGCCTTTCAGGGCCAAAGCTCTCGCTTTCGAAGACGGACATGGGCAGACGGTTCGCCCGATGATGCTACTTCGAGGGCTGCTGGATCTTGGAGGTATTGAAGGCGACCTCGACTTCAGTTCTCAGAAGTTCAGCATCGCGGACTTGTGCTTCACTGAGGTTTGTTCCATCGATTATTCCGAACAGTTTCCACTCTCCGTTAGCCTGACCAAGAGCAATAACAAGTCGAAAGCCTCGATTCGTCTTGATGGGAACGAGTCTGTCTAGGTGGCCGTCGTCATTGAAGTCCTCGTGTAGTCCTGCGCCACTTTCGACCGAATCGGGGACATACAATTCCCCGTCCGTCCACTTTCGATAATTCTCCGGGCTCAGTTGTATTGTTGCGGACTCTATTGTCGGTGTATTAATTTGCCCCTTGGGATAGGCCAACTCACATAGTTGTCTGAAAGTTTCATATTTAAATCCTTGGCTTGGTCGCGGCTCCCTTGCTAGTGAGATCAGAACTGCGACCAAGCCAACGGATAGCAGGAGGTACAAGAAGACGTACTTACGACTCCTGACCCTTGTACTCAAGAACTACTTCTTCCCTTTGCCCTTGTCGTGTGGCACTACAACATCCGCAGAGGCGAAGCTCGCGTTTCCTGAAGCGTCCTCGGCTTTGAAAGTAACGGTATAGATTCGTCTTTGTCCCGTACCGCTTCTTTCCGCTCGTACAAAAACTCGTCCATCCGAAGTGACTTCGTAGTCCGGAGAGGTATTTCCACTTCCTTGAACATCATCAGGTTCGCTGACCGCAACACCTACGACTTCAGTCGACGGATTTGGGTCCTGGTTATCCACGGCATTCAAGTCAAATGAACGATCCTCCCGGATTGAACTAAGAGAAGCTTTTTTGACCTCCAAAGTTTCTCCTATGACCATGTGGTCAATTTCTCTCAAGATTGTTTGTAGAGAAACCCTCGTGATGAAGTAGTTCCGGGTCTTTATGAATCGAAGATTTTTGTAGTACTGGCTAACGGCAACTTGGTCTCCGAGCCTCGGACACCAAACACTCAGGCCGCTATAAGCCTTTCCGTCGTTAACGGATTTACTGATAGATACCAGGGCGTCCTGATAGGCGGCCCAAAAATTCTTGCAAGCTTCGACCAGAGGTGGATCGTCGGAATTTTCCATCCAAGTCATCACCAACAGGCAGATATCGATGCTCTTATTGTTGGCGACCGGGTGCAGTCGGTAGCTCAGACCCAGTAACTGGGTCCGCGTCTCGGGCTCGGGCTCGAGTTCGAGTTCCACCAGCCTCTGCACGACGTCTTGACCGACCTTGATTGATTGGTTCGTAGGGGACTCCGAGGATCGCCGATTTAGTGAAGACCGGGACGAGCTGCTCCAGGAGTTTGACCTGCGCTATCCCAGGCTGAAAGACCGCACCCGCAAATTCATAGGCGATTGCTCTTTTTCACCAGGAGATACACGGGTCGTGACTGGGATTCGGTGACCCAACAGACGGACGGCTAGAATTCACTGGCTGACGTTGACCAGGAGGATTTGGCCCCGGGTCTTTTCCAGTACCTCGGATAACCTCCCAACGATATCTATTCCAAGCCTGTATGACGGTGGGTGATGGGCCTCCTGTCAAAGGCCCTGGTACTGTAGGCGGTGGCATCATAGGAGCGGGAGCAGGAGGAACCTGCCTCAGTCCAGTGGGATCAACATAAGTCGTTGGATTGCCGCCTGCATAGCGGAAAAGATTGAGGTCGCCCCCAGCAAACCCAATCGGGTCTCGGTTAAGGAATCGGCCCAGACTCGGGTCGTAGAAACGATGCCCCATCAGATAAAGCCCCGAATCCCCCGTGTCATCGTTGACGGAGAGACCACCCAAGTAGGTTTTGGGACTTTGGGGGATGCCTTGTCCGGAGCCTGGGAGTTGGTTGCCCCACTCGTCATAGCTGTAGAGTTGGACTACTTCGGCGTTCTCATCGACGACCATGCGAGTACTGCCTAGAGCATCCGCGAGTAGGTAGAAGAAGTCTCCATCTTTTTCGAAGCCCATGAGATGATGCCCCAAAATGTATGAGACAGGCTCGGTCGAGGTGCTGGTGAGAGGGCGAGAGGACTGAGTCATTATCGAAGCCCCATACTCTCTCGAGCTGTTGCCATTCTTATTCTTCTTTTTCTTTCTTAGACCGGTTGGGTTGAAGCGATTGTCCTGCAATCGACCCTGTTGATTGGATTCGACTCGGAGAAGTCGATCAGTATCAGACCAGGTTGGTTGATGAGTTCGCCATTGGCTAGATGCCTCACGGTCATGTTGCCGTCGGCATCATGTTCAAAACTCTCTAGAAGGGTGAAGTTGGTAGGGAAGTTTCGGTCTCCGGGTGTGTTAGAGACGAAGATTTCCTTGAGCTGATCGGAGTACCGAGCTACATCGTCGTCATTGTAGCTTTGATAGGTGTAGTAGTAGGTTGCGGAGTTGACGTAATCGTCTTGGTAGACTCTGTTGTCAGACTCGTCGAAGACATATTCCCGTTGTCTATGGGTCACACCGAGGGGATCGGCAGGAAGTTGGGCGACCGAGTCGGCGGACGCCCGCTTGACGGAAACGAGCCTGTCTAGGTAGTCGTGAACATACTCCCACTTGCTCGCCTGGTCCGTGGTGACCTCCAGCATGGATTCGCGGTTTCCACTATCATCGTAGGTCCATTCGAAACGACCGGCCGTGTCATACGAATAGGTGAAGACTCGATCGGACTCTCCGGAGCGTTTCACAATAACCTTGTAGAGTCGGTTATCATTGCAATAGAGATACTCTGTGACGCGTCCTTCGGGGTCGGTCATAGAAGCTAGGACAGTTGTTCCAACACCCGGGACGCAAATTTTCGCTGCCGCCGATTGCCCAGACTGTTTTCGAGAGCCTCCCTGGCCAGAGCCTCAGCCTCCCCGTGCTGTCCGGATAGATAGAGCAAGGCGGAGCGGGTGCCGTCGTCGAGTTGACCTGGGGCCTCCAGCAACGACTCAGCATCCGGATAGCTATCGAGATAAAGTAGCGCCCACTCCGCCGCGGCTTCGGACATGCGCCGATAGACACTGTCGTCGAGTTCATAGGTCTCTTCGATCAGAGTCGAGAGCTTCTTCTCCGCCAACTCCTGGGGGAGCCGCCCGGGCTTTTCTCGCCAACTCTCAACCCCCAGAAACTCCACCAGCCCAGCATATGCAAGAGTCAAGCTCAAATCGACCTCGGTGGGCACCCGGGGAGCGTTCTTCACCAACCGGATGAGCTGCTCGGTGTCGGCGTTTCTACGACACCAGGTGTCTTCTTGGAAATGAAAATTGAGCAAGCCGAGTTCCCGGGAAAGGTGCTCGCTCAACTGTTCGAGTCGGAGGGCTCTATCCCGTTGCCAACTCAAAGCGATCTGCCGGGCCTCGCGCTCTTCGGAGGGGAGCTGCTCTAGAAGTAAGCGAGGGAGAGCCTGGCGGGTAGCGTGTTGGGCGGCCACCATAAAACTCTGCCGGCTTGAATCCGTCTGGTGGTGCAACCCATCCACCAGCACTGCCCGCACCGGGCGCTCTCCGAGCTGCCCCAGGATGCCGTCCTTGACCCCCTGAAAAAACTCCGAAGGAAGCTCCTCTGCCACCGTCCCATTCTCCACCACGACTCGATGATACGGATGCCAGGCCACCACCACCAGGGCAAAACTACACACTGGCCCGGCTTGGCGGACGTATCTGGACTGGGTAAGAAAGGGCTGCTGCATCTCCCAAAAGAGTACCGGATCACCCCTCTCGACACCTCGTAAGATTGCCGGACTTTCTGAAAAAAAAGACCTTGACACGACCACGAAGATTGCTATAATTAGGGCCATTGAACGGACCGAGTGACGTTGGTTCTTGAAGTTCAATCACCGCATACACCGTTATGTGGGGGCGTGGCCTAGCGGTTCAGGGCGCCTGCCTGTCACGCAGGAGATCGCGGGTTCAAATCCCGTCGCTCCCGCCACAAACCCGGGGAAACCCGGGTTTCCCTTTTAGGGAAATGCCGAAATAGCTCAGTCGGTAGAGCAAGCGACTGAAAATCGCTGTGTCGGCGGTTCGATTCCGTCTTTCGGCACCAGAAGCTCGCAGAAACGCGAGCTTTTTTTATTTAGCCCCCAATTTGTCTCAACCACCCACGTAAGGAATCGAACCGTCGACACTTGGGCAGCGGGACATAGCGGCTTCATTCCGCTAACTTTCGCCGGTTCAAACCGCTAACTCGCCGAGCAGCGGGATCTAGCGGCTTCATTCCGCTAACTTTAGCCGGTTCAAACCGCTAACTCACCGGGCAGCGGGATATAGCGGCTTCATTCCGCTAACTTTAGCCGGTTGAAACCGCTAACTCGCCGAGCAGCGGGATATAGCGGCTTCATTCCGCTAACTTT
>Ga0265293_10007811_pt1 | contig 16257 bp, 11 predicted proteins | sample Munlanlewell138R_FD_192505 | JGI IMG/M metagenome (GOLD analysis project Ga0265293, IMG submission 192505) | Leachate microbial communities from a municipal landfill in Southern Ontario, Canada - Leachate well 138R | ecosystem: Engineered > Solid waste > Landfill > Unclassified | place: Canada...
TCGGGCATATAAGCAAGCAAGTGAGCTAGTACACATATTTAATTTCTGCATTTAACTGTGTAAAACAAACTGCCCAGTAAAACAGGCACCATCTCGGCCATCGTGGGTCAAGATGCGACTGCTTAAGCTGATTCGGGCTTTACCGTGACGCTGGTACATAGTGAAGAAACGCGTCCAAACTGCTGCGTCCGGCGCATTACAAATGACCTTGGCATCGGCGAAAACGGGTAGCGGATAATCAATTTGTCCTGCCTGAACCACGATATGTGTGGTATTTATACCTGCGTCGCGTAAACGCAAATGTAACCAGCCCCAGCAGGCCAAAACACCAGCGCAATACAAACTGCCACCAAACATGGAATCTTGATGGTTGCGGTTTTCAGTCAGCGGAATATGTAATTGTAGACACTGATCCTGCCATTCGCGCACTTCAACTGCCATGGCTGAGGTAAGCGGAATATCATTGGCAAAGACCTGTGCTAGGTGCTGGCAAGCTGTGGTATTGAGTGCGCTCGGCATTGGAGTCCTCGTTGAGTGATATGAAGTATAAGGCCAGGTATAAAATCTAGAGTTGTCCTTGTTCACTTGTTACTAGTCGATGAAATAGTACGTCTGATACCCGTAAATAGTGTGCTTTTATGAAAGATTTTAAATTAAATGGCGACTACAGGTTAGAATTAATCATCATGTTAAGCTGTATTGTTTTAAAAAGGAGAGGTGCTTGTGGATTCTGTAGCAACCAATAGTATATTTTTTGTTGGTGGGTTGTTAGTTGCTATCAGTATTCTGGTCAGCTCAGTCTCTTCACGTGTTGGCATCCCTATTTTAGTTATTTTTATGGGTGTGGGCATGATGGCCGGCACCGATGGCATTGGCGGTATTGTTTTTAATGATTACTCGTTGACCTACTTGATCAGTAACCTCGCCTTAGCCGTGATTTTACTTGATGGTGGGATGCGTACCCGTGTCGCAACATTCCGCGTTGCACTCTGGCCTGCATTGTCATTAGCCACCTTTGGCGTGGCCGTTACCGCAGGTTTAACCGGTTTGGCTGCGGCGTGGTTGTTTAACTTGAGTTTGCTGGAAGGCCTACTGATTGGCTCCATTGTTGGTTCCACAGATGCTGCAGCGGTGTTTAATTTGCTTAATGGTAAGGCGCTGAATGAGCGTGTGGGCTCCACTCTCGAAATTGAGTCGGGTAGTAATGACCCGATGGCGATGTTCCTCACCGTTACTTTGATTGCCATGCTGGTTGCTGGTGAAACCAGTTTCAGTATGGATTTTTTCAGCAGCTTACTGCGTCAGTTTGGTTTGGGTACTGTGTTGGGTTTGGGTGGTGGCTGGTTACTGCTGCAAATTATCAATCGTATCAGCGTTGCCGATGGCTTATATCCGCTACTTGCTGTGAGCGGCAGTATTATGATTTATGCCTTTACTGGTGAAGTAGGCGGCAGTGGCATTTTAGCGGTATATGTCTGTGGCATGGTGCTGGGTAATCGCCCGATCCGTAACCGTCACGGTATTTTGCATATGTTTGATGGCCTTGCATGGATCAGCCAAATTGGTATGTTCTTAGTGTTGGGGCTGCTGCTCACTCCACATGAGTTACTGCCCATTGCTGTACCAGCTTTATTATTATCGCTATGGATGATTTTGTTTGCCCGTCCGCTGTCGGTGTTTTTAGGCTTATTACCCTTTCGCGGTTTTAATTTTCGCGAGCGGGCGTTTATATCGTGGATTGGCCTACGTGGTGCGGTACCGGTTATTTTGGCGGTGTTCCCGTTAGTCGCCGGCTTAGCCAATGCACAATTGTTTTTTAACGTGGCTTTTTTTATTGTTTTGGTGTCACTTTTGCTGCAAGGCTCCACCTTATCCTGGGCCGCACGCAAAGCTAAAGTGGATTTGCCGCCGGCACCAGCTCCGATTTCTCGTGTCGGTTTAGAGATTCATCCAACGAGCCAGTGGGAAGTCTTTATTTATCGTTTGGGCAATCAAAAGTGGTGCATTGGTGCGCAATTGCGTGAACTTAAAATGCCTAAAGGAACTCGAATTGCTGCCTTGTTTCGTGACCATTGCTTACTGCATCCAACCGGTAGTACCCGCCTCAAGGCTGATGATATTCTGTGTGTGATGGGTCATGAAGATGACTTGCCTGCGCTGGGGCGTTTATTCAGTAAAGCACCGCAGCGTGGCTTGGATATGCGCTTCTTTGGTGACTTTGTTCTTGAGGGTGATGCGCAGTTGGGTGCAGTGGCTGATGTCTATGGACTGAAGCTGGGCGGTTTGGACCCGAGAATGACTTTAGCTGAGTTTATTACCGAGGCAGTCGCTGGTGAGGCGGTATTGGGTGACCACATTGAGTGGCAAGGCCTGACGTGGGCGGTTGCTCTGATGGAAAACAATAAAGTGCGTAAAGTCGGGGTTAAATTCCCTGAAGGGAAACGTCCAGAGCTACCGCTATTTTAAGGGTGGTATACAGCGCAAAGTACCGTGCTTAAAAATGACATGCTTAGCAGTTTTAATTAACGGGAATACCTTAAGCCTATGAAACCGAATTTGTTCTTGTTGCTGTGCTTCAGCATTGTGACTTGGCTGCCTGCTACACAGGTGTTGGCTGAGTTGAATACGCTTGAGGTACGGCAAACGCTAACGGATCTGCCAGCGCGCAAGCTTCCTGAAGCTGAACAACAAGCAGCGCAGCAAGCATTAGAGCAAACTCTAGTCTGGCTGGACGTGGTTGACCGCACTGAGCAGGCGCAGCAGCAGCTACAACAGCAATTGCTGGATGCGCCTAAGCACATCAGTGAAGCGCAGCAAGCATTACAAAAACTTTTAGCCACGGCACAAGATGATCCGGCTCAGCGTTTAGCGCAAGCCTCGGTGAGTGAGCTTGATTACCTGTTGTCAGAGCGCAACCAGCAACTACGTGCATTGCAAAAAGAATTGGCTGATGCCAATAGTTTGGTTATCACCACGCAAACACGTCCAGAGCGTGCGCAAGCAGAGATCAGTAGCAATCAGACGCGTATTCAAGAGATTAATGCCTTGCTGAAAAATGCTAAAGAGGGCAGTAAAGTCTTCAGCAATGAAAAAACTGATACTTTAAAGGCGGAATTACTTGCGCTAGAAAGCAAAAATAACTTACGCCGTGCCGAGTTATCCGGCAACAGCGTATTGCAGGAGCTGGGCAGTAATCGTCGCGATTTTTTACTAAATAAAGTCCGTCTACAAGAGCAAGATATTCTATCGCTGCAATCGCTACTCAATGAAAAACGTCAAGCCGACTCGGAAAAAACCGTCGCTGAGCTATCCCTGGAAGTGAGTAAAGCGGGTAGCGATAGTCTGTTGCTACGTGAAAGCGGCTTGAATTTAAAGCTTTCAGACTACTTATTAACCATTACCGAGCGCCGCAATCAACTGACGCAGCGCAACTTATTGGTGCGTCAACAGCTCGATAGCGTGCAGCAAACCGATCAGGCATTGGAAGAGCAAATCAGTGTATTACAAGGCAGCTTGTTGCTGGCTAAGATCCTTTATCAGCAAAAGCAATCATTACCGCAATCGAGTTTTGACCGCACTTTAGCTGATCAAATAGCCGATATGCGCTTGTACCAATTTGAATTGCGGCAATTGCGTGACACCGTTAGCCGTCCTGACGATTATGTACAAAATGTGCTGAAAAACTCACCGCCTGGCGATGAACAAGTGGCTTTACGCTCCAGTTTGTTAGATTTAGTGCGCTCGCGTGTTGAGTTGTTGGACCGTTTAAACCGTGAGCTTAACGCCTATTTGAGCGAGTCGATTACCCTGCAACTCAATCAAAAACAATTGCAAGGCATGACTGAGGCGCTGCGTTCAACCCTTGATGAGCAGATGTTTTGGATCCCAAGCAACAAACCATTGGATTGGGATTGGTTCAAAGCTGCGCCTGCACGTTTGCAGTACCAATTCTCTTCAGTGTTGTGGGCTGCAGAAATCAAGCAAATCGGGCAGAGTTTGTTGAAGCGTGCGTGGGCATTTATTCCGCTGGCTTTATTATTGTTGCTAGCAGTTTGGAAGCGGCCTGCGATTTTACAAGCATTGCGCACATTACATGCTGATATTGGACATTTCCGCCGTGATAGCCAGTTGCATACGCCGCGAGCACTGCTCTTGAATCTATTGTTAGCGCTACCGGGTGCGATTGTCTTAGCTAGCCTTGGCGCGATGTTACAGGCCGAAGGTCAGGGCAATAATCTTGAAGCGGGGCGTGCTTTATGGAGTATGGCGCAAGTATGGCTGGTGTTTTATTGCGCCTATCGGATTTTAGCGCCTAACGGTGTGGCGTTATTGCATTTTCGTTGGCCGCGCACGCAAGTAGGCTTTCTGCAGCAGCATATCCGCGCCTTAGGCTTAACCGCGTTAGTGTTGACGGCTGTGGTCACCATTGCTCAAGCACATCCCGCAGCGCTCAGCGAAGATGTGATCGGTATTGTTCTACTGATGAGTTGCTTGTTGTTGCTGTCTTGGCTTATGGGACGCTTGGTGTTTCACCGTTACAGCAGCGACAGCACCTCTGTTTTTAGGCGTCTAATTGGTGTGGTGGTGGTGTTGCTACCGTTGTTGTTTGCCGCTGCTTTGGTGTCAGGCTATTACTACACAGCACTCAAACTCAGTGCGCGCTTGCTAGATACCTTATCTTTGGTATTGATTTGGGTGCTGCTTGAGGCGGTGCTGGTGCGAGGTTTAGCTTTGGCCGCGCGTCGTTTAGCTTGGAAACGTGCGCAAGATGCTAAGCAAAACCAACCAAAAGAGTGGGCTGAAGGTGAGGTTGCTACTGATGATATGCTCTTGGATATCTCGCAAATCAATGCGCAGTCACTGCGCTTAGCGCGCCTGATTTTGTTGGGCCTATTCTTTATTAGCTTGTATTGGGTCTGGGCTGATTTATTGTCGCTGTTTGCATATTTAGATAATATTACACTCTATGAAAACATCAGCAGTAGCGGCTTAACCGTACCCACGAGCCTGCGCGATGTGCTGGATGCTGGAGTGATTGTCTTGGTCACCATTGCGCTGGCGCGCAACTTGCCAGGCTTGTTAGAAGTACTGTTCTTGTCGCGCTTACGCTTGGCGCAGGGCAGTGCTTATGCGACCACCACGCTGTTATCCTATGCGATTTCTGCCACGGGTTTTGTTGCTACCTTATCGGCCTTAGGCGTCAGTTGGGACAAGCTGCAGTGGTTGGTGGCGGCGCTATCGGTGGGTTTGGGTTTTGGTTTACAAGAGATTTTCGCCAACTTTGTTTCTGGCCTGATTATCTTGTTTGAGCGCCCGGTACGTATTGGTGATGTGGTGACCATTGGTAACTTGTCCGGTACAGTCAGTCGCATCCGTATTCGTGCGACCACCATTACTGACTTTGATCGTAAAGAAATTATTGTGCCCAATAAGGTCTTTGTTACCGATCAGCTGATTAACTGGTCGCTGACAGATACGGTGACGCGCGTCATTATTAAAATTGGCGTGGCGTATGAGACTGATTTAGATCTGGCGCGTAAGTTGATGCTGCAAGCTGTACAGGAAAATCCACGGGTGATGCGTGATCCTGAAGCTGTTGTGCTGTTTTTGGGGATCAGTGCCAGTACCTTCGATCATGAGTTACGTTTCCATGTACGTGAACTGGGTGATCGCAATCCCTCGATTGATGAAGTGTTAAACCGTGTTGTTTTAAGTTTTCGTGAGCACAATATTGATATGGCCTTTAATCAGCTGGATATTACGATCAAAAACAGCGATGGTCGTGAGCAACAGTTACTACAAACTACGAGCAATCCGCTTACGAATAATCAAGCACCGACAGTTTAATGACTGTGCGCTGCCGGAGTGCCTATCCCATGAAAAGCCTAGACACCCTTGAGTTTGATCCGCGCTTTGCTGCTTTAGGGAATGCATTTTCTACGCCTATTGAGCCGACCGCAGTTGAGCAAGCCAAAATGGTGATTTGTAGTATTGATGCTTTAGCTTTACTGGATTTAACAGCCCGTACGGCTGAAGATCCACGCTTATTACAACTGGCCAGCGGTGACTGGCATTGGCCGCAAGTCACTCCGCGCGCCATGGTCTATTCCGGTCATCAGTTTGGTGGTTACACGCCACGTTTAGGTGATGGCCGTGGTTTGTTGTTAGCTGAAGTGCGCAATAATGCCGGTGAACATTGGGATGTACATTTGAAGGGTGCGGGCCTGACGCCTTTTTCCCGTACTGGTGATGGTCGTGCCGTGCTGCGTAGCAGTATTCGTGAATTTCTCGCCAGTGAATACCTGCATACTCTAGGCATTCCCACGTCACGTGCGCTCTGTGTGACTGACTCAAAGACCACGGTGTGGCGTGAACAGCGCGAAACCGCCGCAACCTTAATACGCTTAGCACCCAGCCATATTCGTTTTGGTCATTTTGAGTATTTCTATTACAACCAGCAGTATGCCGAACTGGAACAGTTACAGACGCACGTGCTTAATGATCTGTATCCTCACTGTCTGGCAGCGAATGACCCCTTAGCAGCGCTGCTGGACGAAGTGGTCAAGCGTACTGCTGAAACCATTGCACTGTGGCAGGCTTATGGTTTTTGTCATGGCGTGATGAATACCGACAATATGTCAATTATGGGGCTGACTTTTGATTTTGGCCCTTATGCTTTTTTAGATGATTTTAAGCAGGCGTACGTTTGTAATCATTCGGATCACCATGGTCGCTATGCTTTTAATCAGCAAGTGGCGATTGGCTACTGGAATCTGACGGCTTTGGCGGAAACCTTTACCCGCCAGCTACCGGTTGAACGCTTGCAGGCAATTTTAGATGGCTATGCAGGGATTCAGCGGCAGGCTTATTTGCAAGCCATGCGTGCGCGTTTAGGTTTAGTTGATCAGCGTGGAAACGATCTGCTATTGGTTGAAAAACTCTTAGTACAGCTCGATCACAGTGCTATTGATTACACCTTATTTTTCCGCCAGCTTGGTGAGCTATCGGCAGCAGAAGCCTTAGCCAAACTACGCGATGATTTTATTAATCGTGCAGCATTTGATGAATGGAGTGCTGAGTTTATTGCGCGCAATGCCGATGATGTACGCACACAAGAGCAGCGTCGTACCCAGATGCATGCGGTCAACCCGCTGTATATGTTGCGCAATTACCTAATCCAGATAGCCATCGAAGCTGCAGAGGATGCTGATTATGCGCCACTGCACAAACTGCAGCAGGTGCTGAGTTCACCTTTTACTGAGCAAAAAGGCTATGAAGCTTATGCACAGCGCCCACCTGACTGGGGTAAGCATCTCTCGATCAGCTGCTCTTCCTAAGTGCAATTGCGGCTCGATCGCGCATAAATGGCCGTCCTACATTTTGCAGGATTGCGGTGTGTTTAATGGCCTGTCGGCCGCCCCCTTCAGGGGCGGCAAACCTACCCGATTCTGCACTGTATTAGAACGCATTCAACTGTATTGACCTTGCTTGTTGTTGTGCAAAACAGTCGTTTTTCGCAGTTTTTTGCCATCTTTTATCGACAATTAAGGTCATTTATTATTGCACCCTGCTTTTTACTATGACAGGGTTAGCGACTTTGTAAGTGCGTGTACGCTATTAATTGCTGTGTGTTTATGTACAGCAATTAACGATAAAACACGCTCCAAGCTGACTGATATTGGCGCCGAAAATTGAGCATAGATAAAGGAGTTCCTACTATGACCTCAGACAAAACGACAACAGATAAGTCGTCCAACGTTTCCACCATTCTTCTCCCTGTTTTTATCCCTTCGGTCCTTGTGATCGCCCTGATGGTGATTGGCACCATGAGTAATCCTGAAAGGGCAGGGGCACTGTTTGCCGACATCTTGGCCTATATAACCGTTACTTTCGGTTGGTTCTATATGCTGGTTGTGGCAGTTTTCTTAGTCTTCGTTGTTTCAGTAGCGTTTAGCAATTGGGGTAATATCAAGCTTGGCCCCGATCATGCTCAACCTGAATACAGCTTTTTTGCATGGTTCGCGATGTTATTTTCCGCTGGTTACGGTATCGCCTTGCTGTTCTTTGGTGTGGCCGAGCCGGTCTTACACTACGCTTCACCCCCTACAGGTCCCGCGCTGACAGTGGATGCCGCTAAGCAAGCGATGCAGATTGCTTTTTTTCACTGGGGTTTTCATATTTGGGCGATTTACGGTTTAGTCGGTTTGTCGATGGCGTACTTTGCTTTCCGCCACGGTTTGCCATTGTCGATGCGTTCTACCTTGTACCCACTGATTGGCGATAAAATTTATGGCCCAATGGGGCATACCGTCGATACTTTTGCGATTCTGGGCACCATGTTCGGTATTGCCACCTCGCTGGGTTTATCAGTCGCGCAAATTAACGCTGGGCTGAATTATCTATGGCCTTCGATACCGGTGAATACCACAGTGCAAATTATTGCCATTGTGGCGATTACTTGCTTGGCCACTTTGTCGGTTGTAGCCGGTATGGATAAAGGTGTTAAGCGCCTATCTATGCTTAATATTGCTTTAGCTGTTTCGCTGATGGTGTTTGTGTTTGCGGTCGGGCCGACGGTGTTTATTTTAAATACCTTTATGGAAAACACCGGCAGCTACCTCAGTAATATTGTTGAGCGCACCTTTAACTTGCAGGCTTATACCTCCAGTGACTGGATTGGTAACTGGACGCTGTTTATCTTTGGCTGGACCATCGCTTGGGCGCCGTTTGTGGGCTTGTTTATCGCCAAGATCAGCCGTGGTCGTACCATTCGCCAGTTTGTTGTAGGCGTGATGCTGGTCCCAACCATCTTTACCTTTTTATGGTTCTCAGTGTTTGGTGATACTGCTCTGTACCTGATTATGGTGGATGGTTATACTGAGCTGATTGGGCAAGTACAAAATGATCACGCAGTTGCGTTGTTTAAGCTGTTTGAGCTTTTACCCTTTACTCAGATCGTCTCGTTCTTGACGATATTTTTGATTATCACCTTCTTTGTCACCTCTTCTGACTCAGGCTCAATCGTGATTGACTCGCTAGCGTCAGGCGGTGTGGCCAATACGCCGGTTTGGCAGCGCGTGTTTTGGGCGTCGATGCAAGGATTTGTGGCCTCTGCGTTGTTATTAGCCGGTGGTTTGGGCGCGTTACAAACAGCAAGTATTGTCAGTGCCTTACCTTTTGCTGTGATTATGCTAATTGCTATGGTGGGGATGTGGCGTGCGCTGATTATTGAAGGGCACCAAGAGATGAGCCTGACCCAGAATATGCAGTCGACGCCCGGTGGTTATAAGTCGGGTCCGGGTTTTTGGAAAAAGCGCTTAGCCAACTTGGTTGATTTCCCACACTGTGAAGATGTGGAGAAATTTATTCGTACCACGGGTATCCAAGGTATGGAAAAAGTTGAGCAAGAGCTGGAAGCCAAAGGCTGGGTAGCTGAAGTGTTCTTTGATGAGAAAAACTTGCGTGGGCAGTTCCAGGTGTTCCAAGAGGGTAAATTGGAATTCATTTATGAAATCCGTTTGCGCTCCTATGCGATGCCTGACTTTAGCTTCCCGGAAGCGACCGGTAACAGTGGCGATGATCATTACTACCGCGCTGAAGTGTTCTTGCGCCGCGGTGGTCAAGCTTATGATGTGTATGGCTACGATGAGCAAGATATCATCACCGATATCCTTGATCAGTTTGAAAAGTACCTGCACTTCTTGCATATCTCACCGGGGATCTTGCCGTGGAATATGGCCGAGCACGATGATGACTTGGTAGGGCAGGGAGAAATCGGCGATGAAGACGCGCCAGCACCTGCACCCGCTGCGGAAATATTAGGCAAGCCACTGTAAGTGCGGGGTTATTTAAGTCATGTGCATAGGTGCAGTCTGACTACGTACCTGTACAAAATATAATAAAAAAGGGCAGCGCTGGGCAACTGGCCGCCCTTTTTTATGTGCAGAGGTTTACCAGCTAAAGATTTCCCATGATGGAATACGTAGTTCTGGTTTATCGGCACGGATGAAGTTGCCATCACTACCGTCGGCACGTACTAGAAAGTAAGGTTTACCTTTTTTAGGCGTGACTTTAACTGCGTATAAAAAGCCGTTAACGCGGTATTCTTCAACAGTTTTGTCACCTTTTTGTACAATAGTGACATCAGGCTCTCCATCAATTGGCTCATTAGCAAAACCAAGCAGAGGGCAGCCGATTAAAACACTGGCCAGTGTTAAGCGCTTAAGAGTGGTACGCATAGTCTTTATCCTTTTCGACGGAGTTGGCGTTGTAATAACCCTAGTCTAGCAAGAGCCGTGCGACTCGTGTTGAGGAGATTATCCTACGGATTGATTTAGTTTCGGCCTGAGGTATTTATTCTGGGGCAATAGGCGTATGCGGACATGATTAAAACGGATTCAAGCAATCAGGTATAGTGAAACAGCCAACCATAGCAGCGATTGCTTAGGGAGATAGATATGACTGACTTGCCACGTAAACAACTATTAATTGTTGCCCATGCACCATCTGATAACTTACAGCGTATGCTCGATGCCATTCTGCGAGGTGCCGCTCATAACGATATCGACAATGTTGATGTGCTGGCTGTGAATCCATTACAGGCTGGGCCTGAACAGGTGTTAGAAGCCGATGCAATTATTTTAATGACGCCAGAAAATCTCGCCTATATGAGCGGTGCGATGAAGGACTTTTTCGATAGATGCTACTACCCTGTCTTAGAAGAGAAACAAGGCTTAGCTTGCGCCTTGGTTGTGCGTGCAGGACATGATGGTACCGGCACACTGCGCGCGTTGAATACTATCCTCACTGGTTTACGCTGGCAGCAAGTGCAAGAGCCGCTGCTGTGTAAAGGCCCCTGGAATGACACATTTTTACAACAGTGCGAAGAGTTGGGTATGTCGATGGCCGCGGGGCTAGAAGCGGGTATTTTTTAGCACATTGCAGCGGGATGCTTTTTGCTCTGTATGAACCGCTCATACAAAGGCTGGTAATATCTGTTGCTGGGGTGTGAATCAGCACATCGCCGCACAGCAGCACGGCGATGTGATCAGTGCAGAGCAACTATAGCGTGATATAAATGCCAGTCGGCTTGCCCTGTGCATCCAACTCAAGTACCTGCAAACTGCCTTTTTTCTCCGGGCCCATACCTGGTGAGTTGTATGGCATCCCAGGCAAAGCAATACCCTTGATCTCAGGTTGCTCTGTGAGCATTTTATTGATCGCGGCCACTGGCACATGCCCTTCAACGACATAGCCTTCAATCTCTACGGTATGGCAACTGGCCGCTTGTGCGGTGCCTAAGCGTTGCTTAACTGGGGTCATGTTGGCGTGATCAATCATGCTGACGTTAAAACCGTTTTTTTCAAGATAATGCGCATACTCGACGCAGCAACCACAATTAGGGTCTTTGTGCAGGGTAGCATTCAGTGGTGCAGCAAGCAGTTGGCTAGCGAAAAGGCTGAGTGCGCCGACTGAGATCAGGCGAGTGAATAATTTTTGCATGGTAGTACTCCACAATTAAAAATGATTAATTTATTAACTCGAAGTCGCCTTGGGTGGCTGCGTGAGCGGAGTAATCTGCCTAGAACTGAAGAAATAGGGCATCAGGCTGTGCTGTACTATGTTGTGTTGAAAGATTGTCAGCGGTTGCTTGGCGCACAGTGCATACAGACAGCAATGATGCACTGTGCCTGCACAATCAGCCTCGCAGTTAATAACGACGTGACTGTTTGCTGCATGTTGGTTGTGCAGGTCGGCCTGCTGCATGCTGCTGGACTGCGGCAAGGGTGCAGGTTGTGCGAAAGCAACTGGTAGCGAGAGAAAAATTAACAGCAGCAACATCAGCACAGTGCAGATATTTGCAGATAGCAGTGCAGCGAGCCGTCGCATTTATTCTGGGCTCACGAATGGGTTGTTAGCCTGCGCTAAACCATCGAGAATCGAACACACCGGTTGGCCGTCCCCCTGGCATTGATTGACCAGTTCAGCGAGCTGCTGACGCATGCTTTGTAAATGCATAATATCTTGATCCAGTTCGGCCATATATTGTTGCGCTAAGACTTTCACGTCAGCGCTGTGTCGATCAGTATTCTGCCACAAATCGAGCAAGGTTTTAATCCGCTCTAAAGAAAAACCTAAGTCACGCGCCCGTTTAATAAAGCTTAATTGCTGCACGCTGCTGTTAGTGTAAATGCGGTAGCCGGCGTTTGTGCGCGGGGCTGGAGCTAACAGCCCTGTTTCTTCATAATACCGAATCATTTTACGGCTGATGCCTGAGGCCGCCGCCGCTTCACCGATATTCATAGAGCCGCCAAGGGTGGCTTAAAGCCACGTAAACGCAGGGCATTGCTTACCACAAAGACGCTGGACAATGCCATCGCGCTGGCAGCTAATACCGGTGACAGCAGCGTGCCATTGATCGGGTAGAGAATACCGGCGGCGACTGGAATCAAAGCAATGTTGTAGGCAAAGGCCCAAAATAAATTTTGGCTGATATTGCGTAAAGTGGCTTTGGATAAAGCCAGCGCATTGATCACACCGGTTAAATGCCCAGACATCAACACCACATCAGCGGCATCCATGGCGATGTCAGTGCCAGTACCAATCGCAATCCCTACATCCGCAGCTGCCAAGGCAGGCGCATCGTTAATACCATCGCCGACATAGGCCACTTTACCGTATTGCTTTTGCAGCGATTTGACTGCTTCGACTTTTGCTTCTGGCAGCACTTGCGCCACCACATGATCAATACCCATTTGTTTGGCGATAGCGTGCGCAGTATGTTGGTTATCACCAGTAATCATCGCGACTTTGAGACCTTGCTTATGCAGATGATCAATCGCCGCTTTGCTGCTGGATTTAATCGGATCACTGACCGCCATCATCACTGCTAACTGGCCATCAATCGCAGCGTACATGGGTGATTTACCTTGCTCGCCAAGGTGTTGCGCTGGCGCAGCAAAGACGTCAGTGCTGATATCTAAGCTGTGCATAAAACGGTCTGCACCAATCTGCACCAGTTGACCGTCAACCATAGCCTGCACACCCATCCCAGTGATCGATTGAAACTCGCTAATCGTTGCTGTCTGCAACGTACGTTGTTCTGCTGCCTGCACGATCGCTTGCGCAATAGGGTGCTCAGACTGTTGCTCAACTGCTGCGACCAACGCGAGAACGACATCGTCTTGTTGGCCATGGGTCACGGTAAAGTCGGTGAGCTGTGGTTTGCCTTCAGTGAGGGTGCCCGTTTTATCCACGGCGATGACTTTGACGTCTTTCAGCTCTTGCAGCGCTTGGCCTTGGCGAAACAAAATACCTAATTGTGCGGCGCGTCCAGTACCCACCATAATTGAAGTGGGCGTGGCCAATCCCATGGCACAAGGGCAGGCGATAATTAACACCGCCACCGCATTAACTAAGGCCAAGCTGATGGCTGGCGCTGGGCCGAAAACCAGCCAAACAATAAAGGTCAGTAACGCAGCAACCATGACTGCGGGGACAAACCACAGAGTAATTCGATCGACCAAGCCCTGAATCGGCAACTTACTGCCTTGCGCTTGCTCGACTAAGCGAATGATATGCGCCAATACCGTGTTGGCACCGATGTGTTCAACTTTGATCTGCAAGCTGCCGGTTTGGTTGACTGTGCCGCCAATCACTTTGGCATCAGTGGTTTTTTCTACGGGTACGGGCTCACCGGTGAGCATGGACTCATCGACAAAACTTTGCCCCGATACCACTACGCCGTCCAGCGCAATGCGTTCACCGGGGCGAATATCCAAGATTTCGCCTACCCGGATTTCTGCAATAGGCTTGTCTAGACTTTTACCGTTGATTAAGACCCGTGCTTGATTAGGTTGCAGATTGATTAAACGTTTAATGGCATCTGACGCATTACCTTTGGCCCGCGCCTCGAGAAAACGTCCGAGTAAAATCAGCGCGATAATCACTGCTGCCGCTTCAAAGTACACATTCACTGTGGCAGCAGGAAGAATCTGTGGCACAAAGGTGGCGATCATTGAATAGCCAAAAGCCGATAAGGTACCCAGCGCCACCAGCGAGTTCATATCCGGCGCGAGGCGGCGCAAACCATGCCAACCCATGATTAAGATTTGACGGCCCGGGCCAAACAGCACCAGCGCGGCTAATATTGCCTGTACATACCACAGGTGCTGAGTATTAAAGGTACGCTCTAAAAAAGCATGGAAGGGCGCAATAAAGTGTGCCCCCATTTCCAAGAGAAATAACGGCGTGGCAAATAAAAAAGCGTATTTGAGTTGATTCTTTAGCTGGGTCTGCTCAGCTTCTTGGCGGGTATTGAGATCATCGGCTTTGCGCTGATTATCTGCCAGCACCACGGCAGGGTAGTTGTGCTCGGTGAGCCATTGGCTGATGGTGTCTGGGTTTTCACCAGCGAGCAGCTGCACGTGTGCTTGTTTGGTGGCTAGGTTGACTTGGTAGCTGATGGCGACAGGGCTTTGTGCGAGGGCTTTTTCAATCCGCCCGACACACGAGCCACAGTTCATCCCGCTAACGGCGTAATCAAAACCATGCAATGGCACTTGATAACCGCTTTCCTCTACAGCCTCTACCAGTGTTTTCAAAGGTACGGGTTCGGCTAGGCTGACAATCACTTCGCTAGTGACTAAATTCACTACAGCTTGTTCAACTCCCGCCACTTTCAGCAGGCCGCGCTCAACGCGTCCAGCACAGGACGCACAGGTCATACCACGCACGGGAATTTGTAAAGTCTGTAAGGCTGCCATGATCATCACCTGTCGTTATTTAAATCAGCTTACAGGATAAAGCTTACCATGAGGTGAAGGTCAAGGGTTGTTGGCTGTCCGCTCATTATTGTGTGCGATATTTCATCGCTGCAGGCCGACTCCACATGAATGCAGGCCGACTCCACATGAATGCAGGTCCATTCCAAATGGATGTAGGTCGATCTTTCAAGATCGACATTGGATTTGCATGCTGTTTGTTGTCACCCATAAATGGATGACCTACGGGCTGATATGGTGATTTTCGAAAGGGTTTATTGCGATTGTGTAGGTCGACCTTTCAAGGTCGACAATGGGGTATGTAGGATGGTGTTCGTCGTCCATAAATGGCCGACCTACAACTAAGCTTACGAGTACATATTTCTGATCTAGAATGAATACCAAAAGGAGATTTAGCATGTCATGGAATGACTTAAGGGAAGGGCGTTTTTCGCAGGAACGTGGTGAGTATTTGATTACCTTTAACACGCTAGACAGGATCACTTTTTTTGATGATTTTGATTTGGCTTGCTTGTTTTGCCGGCAAATAGCTGCGAACGAGCGGCGTTATCAATGCACTTGGTTAACTTGGGTGCTGATGTCTGATCATTTTCATGGTTTATTGCGCCTTGAAAATGCAGAAAGCACATTATCCCGAGTTGTGGCCGGATTAAAAGCCACTAGCGGATATGCTGCTAATCAACACCTTAAGCGCCAGGGTAGGTTTTGGCAGCCAGCCTTTCATGATCGTGCGTTGCGAACTGAGGATGATCGGATAGCCATCGCTCGCTATATTGTTGGCAACCCACTACGTGCGGAGCTTGTCAGTAACCTGAAAGAGTATCCATTTTGGAATGCGGTGTATTTGTAAGCTAATGTTTGTAGGCTGACCTTTTAAGGTCGACATTGGATTTGCATGCTGTTTATTGTCACCCATAAATGGATGACCTACGGGCTGATATGGTGATTTTTCGAAAGGGTTTGTTGCGATTGTGTAGGTCGACTTTTTAAGGTCGACAATGGGTTATGTAGAATGGTGTTCGTCGTTCATAAATGGTCGACCTACATGCCTGATATTGTCGCCCCTGAAGGACGATCTATTTTTTGGGTTGGGTTGTTTTTTCGTCGGGCATATCTTCGTAACCTGTGATCATTGGCTTAATCATGCTGAACACTGTCTTACCCATAGTGGTCATATACACGTGGGCAATCACGAAAATGAGCATGGCAAAGGCTGCTGCTGTGTGTGTCAGAGCTACACCGCCAAGCGTCAAGCCACTTAAACCCCATTCTGCCCAGTGGTTATAAAACAGGTAGAGCAAACCTGAAATCCAAATCGCTGGTGATATGAGCAGCTTAAAACTCAAGTAGGCCAAACGCTGCAAGGGGTTGTGCTTGGCTGCTGAAGTGGGGCGGTACGGATGCTCAGCACCGGTAAAGGTACCAATCAAATAGTAATGCGCCACTGCACCCAGCTTATCGGTGGTAGGAATAT
>Ga0265293_10007812_pt1 | contig 16255 bp, 15 predicted proteins | sample Munlanlewell138R_FD_192505 | JGI IMG/M metagenome (GOLD analysis project Ga0265293, IMG submission 192505) | Leachate microbial communities from a municipal landfill in Southern Ontario, Canada - Leachate well 138R | ecosystem: Engineered > Solid waste > Landfill > Unclassified | place: Canada...
TTTGTGTCTGGTAACTCAAATTATAACAGAAAATAGGGGGTCATTGTTTTTGTTTTATAAAAAACTATGTAACCCTTGATAATATAAGGTTTTAATAAAAAATAGGGGTGTCAAACTTGACACTACCGAATCGTGGAAGGAGGGGAAGTAATGAAAAAGAAAGGAATAGGATTGGGGCTTTCATACTATGGCATAGGCTATGGCAATGGTTTTCCCGACATTTCCAGATCCGTGGTGAGACTCCTACCTGATGGTAAAATTGGCATATACTCTGGAGTAACTGAAGTAGGTCAAGGAGCCAAGACTGCCATGATACAAATTGGGGCGGAAACTCTAAAGGTCAATATGGAGGATATCCTATTGGTAAATGAAGATACTTCCAGAATGCCCGACTCAGGTACAGCTGCTGCCACTAGGCAAACTTATAACACGGGAAATGCCATTAAAATAGGATGTGAGAACCTTAGGGAAAAGCTATTTGAAAAGGCAAAGGTAGAATTAGGATTGAATTCCACAGCAGGATTGTCCTTGGGAAATGGAGAAGTATTTCTAAGTTTTTTTCCACAGAAAAGAATTTCTTTTAAAGAATTGTCAGAAATATATAAAGATGAAAATATAATAGAGGCGGAAGGAGAATTCGTAGGACAAACTACGGAAAGCGACCCAGAGACGGGTCAGGGAGCACCATATTGGCCTTATACATTTAATGCAGTAGCTGTTGAAGTAGAGGTAGATACAAATACGGGCATCGTAAGCCTATTGAGGGCTAGTTTTGCACAAGATGCAGGAAGGGCAGTAAATCCAAATTTATTAGAAGGTCAAATGGACGGCGGATTTGCCATGGGCTTGGGTTATGCCCTATTTGAGGACATTAAACTGGAAAATGGGGTTATAAAAAACAATAAGTTTTCCAAATACCTTATACCCACAGCCATGGATATGATAGACGTAGATAAGATAATCGTAGAGGACCCCGAAGGCACATCGCCTTATGGTGCCAAGGGCATAGGTGAACCAGTATTGATTCCCATAGCACCAGCCATATTAAATGCAATATACGACGCAGTTGGAGTTAGGATTACAGAATTACCTGCAACGCCCGAGAAATTGATGAAGGCACTCCGAGAAGACAAAGAAAAATAGAAATAAAGGAGGATTATAGCCTTGACCCCTGAAAGTATAATTATTGGAATTGGAGTAGTTGTCATATTATTTTTAGGATGGAATTTAGTTTCCGCTAGAAAAAAACACAATGAAGCCAGGGAAATGATGGATTACATGGTCAGCATAGACAGCGTAGATTTCCACATACCAGAAGGAGCGAGTATATCCAAAGATTTAAGGGAAGAGATTTACAACTTAAACAAGAGGATAATGGGGAAATTAAAAACCCAAGTAGAAATATCCACAGATGTGTTTTTCGTAAGCGAGAAATTAAATACCTTGGCAACTGAAAGCTTAGAAACGTCAGAGAACATAGCAGTCTCAGTAGAAACAGCCGATGAAAATATTACAAACCAAAGCAAAATGTTAAGGGATACAAAGGATTTGACAGGCAAAATACATCAATCCATGGATAAAATTGGAGAAGAAGTAATAGATAAGATTCAGTTTATTTCAGGTTCCATAGTGGCTGCCCAAGGTGGCATAGAAGGCATCACAGATATAGAAACTATGATAAAAAACTCAAGGGATACCCTACAGGATATATCTAACAAGACAGCAGAGCTAAGGGATTATTCCCATGAGGTTGTAAACCTGATGGACCTCATAAATAATATATCTAATCAAACGAAAATGCTATCTTTAAATGCATCCATAGAAGCTGCCAGAGCAGGAGAACAAGGAAAAGGCTTTGGAGTCGTAGCTGTAGAGGTGGGGAAATTAGCTTCAGAAACTGAAAACGTGTCAAAGAAAATTGAAGAAGTAATAGGAAATTTGACAAATGAGATAGTTTTCATATCGGAGACTATGGACAAAGAAATGGAAGATATGGGCAACAACTATGGAATCATCGAAAGGACAAATAGAGAATTTGGATCCATAATTGACAGCCTGAACCTCGGTATGGAAAGTTTAGAGATTATAAAGGATTCAACACAGGAAAACAGTTCTATGATACAGAGCATAATTGACAATATAGTTATGATATCTGAATTCTCAGAGGAGACAACGGCACAGATGGAGGAGACTACCAGCAGAGTCATGGACCAACACGCCATGGCAAAAAACCTATACGATTCCACAGAGGCTATAAGAAAACATGTGCACAATATGCAGCAATTTGTAGTGGGCAATGTAATGGAGGAAAAGATGTTAAAACAAACATATGAAGTAAGAGAATACTTTAAAAACCACAGCAATATAACCGATTCCATGATATATGAACTTTTAGAGACTGTGGGAGTAGATGCCATCTATATAACGGATTCGTCAGGAGTGGTGGAATATACAAACGAAAAAGCTGCCATAGGGCTTGACTTATATAAGGCTGATCCAGCTTTCAACGTGCTGAAAAACCGAAAGGAAGAATACGTGGTGACGCCCATAAAGCAAAGGGTAGAAGACGGAAAACTATTTAAATTTCTCACCATCGCCGATGAAACAAATAAGCTGTACGAAGTAGGTCTGGGGTTAGATTCCCTATTTAAAAATATATAGTCCATGGATGTCCATAAGGTACTTAACATAAACAAGGGGAAAAGAGATATTATATCAATCGTAGGTGCAGGGGGAAAAACCACAATAATGCAGGCCTTGGCAGAGGAATTTGCGGAGGAAGGCAAAAAGGTACTTGTGAGCACAACTACAAAGCTATTTGCCAATCAGCTGGAATTCTGCCATAGGACCTTTTATGGCTCAATACCTGAAGATTATGGACCTCCAAGGGGTTCAATAACAGGTCTTGGGAAAGAAGTATTGGGAGACAAGGCCCTGGGAATGACCCTTGGAGAACTGGAGGATATATATCTCAGGGGAATTTTCCACTTCATATTAATAGAAGCAGATGGGGCAAAGATGAAGCCTATGAAAGCCCACGGACTGGGGGAACCTGTAGTAGGAGATTTCACTACGAAAACTTTAGGGATTATTGGCCTAGACAGCGTAGGAAAACCCATTACAGATGAAAATATTCATAGAGCAGATGTATTTTCAAGATTATTTGGCAAAAGTATAGGTGAAAATTTAAAAGAGGAGATCATAGTCAAATTTGTAGTAGATAAGAACGGCTTATTTAAAAACAGCCATGGAGAGAGGTTTCTATTTCTAAATAAGGCCAATACAAAAAGCCAAATAGAAAGCGGAAGAAAGATTATAAAATTACTTAAGGATTTAAACTTTGAAAATGCATATATAACCGACATAAAGGGCGGAAAAATTACATTGATGAAATAGGTGAGTCCATGATTGCAGGTATTATCCAGGCCTCAGGATTTTCTAGGAGGATGAAAAGGGATAAATTATTGATGGAAATAGAAGGCATTCCCTTAGTGGAAAGGGTAATAAAGGCGGCAATTGAATCAAATCTAGATGAGTTAATACTAGTGTATAGAAATGAAGTTTTAAGAGAATTGGGTAAAAAATACGGATTAAAGACTGTATACAATGGAAAGGCTTATTTGGGCCAAAGTGAAAGCATAAAACTTGGGGTAAAAAATGTCCATGATGCAGATGCTTATATGTTTTTCGTTGGAGACCAACCGTATTTGACTACGGAATTAATAAACTACCTAATAGAGGAATATAAAAAATCCAATCTACCGATTTTGGTACCCTACTATGATGGGAAGCAGGGTATGCCAATGATTATGTCCTCCATATATAAAGATAAGCTTTTGAAAGTGGTCGGGGACAAGGGAGGCAGAGATATAGTCAGGGAAAACCAAGATAAGGTAAAGAGAGTGAATATAGAAAGTGCCATAGAAGGCATAGATATAGATATGCCAAAGGATTTAGAAAAAATAATTACTTAAAATTCGTGCAAGAGGGTGAGGAATTGGAAATAGTAATTATCCGCGGAGGTGGAGATTTGGCTACAGGAATTGGCCATAGGCTCAATAGAGCTGGATTTAAGGTAGTCGTGCTGGAGACAAGTGAGCCCTTGGCTATAAGGCGGAAAGTATCTTTTGCGGAGGCTGTATATAGCGGAGAAATTGTGGTAGAGGGAGTCAAGGCCTCATTGGCAAAAGACCTTAACCAAATTTATGAAATATTAAACAATGGAAATATGCCAGTATATGTGGACCCAAAAGGCGATATAATCCAAGAATTGAAACCTTTGGCCGTAGTTGACAGTATTATGGCAAAGAAAAACTTAGGGACTACAAGGGATTTAGCTCCCATAACCATAGGTATCGGCCCTGGATTTTATGCTGGCAAAGACGTGGATTTAGTGGTGGAAACCAATAGGGGACATTATTTGGGCATGGTAATACACCGAGGAATGGCGGAAAAGGATACAGGAATACCTGGAAATACCATGGGATACAAAGAGGAGAGAATAGTAAGGGCAGTGGCAGATGGCATAGTGACTCATTTTTCCAAAATAGGAAGCAGAGTAAAAGTGGGCGAATTAATATGTACCACAGGTGAAGTGGAAGTCAGAGCCAATATATCAGGTATTTTAAGGGGGCTGATTAAAGACGGCATTTACGTAAAAGAAGGTCTAAAGATTGGAGATATTGATCCCCGCGGTATAGAAGAACACGCCTTTACGATTTCTGAAAAGGCCAGGGCAGTAGGCGGTGGTGTTTTGGAAGGCATAATGTATCTCAGAAAAGAGAGGAATATTTAATGGCAGATTTATTTATAATGAAAAAAGTTCTAGAGGAAATAGACAGAGGAAAAGAAGTAGCTATGGCCACCATAATAAGGTCCCAAGGCTCGACCCCAAGAGGTAATGGCACATCAATGGCAGTAGTGGAGGATGGCTCTATCCACGGCACCATAGGGGGAGGAGCCCTGGAAAAATACGTAATAGAGCTGTGTCTAGAAGCTATAAAAGAAGGCAGAAATGAAGTAGTAAATATACCTTTAAACGCCAAAGGAGTAGAAATGATTTGCGGCGGCGGTGTGGAAATATTCATCGACGTCTATAAAGTGAAGGCGAAACTTTTAATTGTAGGTGCAGGCCATGTGGGACACGCCATATATGAGATTGCCTCTACTCTAGATTTTGATATAATAGTATTTGAAGATAGAGATGAGTATTTAAACGGGGAAAGATTTCCAAAAGCTAAGAGATTAATCCTCGGAGATCCAAAAGAGGAACTACAAAACTACCCTATAGATGAGAACACTTATGTAATACTGGCATCTAGGGCACATAAATACGATGAAGAAGCCTTGGAAGCTGTATGGAACTCAAAAGCAAAATATGTAGGCGTCATGGGGAGCAAGAAAAAGATAATTACCATGAGAAAGAATTTAATGGGAAGAGGAGTTCCCGTGGAGGGCTTAGATAAAGTATATGCCCCCATAGGATTAGAGATTTCCTCAGGAAGTCCAGAAGAAATAGCTGTAAGTATTATGGCAGAAGTGCTCCTAGTAAAAAACGACGGTAGCCTCAAACATATGAAAGATAGCATCAAAAACACTAGTCAACAACCAAAATAAAAGGAGGAAAATAAATGGATAACAAAAAGTACATCTTAGCAGTACCGAATTTTAGCGACGGTAGGAGACAAGAGGTAATAGACGCCGTCACAGGAGTATTTGAAGGAAGAGAAGGAGTGACACTAGTAAGTGTAGAGCCAGAGCACGACTTCAATAGGACAGTAGTCACATTACTGGGAGAGCCAGAGCCTTTAAAAGAAGCCCTAATTGCCATGGCAGGTAAATCCTACGAACTAATAGATATGAGAGAACAAGAAGGCACTCACCCAAGAATAGGAGGTCAAGACACCATACCTCTATTCCCATTTAGAAATATAGACTTAGAAGAGACTAAGGAATTGGCAGAAGAAATAGGAAAGGAATTATTTGAAAAATATAAAGTTCCAGTATTCTTTGCAGGTGCCAATGGCAGAACAGAGGACAAAAAAAGCATATCCTTCATTAGAAAGGGACAATACGAAGGCTTAAAGGCATTATTGGACGATGAAAACCATCCAGATAGAGAAGCGAGAAAACCTGACCTTTCAGTAGATGGGAAACTAGATCCAAAGTATGGTGCGACAATAGTGTCTGCCGACATGGAAGGCCTTACAGCTTACAATGTATTTTTGGCTACAGAAGACGTAAGCATAGCAAAGCAAATAGCCAGGGCAGTAAGGGGACCAAGCGGAGGATTTTCAACTATCAGGGCAGTAGGTATCAAGTTTCCGGAAAGGGAAGGAGTAGTAGTATCCATGAATATGTTTGACTGTGCTCAAACCCCACTTTACAGGGCATTTGAACTAGTAAAACTTGAAGCACAAAAATACGGCATAGCCGTCACTGGCTCAGAGCTAGTAGGACCAGTAAAATTAGAATATCTACTGAACAACTTAGACCATTACCTAGGATTGCAAGGCCTAAGGTTAGATCAAATACTAGAGACGCATTTAATGAAATAATAAAGAATAAAAAATAAAAGACCTGATTGTCAGGTCTTTTATTTTTCCCCTTCCCCTTCATATTGATTTAGTTTATTGTAAAGATGCCTTTCGCTCATGCCCAAAGTCTGTGCAGTTTTACGTTTATTGTTCTGGTAATAATCCAAGGTGGCTAAAATTAACTTCTTTTCTGCGGATTCTAAAGTATCTCCAACGGAAATGGAAATATTTTCATTGGTAGATACGAATTGTGTATTGGGTATAATCTCCTTAGGCAAGTCTTGTATTTCAATGACATTGCCCTCAGCTAAGGCTACAGCCCTCTCTATAATATTTTGAAGTTCCCTTACATTGCCAGGGTAGTCGTGGTTTTCCAAAATATTAATGGCAGATCTGCTTATTCTAGACACTTCCTTGTTAAAGGATTTACTGTACATATTTATAAAATGTTTTGTAAGGGCAGGTATATCTTCTTTTCTATATCTAAGGGGTGGGACCTCAATATTTACTACATTGAGGCGAAAGAAAAGGTCTTCCCTAAAGTTTCCACTTTTTATTTCCTCAGGAAGGTTTAGATTTGTGGCAGCAATAAGCCTGAAATCTACAGGAAAGGATTTTTCACTACCTAAAGGTGTTATGGTTTTCTCTTGGATGACGCGAAGGAGCTTTGCTTGTAGTTGAATGTCCATATCGCCAATTTCATCTAAGAAGAGAGTTCCACCATGTGCCAATTCAAATTTGCCTTTATACTTGGAGTTGGCACCAGTAAAAGCACCTTTTTCATATCCGAAGAGTTCGGATTCAAGCAAATTATGGGGGATGGCGGCACAATTAATGATTTCTAAAACCTTTCCCCTCCTTTTTGAGGTGTTGTGTATGGCTCTGGCTATTAGTTCCTTACCTGTACCAGATTCACCTGATATTAGCACATTAATATCCACGTTTTTTATTCTGTCAATCATCTTAAAAACTTCGTTCATTGCATTGCTGGAAGATACGAATTTTAAGTCCAGATTGCTTTCGTTGATTTTTCTTGTAAGATCCTCCACTTCATCTGATAAAGACTGATATTCAAGGGCTTTATTAATTAAAGAAATTAAACCGTTGATGTCTAAAGGCTTAGTTATATAGTGATAAGCACCTCTTTGTATGGCTTCAATGGAATTTTCAATGGAGCCATAGGCGGTCATGGCTATGACCAATACCCTAGGTGCAATTGACTTTATGTTGTTTAGTACGTCAATTCCTCTATAGTCCCCTAAATACTGATCCAGTAGAACTAAGTCAATATTTTTCGTCTCTATTATCTCTAAACCCTCGGGAACATCTGCTGTGACATATACGTTGAAATGATCTTCTAAAGCAAATCTTAAAGCAGTTAATATGGATATCTCATCGTCAACAACTAAGATATTATGCATCGTTACCATCCTCCCCAAGTTCTGGCCCTATGGGCATATTTATAAGGACAGTTGTCCCTTGATTCAACTGACTAAAAACCTGAATTTCACCTCTATTGTCCCTTACTAACCTATCAGTCACTGACAAGCCAATGCCGTAACTATTTTTTTTGGAAGAGTAAAAGGGATCAAATAGCTTATCTTTTTCTTCATCGGGAATTCCAATGCCATCGTCTTTTATGCTAATGGAAACGCTTGAAAAGTAAACATTTCCTTCAATCCAAATTTGCCCCGTAGATTCGATGGCATCGATGCTATTTAAGATTATATTTATTAATATTTGTTTCATTTGGGATTCATCTGCGTAGAAAAACACGTCAACATTTCTCAAAGAAACTACGATTTTTTTCTCATTTAATTTTTGCTTTAATAGGGTTAGTATGTCAGACAACAGTTCATTAAGTGAGATTTTTCTAGGATTAGGGTTTTTTGGTTTGGAATAATCCAGCATGGTCTCCACTAAATCATTTAATCTGCTGATTTCCCTAGGTACTATTTTAATCAACTCGTCCCTGAAGCTTTTATCCTCGTATTTTAAGGGCAGTAAATCCACAAAGGCCTTGATAGATGTCAAAGGATTTCTAAGTTCATGGGCAATTCCAGCAGATAATTTCCCTAGGGCCTGCATTTTATCGTTGTGCATTATCATATTATTTAATTTAATAACCTCTTTGGTCTGTATCTCCACTTCTTTTTTAAGGGTTTTGTTCCAGTAATAAATGATAAAGATGGAAACTATGGAAATTGATAAAGCGATTAAGGATACATAAAGTAGTTTTCTCCACCTTAGATTGATGTCTGGAATCGTTTCGCCGAACCATTTTTCGAAGATTTTGTCGTAGGTACCATTTTCCTTAATAGCCCTTAAACCAGAATTTAGTAAATGCAATAGTTCATCATTGCCCCTTTGGACGGCAATACAATACTTTGTAGGATAAAGTTGTTCACCTACTATTTTTACTGTATTTGTCAATCCAAAACTCTGCACATAGTAAATACCAGTTAATCTGTTTCCTACATATGCATCTACTTCACCAGTTATCAAAGATTGGAGGGCATCTTTTTGATTTATCTTTTCTGTAACGTCGATGCCTTGTACTGCAGAAACAATTTCACTTGTGACATCTTCTGATTGAATAGCAATCTTTTTACCTATAAGGTCGTCAAGGCTAGAAATGTTTTCTGTGCTGCGGAGCACAAATATACTTTGAGAATTCATCACTATTTCATCGGTAAAGTCGTAAGTTTTTTCCCGCTCAGGTGTAATGGTCATGCCCTGAACCGCATCTATTTCACCTTTTTTCAACAAATCCATAGTATCTTCCCAGCTATTTGACACCAAGTCAATTTCGATTCCTAGCTCAATGGCAATAGCCCTGATGATATCCACATTAAATCCCCTAAAATTATCGTTATCGTCTATAAATTCATAGGGGGGATAATTGTTATCGCCGCTTACCCTTATAGGTCTTTTATAAAATTCTTCGGAAAAAGACATGGTGGGAATAAAAAGATAACTAATTAAGCAAAAGATTAATAAACTAAACAGCAGATTTTTAAGTTTCATAGGGCACCTCTATATTTATCTAATAATTTAATTATAGCACATATGTGAAAAAAATTCATACTATGAAATAATTTCATAGTATGGTTTTAGATCTAAGCAGAAAATTGTTGAAATATGGGGTATTTTCACGATTTATCACCGAAAGTATTGTTGGCACGATAGTTGCAATAATATATGGCGATGGGATTTGTAACGTATTAAACTAATCTAAACTTTAAAAGAATAAAGGAGGATATTTATGAAAAGAAAGGCGTTACTATCAGTTTTGTTGGTACTAATTATTATTGCAGCAACAGCATGTAATGGAGGTGGAGATTCTGCATCTGAAATATTTATAGCATCTGCTAACCCTATGACAGGTGATTCTGCACAATTTGGCGATATGAAAGTAAAGGCCATAGAACTAGCATTAGATGAGATAAACGAAGAAGGGGGAATAGATGGTAAAAATGTTAAGCTAATCGTAGGAGATGATACAGGAAATCCTAAGGAGGCCCCCAACGTGGCACAAAAATTTGCAGGTGACGATAAGATTTTGGCAGTCATTGGTCATTGGAACAGTTCATGTACTTTGGCAGCTAGGGGAATTTACGAAGCTGCAAGCTTGCCAGTAATCACTGACTCCGTCAACAAGCAAATAACCGATGGTACGACTCCACATATGTATAGAATTTCATTGACCGATACAACCCAAGCATATAATCTAGCTCAATATGCATTTAACAAGCTTGGCAAGAAGAACGCAGCAATCCTGTTTACAGCCAATGATTTCGGTACAGGATTAAAGAATGACTTTACCGACGAGTTTGAAAGATTAGGCGGTACAATAGTGGCATCAGAGACATACTTTGAAGGGCAATCAAAGGATTTTAGTCCCCAGTTGACGAAGATAAAAGGACAAAATCCAGATGTAATCTTTATTGCAGGATACTATGTAGAGACTGCATTGATTGCACAGCAGGCAGGTCCCATTGGACTAGACGTACCTATGATTGGAACAGAGGGAATTAGCTCTGAAGAGTTAATCAAGCTAGGTGGAGATGCCGTAGAAGGTATCAGATTTGCAGCATTCTTCCATCCAGAAGTGGAGTTTCCAGGGACAAAGGAATTTGTAGAGGCATTTAGGTCAAAGTACAACAAAGAACCTGACAACTATGCAGCCCTTGCATATGACTCTACTAAGCTTATACTGGAAGGAATTAAACAAAATGGAGCCACTAGAGATGGTATCACAAGCTATTTGAACGATGTAGAAGATTTCCCAGGAGTCGCGGGACCAATATCATTTGTAGACAATGACGTAACTAGAAATATTCTAATACTTGAGGTTAAAAACGGAAAAATTGATTTAGCTGATATCCAGCTTGATTAAACTATGGGGGCCTTTATGGCCCCATAGAATTATATAAGGAGTGTGATCCATATGTTTATGGAACAGTTAAGCAATGGAATAGCTTTGGGCAGTATATATGCCTTGACCGCCATTGGTTTTACAATGGTTTATGGCATAATTCGACTAATTAATTTCGCCCATGGGGATTTATATATGATAGGTGCATTTTTGACATATACTGGGCTTACATTATTCAATATGCCAATTGTTCCATCATTTTTGTTTGGTATGGTGGGAGCTGCAGCATTTGGAATAGCAATTGCAAAGTTCGCTTATAGCCCAGTTTTCAAGGCTCCAAGAATCAACTTATTTTTGTCTGCAATTGGAATAGCAATTTTTTTGGAGAACTTTGCCATGCTGATTTGGGGACCAGAGACACAATCATTTCCAAGTGTGATAAATAATAAAGTGTATAGCTTTATTGGCATCAGAATAAGCTCTCTCCAGCTAATTATATTAGGTTCAACTATTGTGTTAGTTGGGATATTAACTTATGTAGTTCAATATACGAAACTAGGCAGAGCCATGAGATGTGTTTCACAGGATATGGACGTTTCAAAACTAATGGGGATTAATACTGACAGAATAGTGTATTTGACATTTGCATTGGGTTCGGGATTGGGGGCAGCAGCAGGTACATTAGTAGGCATGTATTATAAGGCAGTATATCCTATGATGGGATTTGTACCTGGATTAAAGGCATTTATAGCCGCTGTAATCGGGGGAATAGGTAGCATTCCAGGGGCAATGCTTGGAGGATTAATTATGGGCATTTCGGAAAGTCTGGGAGCAGCATATATATCATCGGGATACAGGGATGCCATAGCTTTCATAATTTTAATAATAATTTTACTCCTGAAACCAGAAGGCCTATTGGGGAAAGGCATAAAAGAAAAAATATAGGAGGTGGTATGTATGAGCAAGATTATAAAAGTTCTATTAAACTTAGCTTTATATTCGGGAATATTATATATAGGAATTATTATACTGTCGAAAGTATTTGATATTGGTACGAAAAGATTTCTTGTTTTCGACGAGAAAAAGAAAAAGGTAGCTTCAATAGGATTTCTAATATTTACAGGATTGATTCCAGTTTTTTTGTCAAAAAACACTTATGCACTTCGAACTAGCATATTAGTATTGATATATATAGTTTTAGCCCTAAGTTTGAATTTTGTGCTAGGATTTGCAGGACAACTTTCCATGGGCCATGCCGCCTTTTATGCAGTAGGAGCATATACTACTGCCATACTGACAGTAAACTACAATGTGCCATTTTGGATTTCACTAATATTTAGTGCATTGGTGGCGGCAATCTTTGGTTTATTACTAGGTATACCTACACTGAGACTAAAAGGAGACTATCTAGCCATAACCACCATAGGATTTGGAGAGATTTTAAGGTTGATTTTAATAAATTGGACCTCGTTTACAAGGGGACCTGCTGGAATTCCAGGTATTCCATCTCCAACTATATTTGGATATACCATAAATACAAATACGGGATACTTCTATATCTTATATATATTAGCTTTGATTACAATTTTCATCTCTCATAGGCTATTAAATTCAAGGTTAGGTAGGGGATTAATAGCAATAAAGGATGATGAGGTGGCTGCGGAAGCAATGGGGATAAACCCAACATTTTTAAAAATACTGGCATTTGTCCTCGGTGCAGCAATAGCGGGAATAGTAGGAGGAATATTTGCCTCTTTCATCCACTATGTAAATCCAGATAACTTTACCTATATGGAGTCCGTAGTCATTTTAACCATGGTGGTCTTGGGCGGAGTAGGCAGCATACCAGGTGTAATTGTAGGGGCTACAGTACTAGCTATATTGCCAGAGGCATTGAGAGGCATTTCTACTTATAGATATGCAATTTATGGAATCTTGTTGGCAATGATGATGATAGTAAGACCCCAGGGAATTATTAGTATGGCAAGTCTAAAGGGAGGTGGAGGAAATGAAAATTCTAGAAGCCAATCAAGTAACTAAAGCATTTGGAGGGCTAGTTGCGGTAAATAATGTGGATTTTCATATTAATGAGGGGGAAATAGTAAGCTTGATAGGTCCCAATGGAGCGGGTAAAACCACATTTTTCAACGTAGTTACTGGAATATATCCACCGACCTCGGGAGAGGTAAGATTTCTAGGAGAAACCATAAAGAAGTCTAGGCCCTCTGAAATCACGAAACTTGGCATAGGAAGAACTTTTCAAAACATTAGACTATTTAGCAGTATGACTGTCCTTGAAAATGTTATGGTTGGACAATATTGCAGGACTACATCAAACCTTTTGGCAACCATATTGAAAACTCCAAAACTAATAAGAGAGGAAAAAGAAGTCGAAAAAAAGGTCATGGGCATATTAGATTTTTTAGAGCTTACTCATCTAAAAGATGAAATTGCTGTAAGTTTGCCCTATGGATATCAAAGGAGAGTTGAAGTTGCAAGGGCGTTGGCAACGGATCCCACCCTTCTATTATTGGACGAACCAGCAGCGGGCATGAATACCGGTGAAAAAATTGAAATGACAAATTTAATAAAAAAGATTCGCGACCAGGGATATACGATTTTAGTCATTGAGCACGATATGAAACTTGTGATGGGCATCTCCGACAGGATATACGTCTTGGAATATGGAAATAAAATAGCAGAAGGGCTGCCAAAGGAGATACAAAACAATGAAAAAGTCATAGCAGCTTACCTTGGCAAAGGAGGTAATGAATAATGCTAAAAGTCAAAGATTTGCATGTGTATTATGGTGGAATTCACGCCCTAAAGGGATTAAATTTTCAAATAGAAAAAGGAGAAATAATTACATTAATTGGCAGCAATGGAGCAGGGAAGACAAGTACACTAAGGGCAATATCTAATTTAATTAAATCTAAAGGCAGTATAAAATACAAGGATCAAGAGATAAACGATTTAAATGCAGAAAAGATTGTCGGCATGAGGCTAATACAAGTACCTGAAGGTAGGAGAATATTCACAGCTCTTTCAGTAGAGGAAAATCTACTAATGGGGGCTTATTTAAGAAAAGACAACGAAAAGATAGAAGAGGATCTTCAATATGTTTATAAGTTATTTCCCAGATTAAAGGAGAGAACAAAACAGTATGGAGGAACATTGAGCGGAGGAGAGCAACAAATGCTTGCAATTGGTAGGGCATTGATGTCGGCACCAGAACTATTGATGTTAGACGAACCTTCCATGGGACTTGCACCCATAGTAATAGAGGAAATCTTCCAAGCGATTAAAGAAATAAATCAAGAAAATGGGCTTACAGTTTTACTGGTAGAACAAAATGCCAATATTGCACTGCAAACTGCCCATAGGGGATATGTAATAGAAACAGGTGAAATACTGTTTACAGGAAATGCTAAGGATTTGCTACATGACGATAGAGTAAGAAAAGCGTATTTAGGTGAGGAATAAATATTGTATATTTCCAAATCATTATCAATACGGGCCTCTGATAATCAGGGCCCTATTTTAGTACAATTAATCGCAAGATAGTTCAACCCTGTTTCTGCCAGAATTTTTAGCTCTATATAGAGCCTCATCAGCCTTAGCAATTAAATCCTCTGGAACTTGGTCACCTATTTCATCAATAAAGGAGACGCCAAGGCTTACAGTAACAGATGTCAAAGCATCCTCCAACTCAATAATCTCCTCTTCAACAGCCTTCCTTATTTTTTCTGCAACCAGTGTAGCACCATTGCAATCTGTATTAGATAATAGTACAATAAATTCTTCCCCACCAAATCGTGCTACCAGGTCTCCTGGTCTTCCAACAGTTTCTTTAATAGTATTAGCCACAACTTTCAAACAAATGTCGCCATTGAGATGGCCAAAAGTGTCATTAAAGTTTTTGAAATGATCTATATCAATCATAATCACGGACAGAGGAAAATCCTCCCTTTTATTAATATCCCAAATAGCATCCATAAAGCTATCGAAATACCTTCTATTGGAAATACCCGTAAGGCCATCAACCATTGATATCTTTTCCAACTCCAAATTAGCTAGTTCCAATTGTGATTGGATTTTCTTCCTTCTGTCAATCTCTTTTCTCAGCTGAATAATCCATAAAAGAGAAACCAGAAGAACCAGAATAGAAATAGCAACAGTTTTAATAATGGTCTGTACTATAACTGCCCTATCAAATTCTGTATCTAAGTTAATCCACTTGCTTTTAATCTTCGCCTCTTGGTCTTCAGTAATCGCGTTTAAAGCCTTGTTAAAAATACTAATTAATTGGGGCTTGTCTTTATGAGTGGCAAAATGAAGGGCTTGATCTTTTTCTGCCTCAAAGGAAATCAGTCGCAAATTTGTTATTCCATTGGCGTGAATTAGATAATCTACAGTGGCAAGATTTCCAACATATGCGACTTCCTCTCCAGTAGATACAGATACTAGAGCAGATTCTACATCGTCATATAATGAAATATTTATATGATTAAAGTCGAGCAAATAACCATGGTGGGAACTGTTATTTTGCACAGCTACTGTAAGGCCATTTAAATCGTCCATTCCAGAAATCTTTTTGTTGTCATCTTTGATAGCCACCACCCTTTTAAAATTGTAGTAGGGCTTAGAGAATATGAAAATCTTTTCCCTTTCTGGATTTATCCCAATAGCAGGCAGCCCATCCAACTCTTTATTTAAAACCTTATCATAGGCCTCATTCCAGGTAAGACCTTTTTCAACCTGAAATTCTAAGCCAGTTAGCTCAGATACTAACTTCAAATAATCAGCAGCAATACCAAGATATTCATCATCTTTATTAAAAAATTCAAACGGTACAAACTTAGGATCGACTCCAAGGCGAATTACAGGATTGTCAGAAATAAAATCCTGCTCCTCTTTGGAAAAGTTTATTTCAGCTTTAGCTGCATAAGCTGGTATGAATAGATTAATAAAAAAGATAAATAAAAAGTTAAGAAAAATAATCCTTTTCAATGTTTTCAATATTATCAACCCCTTAGCTATTAATACTTTACTATATCACAGTAAACTGAACAAATGCTGAAAACAATATAGCTTAAAAGGTATTGGTGACTAGTCCTTTTTTGTCGCACAAAATAGATATAAAGATATATATTTTGGGTAATAGTACATATGGGTAAGTATTTAACAGCATAAGATATAATATTTATAAAGAACATAGATAGTGTAAAGTAGCTTATGAAAAGATAGAGTCAAAGAAATCAGGCTCAAATGAACCTAAAAAATTGCAAAATATATTTAGACTTGGGGCACCGCCACCCTTGACAGCATGCCAAAACAATGC